>Ga0268265_10000471_pt1 | contig 42560 bp, 34 predicted proteins | sample KBSSwiS52_FD_190355 | JGI IMG/M metagenome (GOLD analysis project Ga0268265, IMG submission 190355) | Switchgrass rhizosphere microbial communities from Kellogg Biological Station, Michigan, USA - KBS Switchgrass S5-2 (SPAdes) (version 2) | ecosystem: Host-associated > Plants > Roots >...
TCCGATCTGTATGGCTTGATGGGCGGCGTGCTCGCGGTGCTCATCACCATCGGTGCGGAATTCGCGATAGCCGGCCCACTCGACCGCTTGCTCGCAAGCTATGATCACGCTCTCGTCCTGCGCGGCGTCGGCATCGTCTCCGCGCTGATCGTCATTGGTGCGAGCGCGCTCCTGGGTTGGCTGGGCGCGTTCGTGGCCACGGCGCGGCATATGGCAGCGGGGCATCCGCAATAATGGCTTCCGAAATCTCGTCCCTGCCGCGTCATCTGTCCAGCGAGAAGCCGCGCGTGCTGGTCGTCGACGGCTCGCGCGTGGCGCGGCGGTTGATCGAGCAGGTATTGAAAGCCGAACTGCCCGAGTGCGTCGTGCTCGATTGCGCGGACGGCGCGGCGGCCAAGCGCGAGCTCGAGCAGGGTGTCGTCGACCTCGTCACCACCGCGCTCAGCCTGCCGGACATGGACGGCATCGAGCTCGCGCATCACGTGCGCGAATTCTCGCCGCAGGCGTACATACCGATCATCGTCGTTTCCGGCGACGTGCAAGAACGCCTCGTCGCGCGATCGCTGTCACCGGACGTGACCGACTATTTCGACAAGGGCCTCGGCTTCGAGGCGCTGGCGGAATTCATCCGCGGCTACGTCAGCCCCGCGCAGCACGCGAGCGGCGACGTGCTGTACGTCGAAGACAGCCGTGTCGTCGCGCTGGCGACGACGCGCATGCTGGAGAAGTTCGGCCTCACCGTGCAGCACGTCACCAGCGTCGAGGCCGCGATCGAGATTCTCGAAGCGGCGAAGAACGAAGATCGTGCGCCCGGCGCCGATCTCGTGCTCACCGACGTCAATCTCAAAGGTGAGCTCAGCGGCGGCGATCTGCTCGAACTGATCCGCGGCGGCTTCGGCTACGGCAAGGGCGCGCTGCCGGTACTGGTGATGACCGGCGACGACAATCCGCGCAACCAGACGGCGCTGCTTCGCGCCGGCGCCAACGATCTGGTGCATAAGCCGATCGAAGAGCGCCTCCTGATCACCAAGCTCATGTACCAGCTGCGCGTCGCGCGCAAGGTCCGCGAGCACGCGCGGGCGTGAGCGAGGACAAGCTCAAGCTGGAGCCTTCGTGGAAGGCGCACGTCGGCGCGTTCTTCCAGCGCCCGGAAATGATCGCGCTGGGTGAATACCTTCGCACCGAGAAGGCACGCGGCAAGATCATCTATCCGCCGGGGCCGCAAATATTCGCCGCGCTCAACGCGACGCCGTTCGATGCGGTGAAAGTCGTGATTCTCGGCCAGGATCCGTATCACGGACCGAACCAGGCGCACGGCTTGTGCTTCTCGGTGTTGCCCGGTGTCGCCGCGCCGCCGTCGCTCGAGAATATTTTCGTCGAGCTCGAACGCGACCTTGCGATTCCCCGGCCGAATCATGGTTGCCTGACTTCGTGGGCCGAGCAGGGCGTGCTGCTCTTGAATGCAGTGCTGACGGTCGAGCGCGGACTCGCCGGCTCGCATCAGGGCAAAGGCTGGGAAGGATTCACCGACGCCTGCGTCGATGCGCTCAATCGCGAGCGCGAGAATCTCGTGTTCCTGCTCTGGGGGAGTTACGCGCAGAAGAAAGGACAGCTGATCGATCGACGCCGGCATCTGGTCTTGAAGGCGCCGCATCCTTCGCCGCTCTCGGCCTACCGCGGCTTCATCGGCAGCGGGCACTTCTCGCGCGCCAACGAGTACCTTCGCGAGCACGGCCAGACCCCGATCGACTGGCGCCTGCCGCCGGCGGATGGGCTCGGCGTCTGAGCTACCGCTTTCAAGGGCCATCCGGGCCCGCGCCTTATGCCCCGTTAAGCTGGCGAAGGCTAAGTGATTGATTCTAAAAGGTTGGATCGCGCGGAAGGAAACAGTCTGTCCGTGCTGTCTTGCGGGTATCCGGCTTCCCATTCCCGGCCCGGGGAGGTACTATACTCGCCAGTTCAATTATGTTCCGGCCAACGGATTGGCAGAGGGAACTTTTAGGGAACTTAGCACTCTCACAGGACGAGTGCCAAAGTACCCTCGAAGGAGGAGTATCAGCGAATGTCCAATGCCCTTATCGCTAACAATCTACCGATCCCCAGCGCGATCGGCAGCCTCGAAGCTTATGTAAGTGCGGTTCACCGGATTCCAATGCTGACTCAGGAAGAAGAGCAGGATCTGGCGCGCCGTTTCGTCAATCAAGATGACATCACAGCAGCCAAGCAGCTGGTGCTTTCGCACCTGCGCTTCGTCGTGCACGTCGCACGCGGCTATTCCGGTTACGGCCTGCAGGTCGGCGACCTGATCCAGGAAGGCAACATCGGCCTGATGAAGGCCGTCAAGCGCTTCGACCCGACGCAGGGCGTGCGCCTGGTTTCGTTCGCGGTCCATTGGATCCGCGCCGAGATGCACGAGTTCATCCTGCGCAACTGGCGCATCGTCAAGGTCGCGACGACCAAGGCGCAGCGCAAGCTGTTCTTCAATCTGCGCAAGTCGAAGAAGCGCCTGGGCTGGATGAATGCCGAGGAAGTGAACACGGTCGCCCGCGAGCTCGGCGTGCCGGCGGCGACGGTGCTCGAGATGGAAGCGCGCCTCAACGGCCGCGACGTCGCGTTCGATTCGCCCGTCGATGCCGACGACGACGAGAAGCCCGCGCCGTCCGCGTTCCTGATCGACCATTCGGCCGATCCGTACACGACGGTCGAGGCGGAATCGGAAGAAGAATCGAGTCTGGACACGCTGCACCGCGGCCTGGTCAAGCTCGACGACCGCTCGCGCGACATCATCCAGCGCCGCTGGCTCAAGGACGGCGACAAGGCGACGCTGCAGGAGCTGGCCGACGAATACGGCGTTTCCGCCGAGCGCATCCGCCAGATCGAGGCGAACGCGATGAAGAAGATGCGAGCGCTGTTCGTAGCCTGATCGGTAGAACGCTTGTCTTTGAACGGCCCCGCTTGTCGGGGCCGTTTTGTTTTCCGGGACCTTCGATCACGTCGCAGTCCATGACCGGCAGGCGTTATCCTTTCTCGATCGGAGGGGGTTGCCATGGCGGCGGACGACAGAGGACGGATTCCCTCGTTGGATGGCCTGCGCGCGGTTTCGATCGCGCTGGTCCTCTACGGCCATCTCGAAAGCGGTCACGGTTTCGTGCAGGGCAAGCTGACCGCTTGGCTCGGCGACGTCGCGCACCTCGGCGTCACCGTGTTCTTCGTGATCTCAGGCTTCCTCATCACTTCGCTTCTCAAGAGCGAGCGCGAGAGAAAGCAGACGATCTCGCTCAAGAATTTCTACCTGCGCCGCGCGCTGCGCATCTTTCCCGCGTTCTACGTTTTCATTCTCGCGCTCATCCTCGCGAGCGCGGTCGGCTGGATTCATCTCAGCGGCACCGATCTCGCGGTCGCGCTGACCTACACCGTCAACTACTACCCCGATCGTTCGTGGAACATCGGCCATCTCTGGTCGCTCTCGATCGAAGAGCAGTTTTATCTCTTGTGGCCGTTCGCATTCGTGCTGCTCGGCGAGCGGCGCGCATTGATCGCCGCCGTGATCGCCTTCCTCGCGGGGCCGCTCGTTCGCGTCGGGATGGCAGTGCTGTTCGCGCACGACAGCGCTTTGCGCGATCTCGAGATCTTTCCCGCGATGGCCGACAGCATCGCGATCGGTTGCGCGCTGGCGCTGCTGCGCCCGCGCCTGATCGCGCAAGCCTGGTACGTGCGCATGACCGCGAGCGCGTGGCTGGCGCCGATCCTGTTGTCGATGATCTTCCTGATCAACAGTCAGCTTCGCCATCCGGTGGTCGATCTCTTCGGCTGGCCGATCGTTCTGCTGGCGATCGCGATCCTCGTCGAAGCCAGCACGCGTCACGCCGATTCGTGGGCGGGACGATTCCTCAATTGCCGGCCGGTCGTATTCGTCGGCGTCCTCAGCTATTCGCTGTATCTGTGGCAGCAGCCGTTCCTCAACCGCCATCTCGATGCGACGTTCACGCGCTTCCCGCTGAACCTCGCACTGGCGATCGGCGCCGCGCTGCTTTCGTATTTCCTGATCGAGCGACCGCTCATCGGCGTGCGCCGCCGGCTCGAACGGAGTCCGGTGCTGCCGCCGCATTCCGACGTCGCGACGCGCGCAGCAGCTGAAGACGGGAGCTGATTTCTCGCAGAGGCGCAGGGATCGCAGAGAAAGCGATCAAAAGTTTTTCTCTGCGATCCCTGCGTCTTTGCGAGAGAAAATTCTTTGTGCGCTGGCGTCCGGAAAATCAGCGATAGCCGGCCGCCTGCAATTCGAACAATTCCGCATAGCGTTTCCCGGACGCCAGCAATTCCTCGTGCGTTCCGATCTCCTCGGTGCGTCCGCCGTCGAGCACCAGGATTCGGTCCGCCATGCGCACCGTCGAGAACCGGTGCGAGATCAACACCGCGGTCTTGCCCGCGCTCAATTCCTTGAAGCGCTGGAACACCTCGAACTCCGAACGCGCATCGAGCGCCGCCGTCGGCTCGTCGAGGATCAGAAGATCCGCATCGCGCATGTACGCACGTGCGATCGCGATCTTCTGCCACTCGCCGCCCGAAAGATCGACGCCGTCGCGAAAGCGCTTGCTCATGATCTGATCGTAGCCTTGCGGCAGGCGGCGGATCACCGCATCGGCGAGACTCTGCTCGGCCGCGTGCTCGATGCGTGGACGATCCTCGCGCTCCTCGATGCGTCCGACCGCGACATTGGTCGCCGCCGTGAACGCGTAGCGCACGAAATCCTGGAAGATCACGCCGATGTGAGCGCGTAGCGCGGCAAGATCGTAATCGCGCAGGTCGCGACCGTCGAGGAGGATGCGGCCTTCGTCCGGATCGTAAAGCCGCGCGAGGAGTTTCACGAGCGTCGTCTTGCCTGCGCCGTTTTCGCCGACCAGTGCCAGCACCTCGCCGGCGGCCAGCGAGAAAGAAAGGTTGCGCACCGCCCAGCGCTCGGCGCCCGGATAGCGGAACCCGACGTCCTCGAACACGAAGCCTTCGCGGATCGGCCGCGGAAACGGCAGCGCGTCCGGCGGCGATACGATCTCGGGTTCCGTATTGAAGAACGAATAAAGATCGTCGAGGTAGAGCGCTTGCCCCGCGAGCTGCGAGAAACCGATCAGGAGATTCTCCAGCAGGTTGCGCAAGCGCCGGAACGACGCCGACAGAAACGTGAGATCGCCGACGCTGAATTCGCCATGTACCGTGCGCCACGCGATCAGCGCATACGCGACGTAGTAGCCGATCGTGCCGAGCGCGGCGAAAACGCTGCCCCACAGCGCACGCCGTTTCGCCAGCGCACGATTGTCCGCGTAGAAACGTTGCGACAGATCGCGGTAGCGATCGATCAGGAACGCATTGAGGCCGAAGATCTTGACCTCTTTCGCGGTCTCGACGCTGGCACCTGTGAGCCTCAAATAATCCACCATGCGCCGCTCGGGCGTGAACGCGAAATTGAGCGAATAGCTCTGCGCGTTGAAATGAGCCTCGCCGAGAAACGCCGGCACCAGCGCCACGATCAGGAGCGCGATCAGCCACGGCGCGAGCACGACGAGGCCGGCCGCGAAGCTGATCACAGTGACCACGTCCTGAGCCTGGCCGAACAGCTGGCCCATCAAGGCGCTCCGACCGACGGTTTGGCGCCGTGCGCGATCGAGGCGATCTTGCATCTCGCTGTCCTCGAAATCCTCGAGGTCGAGCGTCGCCGCGTGCTCCATCAAGCGGATGCTGGTCGCGTTCGTGTATTTCTCGGACAACAGCGAATCGACCAGCGAAACCGTGCGTCCGAGAAGATCCGACAGCACGGCGAGCCCGAATTCGGCGAGGAGATAAAGCCCGAGCGCGTCGAACCGCCCGTCGCCGAGCGCCGTGCTGAGCGAATCGGCGCTGACGCCGCCCTGCACCAGCACGACGACCTCGTCGATGATGAGCTTGCCGACGTAGAGCGTGACTACCGGCAGCACGGCGCGCACCACGCGCAGCGCAAGATCGGCGATCAAGAGCGGCGGACTCGTCGCCCACAGCTCGCGCATGAACGGCGGCAGGTTGCGCAACGCGACGAAGCGCTCGCGCAGGCTCTTCGGCGGCGGCTTGGGCGGCGGCGCTTCGCGCGAGGAACCGCGCGGCGGCTGCTGCGACGCGCCCGGCGCGGTGCGTCCTCCCATGCTGTATTGGCGCGGCATGCATCGCTCCTTTGCAAAGCGCGGCGGGGGCTCGTCGTCCCCGGAATTCCCAATCATGGAAGATCGCATATTTGGCGCCGCTCTCGCATGGCCGCGGCGCGCGCGTTAACCTCGGCGCATGCCTGGCGAAGTCCACGAATTCGGCGAATTCCGCTTTCTTCCCTCCGCTCGCGAGCTTTGGCGCGGCGATCGCCGCGTCGAACTGCCGCGGCGCACGTTCGAGTGCATCGAGCACCTGATCGCGCATCGCGACCGTGCTGTCGGCCGCGACGAGCTCGTCGCGGCCGTGTTCGGCCGCACCAACGTCTCCGACGCGCAACTCGGCCAGATCGTGCTGCGCGCGCGGCGCGCGCTCGACGACGACGGCAACGTGCAGCAGGTGATCCGCACGATTCCCGGTTTCGGCTATCGCTGGGTCGCCGAAGTCCGCACTCCGCGCAACTCGGAAGAACATAGCGAAGCCGTGGCCTCGGCCGCGACGACGCAAAAGCAAGAACGGGAAATAGCGCCGCAGCCGCCGCCATCCACGCGCGCGTCGCGTCCGTATTGGGCGCTTGCGGCACTCGCCATCATGCTGTCGCTCGGCGTCGGCTATCTCGTATGGCAGATGCGCCACGTGCGGACGCCGACGGCTGCGAATCTCTTGCCCGCGGACAGCGTCGTCGTGCTGCCGATGCAGGTCGAAGGTTTGCGCGAAGACGGCTGGATTCGTCTCGGCGCGATGGATCTCATCGCCGATCGCTTGCGCGAAGCGGGTCTCTCGGTTCCGCCGAGCGAAAACGTGCTGAGCCTGATGCACGAGCCGTCGCCGGCGAATTCCGACGCCGAGCTCGAACGCATCCGCGCGACCGCGACGGCCAAGCTCATCGTGCGCGGCAAGGCGACGCGCAGCGCATCGGGTTGGAAGATCGATCTTGCCGCGCTGCCGGCGAACGGCATCGGAGTGCCGGTGCAATTCTCCGATCGCGACGCCGTGCACGCCGCGCGCGGCGCGAGCGATCTTCTGCTCGCCGCGCTCGGCCGTACGCTGCCCGCCGAAGCCGAACGAGACACCGCGCTCGACGAAACGCTGCAACGCGCGCGCGCCGCGATGCTCGCCAACGAGCTCGACACCGCGCGCTCGATCCTGACTTCCGCGCCGCAGCTCGCGCAGGAACCCGCGCAGCTCAACTACCGCCTGGCGCAGGTCGATTTCCGCGCCGGCGAGCTCGATCGCGCCGAGTCCGCGCTCAACGAAGTGCTCGCGCAGCCGGCGACGGCGCGCGATCCGCATTTCCATGCGCAGGTGTTGACCGCGCGCGGCGCAACGCGCGTGCGGCGCGGCGCGTTCGCCGACGGCGGCCGCGATTTCGAAGCGGCGATCGAGCTCTTGCCCGCGAACGAACATCCGCTCGACCGCGGCCTCGCATTGGTCGGCCGTGGCAACAGCCGCGTTGCCGAGCACCGCTTCGGCGAGGCGCTGGCGGATTTCGGTGCGTCGCGCGTCGCGCTCGAAAGCGCGGGCGATGCGCTCGGCGTATCGCGCGTCGACGCGAACCTCGGCATGCTCGAGCTTTATCGCGGCCGGCCAGCCGAAGCGCTGGGCTATCTCTCCGGTGCTGCGGATCGTTTCCAGTCGTTCGGCGCGCTGCATGAGCTTTTGTTGACGTTGACCGGCATCGTCGATGCGCAACTTTCGCTGTTGCAGCGCGACGAAGCGATGGCGACGGTCGAGCGCGGGTGGGCGCTGCGCGATCGCATCACTGATCCGGATCAGCGCGTCGACCTTGCGCTGAATCGCGCGCAGGCGTTGACAGGTCTCGGCCGCTATCGCGAAGCGCAGACCTTGCTTGCGCAGGCGAACCGCAACTTGCCGACGCACAACGGCGTGCTGACCGCGCGCGCACGCGCGCTTTCGGCCGATCTCGCCGCTCGGCAGGAGCGCTGGCGCGATGCGGCCGATGTCGCCAAGCTCGCGCTCGGCGAGTGGCCGGCGGCCGGCGCCGACGCGGATCGCGCGCCGCTGATCCTGATTCGTCAGCGCGCGTTGCTCGCGCTCGGCGAAACTGACGAGGCGCAAGCGCTTCTCGATCGCTCGCAAGTCGTGCCTGAAGAAGCGAGCGAGGAACCCGGCCGCGTCGCCGAGGCTCTCGCGATGGGCGAGTGGGCCGTGTATGCGCACGATGCCGCCGGCGCCGATCGCTGGTTCCGCTTCGCCGGCGCGAGCGCGGACCGGCGCGGCGTGCCGGCCGAGATCATCGCGGTTGCAGAGGCGTACGCGCCGGTACTGCTGGCCGCGAACCGCCTCGATCAGGCGGGGACGGTCGTCGGCCGCGTCGCGCCGTGGGCGTCGCGCGATTTCGACTGTGCACTGCTGCAGCTGCGCCTCTTCCATGCGCTCGCGCAACGCGACGCCTGGTTCAACGCGCTGCGCCAGGCACAGGCGCTGGCGGGCGAGCGCGAGATCCCGCAGCCGCTGCTCGTGTTGCCCGAGGTCGGGTCGGCGCGTCCGCTAGAGCTCAGCGGAAACTGATCGCGACGCATCGCAAGTGCCTGGTTCTGCACCGATCCCGCACGTTTGTCATGCGGTTGGAACGCGCTTGGAGCGACATCGGCCGGGCGATCGGCGAGTCTCGCCCGACCGCGACACCGGACGTCGCCCTCCGTTGCCATCCGTCTGCCTGGAGTCATCGATGAAAGCGATCGTTCGGCCGCTTGGGGTCTCTCTCAACTCGGGTTCTCGCCGTGCCGCGCGGCATCCGTCGCGCGTGCTGGCCGGTTTCGCCGCGCTCGTCGGCATGATCGGCGTGCCGATGTCGATTCCGGCGGCAGCGCCGGCGCTCCGCGCGGACGATGCGGCGTCTCTCGCGGCCAAAGTGCCGCTGTTCGACCTTCCTTATCTTCTCGACCATCGCAACGACGCGCCGAAAGCCAACATGAGAACCGCGAACACGCTGGCGCCGCCGCGCTTCGCGCGCATCCAAGGCAACTTTGTCGGCCCGCACTTCAGCCCGACCGCGATGCATTTCAAGGAATGCTGTTTCGCCACGTCGATCGTCGCCGCCGATCTGACCGGCCAGGGCCGCAACGATCTCATCGTCGGCAACGGCATGAGCTACGACGTCTCGGTGCTGCTGAGCGACGGCGCCGGCGGATATCTCGACGCATTCAGCCTGCCGGTCGACAATCCCGTGATCGGCTACGTCTCGGTCGCGGTGGGCGACGTCACCGGCGACGGCAAACCCGACATCGTCGCCACCGGCTACGACGACAGCACGATCCTCGTCTTCGCCGGCGACGGCATCGGCAACTTCGGTGTTCCGCTGCATCTGACGACCGGCGCCGGCCAGACGCCAACGGCGGTCGCAGTCGGCGACGTCGACGGCGACGGCACGCTCGATATCGTCACCACCAACGGCGACAGCGGCGACATCTCGGTGCTGCTCGCCGACGGCACCGGTGGGTTCTCCGCAGCGACGACGTTCGCTGCCGGAAGCTGGCCTGCGGCGCTCGCGATCGGCGACGTGACCGGCGACGGCAAGCTCGATGTCGTCACCGCCAATGGCGACGGCGACGATGCGTCGCTTTTGGTCGGCGACGGCGCTGGTTCTTTCGCGGCGCCAGTCAGTCATTCGATCGGCGCCAACGCGATGCCGCGCGCGATCGCGATCGCGGACGCGAGCGGTGACGGCATTCCCGACATCCTGACCGCGAACGCGACGCTCGACGGTTCCCCGTTTCCTCCGCCCGAGCTGCCGGGCACCGTGTCGATCCTCGTCAACGACGGCAGCGGCAGCTTCGCGGCGGCGGTGCAGAAATCGGCCGGCGCGGGGCAGGGCCGTGCGGATGCGGTCGAAGTCGCCGACGTCACCGGCGATGGCCACGCGGACATCGTGCTGAGTCGTCCGAACGCGAACAGCGCGGCGATCCTCGTCGGCGACGGAGCCGGCAACTACGCCGACGCCGTGCTGCTGCCGACCGGCATCGGTCCGAGCGCGATGACGGTCGCGGACGCGACCGGCGACGGCCATCTCGATGTCGTCACCGCGAATCAGGTCGGATCGAATCTTTCGATCCTGCCGGGCGACGGCGAAGGCAACGTCGGTTTCTGGGGCAATTTCGGCGCGGGTTCGTATCCGCATTCGATCGCGACGGTCGATCTCAACGAAGACGGAATCCCTGATGTCGTCACCGCGAACGCGATGAGCAACGATGTCTCCGTCCTGATCGGCGATGGCTTCGGCGGCTTCGCGGCCGAAACGCACTACTCGGTCGTCAATACGCCGACATCGATCGCGGTCGGCGATTTCAACGAAGACGGCCATCAGGATGTGGTCGCTGCGAATCTTGGCGACAACACGGTGTCGGTGCTGGCCGGCGACGGGACGGGCTCGCTCGCGCGCGCGAACAACTTCAGCATCGGCGAAGGCTTCCAGAGCCCTTACGCGGTCGCAGTGGGCGATGCGAACGACGACGGCCATCTCGATATCGTTACGGCGAATACGAACGTGTCGAACGAGAGCGTCTCGGTGCTGATCGGCGACGGCACGGGCAACTTCGCGGCGCCGGTCATGTTGCCGCCGGGCGCACCGGGCCTGCATCAGCCGCAAGGCATCGTGCTGGCCGACGTTACCGGCGATGGGCACGCCGACATCGTCACGGCGAACAGCTTCTCGAACGATCTCTCGCTCTTCGCCGGCGACGGCGCGGGCAATTTCGCCGACGCGATCTCGGTGCCGACGGATCTGGGACCGGTCGTCGTCGCGGCCGGCGACTTGAACGGCGACGGCATCGTCGACCTCGTCACCGTCAACCAGACTGCGCAGACCGCGTCGGTGCTGATCGGCACCGGCGGCGGCGCGTTCGAGCCTTCGGCGAACTATGCGATCTATCCCGACGAGACCGTGCAGGATTTCATGCCGTGGCCGTGGGGCATGACGCTCGCCGACGTCACCGGCGACGGCAAGCTCGACATCGTCACCGCGAACACGCAGAACGACACGGTGTCGGTGTTGCCGAACGACGGCGCCGGCGGCTTCGCGGCGTTCTTCAACTTCGACACGGGCGCGCATCCGGGCTCGGTCGCAGTCGCCGACGTCAACGGCGACGGATTGCCGGACATCGTCACGGCGAACCGCGACAACAACGACATCTCCGTGCTCGGCAACCAGGGCACGAACGACGCGATCTTCTCCGACGGCTTCGACATCATTCCGATTTGAGGTTGAAGAGCAACATTCTCGCAGAGGCGCGGAGATCGCAAAGAGATCTATAGATTTTCCTTGCGCTCCCTGCGTCTTTGCGAGAAATCTCTCTTTCGAGGACGGGCGTGTCTTTCAATAGAGATCGACCGGATCGACGTCGATCGACCAGCGCAACGTCTTGCCGATCGGCAACGCGCGCAGAGCTTCGACCCAGCCGTCGAGGAAGGTCTGCAATAGCGGACGCTCGGCGGTTTCTACGAGCACCTGTCCGCGCAACACGCCGGCGCGCAGCGCCATCGGGGCCGGCATCGGTCCGTGCAGCGACACGGCGCCGCCGCGCGCGGCATCGACCGCTGCGGCGAGGAACGCATCGAGCTTGGACGATTCTTTCGCTTCGGCGCGCAGCAGCGCGAAATGCGCGAACGGCGGCAGTCCCGCGGCGCGGCGCTCGTCGAGGAGCTTCGTCGATAGCGCGCGATAACCGCCGTTGAGCAGCACGGCAAGCAGCGGATGCTCCGGATTGTGCGTCTGCAAGATCACCGTGCCGGGCCGCTCCGCACGGCCGGCGCGTCCGGCGACTTGGACGACGAGTTGCCCAAGTCGCTCCGTCGCGCGGAAGTCGACGCTGTGCAGGCCTTCATCGACGCCGACGACGACAACCAGCGTCAGGTACGGAAGGTCGTGGCCTTTTGCGAGCATCTGCGTGCCGATCAGGATGCGCGCGCCGGCCGAAGGCAGGTGATCGAGCAACGCGTCGCGCGCGCGGCGGCCGCGCGTGGTGTCGCGATCGACGCGCACGACGGGGATGTCGGGAAATCGCTCGGTCAGCGTTTCTTCGAGCCGCTCGGTGCCCTGGCCTAGCGGATAGAGCGCAAGCCCTCCGCAATCCGGGCACGCGTGCGGAATCGCCTGGCGGAATCCGCAGTGATGGCAGCGCAGGTGATTGCCGCGCCGATGCAAAGTCAGCGCGCGCTCGCAGGCCGGACATTGCGCGCTCCAGCCGCAGTCGTGGCAGAGCAACACCGGCGCATAGCCTCGGCGGTTCTTGAACACCAGCGCCTGCTCGCCGCGCGCGACGCAGGCGGCGATCGCATCCAAGGTCGACGGCGCCAATCCGTGCTGCAGCGACTGGCGGCGCAGATCGACGACCTTGAGCGCGGGCGGTTGCGCGTGTCCGGCGCGATGCATCAGCCGGAGCGATTGGTAGCGGCCGGCCGCCGCGTTGGCGAGCGTCTCCAGCGACGGCGTCGCCGAGCCGAGCACGACCGGAACATCGAGCGCCTTGGCGCGCACCAGTGCGAGATCGCGCGCGTGGTAGCGGAAGCCGTCCTGCTGCTTGTACGAGGCATCGTGTTCCTCGTCGACGATGATGATGCCCGGCCGCGCGAGCGGCACGAAGATCGCCGAGCGCGTGCCGAGCACGACACCCGCCTCGCCGCGCGCGATCGCGAGCCATGCGCGCGCGCGCTCGATATCGCCGAGTCCCGAATGCAGTGCGGCGATGCCGCCGCCGAGCCGCTCGCGGAAGCGGCGCAGCGCCTGCGGCGTCAGTGCGATCTCGGGCAGCAGCACCAGCGCCTGCTCGCCGCGCTTAAGGCACGCGGCGATCGCGGCAAGGTAAACCTCGGTCTTGCCGCTGCCGGTGACGCCGTCGACGACGAACGGCGAAAATCCGCGCGCGGCGGCGATCGCGTCGACGGCGACTTGCTGTTCGGCATTGAGCGGCGGCGCTGCGATGGCGCCGCGTGACGGCGCCGCTTCCGATCGTTTCTCGATCCAGCCGCGCGCGAGCGCCGTGCGCGCGGCGGCGCGCCAGCCGGGGAGCGCGATGTCGAGCTGTTCAGTCTCGACGGGACCCGTGGCGAGCAATTCCAGCAGCGCGTCGATGCGCGCGCCGCGACGGCGCTTCGGATCGGCGCGTGCGATTTCGCCTTCGGCGGTGATCGCGATCGCACTGGTCGCGCGCGTCGGAAGCTCGCGCGGCGATCGCAGCGTGGAAGGCAGCGCTGCGTTCAGCACCTCGCCGAGCGGATGATGGTAGTAGCGCGCGGCCCAGCGCAGCGTCGTCATCAGCTCCGCGTCGAGCAGCGGCGTCGCGTCGAGCACGCGCGTCACGGGTTTGAGCTGATCGAGCGGAAGCTCCGAATCGCTGCCGGTCTCCACCACGACGCCGACGATGTCGCGCCGGCCGAACGGCACCAGCACGCGCGCGCCGGGCAGCGCTTCGCCATCGTCGAGGCAATAGTCGAACAGCCGATCGAGCGGAACGGGAAGGGCGACGCGAAGGATCGAAGTCATCGGGAAGACGAGGCGCGCGGGCGCTGTCGATCAGTGTAGCGTTCGCGGCAAGTGCCGGGTCGCGCGGAACTTCGATATGCGCCGATGCGCGGAAAAAACGCAGGTCGCCGGACGCCGACCGCTGCCCAGACCGGCTTGCGCGTTGTTTCTCACGAAACCGTCAGGAAGGTCGATTAACTCCCCGTTCTCCGTACGTTTTTTTGTTTATCCACAACAGCTGTGGATAAGTCTGTGGATCATAGGCATCGAGCGCATCCGGAAAGCGCGTTATTACGTGTCCGCGCACGTGTTGGCGAATCTTTAATCAATCTGTAATAGTCCTTTCGCATCAGCGAGTTGCAGATGTCATTTAGTGACAGTTAAGCCCCTTCGCGTAGGTATGTCAGGGTCGCCCGCGAATCGTGCCGGGCTGTGTACAACAGGCTTGACACGGGCCTTGGACTTGGCGTTGCGTGAAGGGCGGAATTTGCGTCAACCGTTGCCGTTCACGGACGTTTGTGAAGGCCGATACGCATGATGAAGAGCCCCGAATGCTGGCCAAGACCTGCCTGATGACCGCGTTCGACGAGGATCGCGCCACGGACGCGCCAACCCGCGAGGGTGCTGGCGCGATTGAGCGTTTCCTGCGCCAGGTCGAGCGGCGCGCGCTGCGCATGGCCGAGCTTGCGACCGGCAGCCGCGACGAGGCGCTGGATCTGGTGCAGGACGCGATGTTCGGTTTCGTGCGCCACTACGGCGCGCGCCCGGGCGCGGAGTGGCCGCCGTTGTTCTGGCGCGTGCTGGACAGCCGGCTCAACGACTGGCACCGGCGCCAGCGCGTGCGCGGCCGCTGGTGGGTCTGGAGCGGCGAGAAGAACGACGACGAAGGCGAAGACCTGATCGCAGCCGCTCCGGACGTGCGCGAGCCCGGTCCTCTGGCGCGGCTCGCCGACGGCGAGGCTTCGATCGCGCTCGACGGTGCGTTGCATGATCTACCGATGCGCCAGCGCCAGGCGTTCCTGTTGCGGATGTGGGAAGGACTCGACGTCGCGCAGACGGCAGCTGCGATGCGCTGCAGCGAGGGCAGCGTCAAGACTCATCTTTCGCGTGCGCTGGCCAATCTCAGGCGCTCGCTCGGAGAACACTTGTGAACGAACCTCGCAAGGACGAAGCCTGGATCGAGCGCGCAACCGCGCTGCTGGACGATTCGGCGAAGAATCTCGATGCGTCGACCTTGTCGCGCCTCAATCGCGCGCGTCAGGCGGCACTCGCGCAGCCGCGCCAGGCCACGCGGCGCTGGATGCTTGGCGCCGGGTTCGCGGCGGCGAGCGCATGCGCGCTGGTGCTGGCGTTCGGCTTGCAGCACCGCTGGCACGCGAGCGTCGCGCCTTCGCATGAGGCGGCCGCGCAGGCCGACGACGTCGATCTTCTCAACGCCGACGACGACACGCTCGATCTCTACGAGAATCTCGATTTCTACGCATGGCTCGACGCGCACGGCGGAGGCACGAGTGGCTGAGCTTCGCGTCGCGCAGATCGCCTGCGCGCTCATCATCGCGTGCGCTGCGATCGCGTCGCCGATGCGCGCAGCCGCCGCATCGCAGGACGATCCGCCCGCCGCCGGCGCGCCGGCGCGCGCTGTCGCCTGGTCGGCCTTGAGTCCCGCGCAGCAGGAAGTGCTCGCGCCGATCCGCGATCAGTGGACGAATCTTCCGCCGCGACAGCAGGAACGACTCGTGCGCAAATCCGAGCGCTGGCAGACATTCGGGCCCGTGCAGCGCGAAGTCGTGCGCGCACGCTTGACGCGCTGGGCCGCGATGACGCCCACGCAACGCGCGCGAGCACGCGAACGCTTCGAGGCGTTCCAGCAGCTTCCGCCCGATGAGAAAGCGCGCGTGCGCGAAGCGTTCCGCCGTTTCCATGCGCTGCCGCCGGACGAGCGGCGCGCGTTGCGCGAGCGCTTCGAGCGGTCGCGTGAGGGACAGCCTTGAGTCGCGGCTTGCATTTCGCAGGTCCCATTTTTCGTTCGCCGGAATGATGGTCGCTGCGCGACGCCAGCGTTCGTCGCGATTGCAAAGGCGCTAAAGCCGCGACGCTCTTTTTGCAAAATTGTCAAAGTGGCGGACTTGCGCGCCGCGATCCGTATCTAGACACAGGAGCATGCTGATGGAGTCGAGATATGGTCGCGTATCGCGTTGTGTCCGTGCTGGCGATCAATGTCGCGGCGTCGCTCAGGCTGATCCCGCTCGCGGCTCGCATTGCGGTGTTGCTCGCGCTTTCAGTCGGACTGTTTCCCACGCCCGCGAGAGCGTTTCTCGATCCTCCGTACATCACGCCGGCGAATCCGACTGTTGACGCGCCGATCTCAGTCAATGTCTATGGCGGGGAATGTGACTTGTTGGACTATGGAATCGTGTGGCCTCCGCCTGTTACGCAGGAAGGAAGCAAGATCACGATTTTGTTTACCGGCAGCCATCACACCGATCCAGAATGGTGCATTTTTGGCGTGGGCACTGCGACATATCCTGTCGGTACGTATCCGGCCGGAACGTACGTCCTGCACGTCGAGCGCCGATACGCGAGCGTGACGGGTGTCTGGATACAGGAGACACTAGGGATCATCCCTTTCACGGTCAAAGGCCCGATGCCTGCCCCCCAGACGGAAGCCGCGCCGGCGCTAGGCATCGTTGGCTTCTATGTTCTGCTTATCGGTTTGATGGTCGTGTCTACTCGACACTTGCCAAGCGATCGCAAAGGCGCTGACTCGTAGCGCCCTTTTTGCAAAATTATCAAAATGGCGGACTCAAGCGTCGCAATCCGTATCTAGACACAGGAGCATCCCTGATGGAGTCTGGATATGGTCGGGTATCGCGTTGCACTGATGCTGGCTCTTATGTTCGTCCTCCTTGTTCCTGCTCATGCGCAAGATTCTCAACCTAGAGATACGATCGCGGTGCTGGTCACGACAGCGCCCGGTGCCCCTACCCCCGATGAGCTCATCGAGTATTACCACGGTGCGCAGACGGAACCGCCACCGCTGAGGGGTCTCCGGGTCGGTCGCCCCCGACAGATCGCACACTTCCTTCCGCTTCGTGCTCAAGGCGACTTCCTGGCACGTCTCGAGGAACATCCCGATTCGGTGCGCGCGCAGCTCGAACGCTATGTCGTTGTGCTGTATCCGCCCGGCACCGATCTCACCGAGCCGCTGGCCGCGTTGAGGGCCGATCCGTATGTGCTGGCGGCGTACTTGCCGTTGCCGATGGAATTTTCCGCCGTGCTAGCGAAAGAGCTCGACGACGACATCGAGAGTCCAGCTACGAGTCCTCAATACGGACGCGACGATCTCAATATTGATGCCGCTTGGGGGCTTGCGAGCGGGTACGCGATGGTTGCCGACATCGACTCCGGATTGCGGACTACCCATCCGGCGCTCATGCAATTCGCGGCCGGTACAGGTCAATACCAAGGCGGCAATTTCGTCGATGTTGCATCGCTGGACATCAGTCTGACGGGACTCGTCGATCCGCCGCAGAACAGCGCTGATGTGGATGAGCGGAGGGCGATGCCCATTGCTGATCTCGCATGCAACCCCGATCCCGGACATTATCCAAACATGCAGCCCACTACGGCCGGACACGGCACCCACGTAGCTGGCTTAATCGCTGCCGCGGGGAGTGCTAGCTCGGGGGTCCAAGGCACATGCAAATCTTGCCCAGTGAGCATGTGGAAAACAGCGCTGGCTGCCTGCGACGCAAATCATGGCGTCGTTGTGCTCGAGAGCAACTTCATCGCTCAAGCAGCTGCGTTAGTACTTAGCGATGAAACTGGCGCACAAGTCGTCAACATGAGCTTTGGCGACCAGCTGGATAACCCCTATCCAACCTACTGCCAATACAACCCGCTCGACCCGATGTGCGAAGCGATCGCCGACGCAGCGCACCACGACATCGCGATGGTGGCCTCATCCGGCAACCACCGTACGCATATCAACTTTCCCGCATCGGATCCGCACGTCATCGCCGCCGGCGGTTTTCAACAGAATCTCGCGATCTGGGATTTGTGGCCTCAATGCCCGCCGTATCCGTTCGGCTCGGAATGCGGAAGCAACTTCACGCTGAATGTCGCCGCCGGCGCGAAGCAGGAGCTCGTCGCCTCCGCGCAATCGGTCTTATCGACAACCTATCCCGGCTACAACTGGAACAGCGTCCTCCAATGCGGCGATCAATTCCCGGGCCCCGGCTTCGGCAACGGCGTCGGCTGGTGTACCGGTACGTCGATGTCGGCGCCGCAGATCGCGGGTGTCGTCGGTATCCTGCGTTCGATCAATCCGCTGGTGCCGGCAGGCACAAGTCCGCTGTCCGGCAATTCGATCCGATACGCGCTGTCGTCGACGACGTTCGAGGCAGCGGGTGCTCCGGTCTGGAACCCGATGGTCGGCTACGGCCGGCCGAACGCATTCGCAGCGGCGAAGAAAATGCTCGGGAAGGTCGCCGGCGCGACAGTACGCAATCGCGCGACCCCGCTGTTTCGCCTGTACAGCGCGGGTGCGCGCGACTACGCGGACGTCGCCGCACCGCAGGCTGCCGTTGCGCTGATGACGAACACGACGCAGGCCTGGCAGCCGCCGGTCACTCTGCCTGCGGTGCCGAACTATCCGACGTTTCCACACGACCCGGCCGAGGGCGGCGTGGCCGCTCCTCGTGCCTCAGTCTATGTGCTGACGACCGAGTAGATGCCGCGTCCGGAGTGGCCGGCCCTCATGCCGCTGTATCTGATGGACAAGGACTTCGCCGACGGCCAAGTCATGATTTCCTGCTCACGACCACGGTTGCCGACCTCGAATACGCGCACAGCCATGGCTACCACCTGCGCGGCATCCAAGGATATGTCTATCAGCCGTGCACACCGGAGCCCGGCTGCATTCCGCCGGGCGCGCAGAAGTTCTATCGCGCCTGCAAACCCGCGGACAGCGATTGCGCGACGTTTCTCGAATTCGAAAGCAGCGCGTTCGCAACATCCGGCTACATCACGACCTATCCGCCGATCGGCGGCACGAAGACCTTGCTGGGCTATGCGTATCCCGCGACCGACACCGACAGCGACGGACTGCCGGATGGCTTCGAGTATGTCGCGGGCACCAGCCTGACGCGTGCGGATTCCGACGCCGACGGCGTGCACGACGCGCTCGAGTTTCCGATGGTCGGCATCTCCACGCGCGATCCGTGCGCTGGCGGCCTCGGCGCGATCTATTGTCTCGCCGATCGCCTCTTCGCCGACGATTTCGACGTTTAACCTGCCGCCGGATGGCTTGCTAGACGCGCGCGAGCACTCGCCGCGTTGCTCTGAACGCATTGCCGAACTTGCGCAACCCCGATTCGCGCATGCGCGGCGCGTGCTCGTCGAAATAACGTTGCAAGGCGTCCATATCGATCACTTCGTAGTGAAGCGTCAGAGCCTGCGTTCCGTCGGTGGGCTTCGGATCGCGGCGCTCGAACATTTCGGCGGAAACGAAGCCGGGAAGCGCGAGCATTTCGGCGACGTGCGCTTTGAGCCACGCGCGATAGGCTTCGGCGATCGCATCGTCGATCTCGAGGTTGACCTCGTAGACGATCATGCGAACGCAAGACTCGCCAGCAGCGCGCCGACGAGACCGATGCTGATGATGATCGTGTAGCAAATGCCGACGATGCTGTACTTGATCGTGGTCATGATCCATCCCTGGCGATAGACGCGCTTCTGCATCAGGAACAGATACACCGGCAGCCAGATCCAGACTGCGTCGCGCAGGAGGTTCAGCAGCGACTCGGCGGCGGGCACGCTGGTCGACGCCCAGTCGTTGATCATGCTGATGAGGGCGAGCAGCAGCAGCGACATGAAGATGAACGCATGGCTGTGCAGCGCGACCATCAGGTGTTCCATATAGAGCCGTCGCTTGAAGATGTAGACGATCTTGAGCAGCACCGCGAAGAGCGGCATCAGGAGGCCGAGCGTCCAGGGCAGGCGCGAGAACAGCGCGTCGATCAGGTGGCGCGGATTTTTCTTCGCCGCGATGATGTTTTCCTTTGCGCGGCCGGCCATGTCGTTGAGCTCGGCGTTCGCGAACGCCGGCAGCCATGCGATCTTGATCGGATGTGCGGCCGGGTCCCAGGGCGTGCCGTCGAACATCAGGGTTTCTTCCTCCTGCGAGGGGTCCTTCGGCGGCTTTTCGCCCTTGGCGACGGCCGCGTCGCGCGACTTGAGGTATTCGCGCCGGCTGTCGACTTTCTTCTGGATCGTCGCGGCGGCCTTGTCGAGCGACTTGATCGCCGCCGACGGCATGTTCGGCGCGGCGCGCGCGGTGTCGATGCCGGACAGCGCGGTTTTCGCGCGCGCATCGAGATCGGTTTCGTTCTGCGCGCTTTCGATGCCCTTGTCGGCCTCGCCGAAATTGAACGCTTGGCCGTCGATGTTCAACGCGCCCTGCATCGCGATGATCGCGATGATGCAGAGGAAGAAGAACAGGCGAAACGGCGTCACGTAGCGCACGCGCCGCCCGGCGAAGTATTCGATCGTCAGGTAGCCGGGGCGAAAATAGAGCGGGAAGATGCTGCGGAAAATGCGCGAGTCGATGTTGAAGATCGTGTCGAGCACGTCCGACATCACGCTGGCGAGCTGGCGGATCATGCCCTTTTCGGGTTGTCCGCAGGCGTAGCAATAGGGACCGTGCATCGGCGCGCCGCAATTCGCGCAGGCCTTGTGCGCGGCGGCGGACGGCGGCGGTGTCGGCGTGGACTCGGCGGCGGTGGTCGTCATGCCCTTATCGTTTCTTGTCGAGTGGTAGCGAAAGATTGAACCACGAAGAACACGGAGAACACGAAGAAGGTAGACGCGAGACCTTTCCTGTTTCCTTCGAGATCTTCGTGTCCGAGTCTTTTATCGGACCTTCGCCCGATCCTCCGAAGAGGCGTCCGGGTTAGACTCCAAATCTCAAGGTCCCCCATGCTGAACATTCTACGCGCCCGCCGGCCGCGCCTTGCGCGCGAGCTGAAGGAAATGCTGCGCCTCGCGTTGCCGCTGGTGTTCGGGCAGCTGTCGGCGATCGGCATGAACGTCATCGACGCGATGCTGGCCGGTCACGTCGATGCGCACACCCTCGGCGCCGTCGCCGTCGGCACCAGCGTGTGGTCGCTGGCGCTGGTCGCGGCGATCGGCGTCATGCTGGCCTTGCCGCCGTCGGTCGCGCAGTTGAGCGGCGCCGGCCGGCGTGCGGAGATCGGCCCCTTGTTTCGCCAGGCGCTGTGGCTCGCGCTGATCCTCGGCATCTTGCTCTGGATCGGCGTGCGCCTCGCCGGGCCGCTGCTCGTCGCAGCGATCGGCGTCGACGCCGCGCTCATTCCGGACGTCACGCGGTTCCTGCACGCGATCTCGTACGGCGCACCGGCGCTGACCCTGTTCTTCTCGCTGCGGGGCTTAAGCGAAGGTCTCGGCATGACGCGGCCGACGATGTACTTCAGCCTGCTCGGGCTCATCCTGCTGGGGCCCGTCGGCTACGTGCTGATGTACGGCCGGCTCGGTTTTCCCGCGCTCGGCGCGCTCGGCAGCGGCATCGCGACGGCATGCGTGCTGTACGTCGATGCGTTTGCGTTCCTCGCCTACGTTGCGCTGCGCCGGCACTATCGCGATCTTGTGCTGTTCGCGCATTTCGAACGGCCGAACTTCGTCGCGATCCGCGAGCTCTTGCGCATCGGCGTGCCGATGGGTGTGTCGCTCTTCATGGAAGCGAGCCTCTTCGTCGCCGTCGCGCTCGCGATCGGCACGCTCGGCACCGATGTCGTCGCAAGCCACCAGATCGCGATCAACGTCGCGTCGGTCACGTTCATGGTGCCGCTCGGCATCGCGATGGCGACGACGGTGCGCGTCGGCCACGCGGTCGGACGCGGCGATCGCGAAGGCGTGCGTGATGCCGGCCTGATCGGCATCCTCTTGACGCTGACCGCGCAGTCCGTCTCGGTGATCCTGATGCTGACGGTGCCGGATCGCATCGCGTCGCTCTATACCTCGGACACCGCGGTGATCGTGCTCGCAGCGCAGCTCCTGGTGCTGGCCGGCTTGTTCCAGTTCTCGGACGGAATCCAGGTCGCGGCCAGCGGCGCGCTGCGCGGGCTCAAGGACACGCGGATTCCGATGCTCATCACGACGTTCGCCTACTGGGGCGTCGGCATGCCGGTCGGCTGGTGGCTCGCGTTCCCGGGGGCGCTCGGCGCGCGCGGCATGTGGATGGGCCTTATCGCCGGGCTCAGCATGGCGGCGGTGCTGCTGTCGGTGCGCTTCTGGCGCCTGGTCCGGACCGAGCCGGCCCTCGCCGCGGCATGACGTCCGCGCGATGCCGGCCCTCGGGGTTATCGGTTAGGCTTCCATTCCATACCGGCGCCGGAGCGCGCCCTGGAATGCGACGATGTCCAAAGACCAACCCGGCGTGATCGTGCGTCTCTTGCGCGGCTTCTGGAACGCGCTCAATTTCACGCGCCGTCTCGTCATCAATCTCATCTTTCTCATCATCCTGATCGTATTTCTCGCGGCGGTGTTCGCGTCGCGGCCGATCCTGCAATCGCGCACCGCGCTGGTGCTCGATCCGAGAGGATCGATCGTCGAGCAGTACACGATCGATCCGACCCAACGCGCGCTCGGCAATCTCGCCGGCGAGCAATCCAGGGAAGTACAGCTGCGCGATCTGTTGCACGTGATCGACACGGCGACCAAGGACGCGCGCATCGAGCGCATCGTGCTGGTGCCTGACGAGATCGCCGGTGCGGGTCTTGCGACGTTGCACGAGCTCGGCAACGCGCTCGACCGCTTCCGCGCTGCCGGCAAGGAAGTCATCGCCGTCGCCGGCGACATGGGCCAGAGCCAGTATCTCCTCGCGGCGCACGCGGACAAGATCCTGCTCGATCCCGACGGCGGCGTGATGATCGAAGGCTTCGCCAGCTATCGCAGCTACTTCAAGGACGCGCTCGACAAGCTCGGCGTGCAGGTGCATTTGATCAAGGTCGGCCAGTACAAATCCGCGGCCGAGCCCTACATCCTCAACGAAGCCTCCGCCGCGTCGAAGGAAGCCGACAGCTACTGGATGGGCGGCTTGTGGCAGGACTATCTCAACGAGATCGCCGCGCTGCGCAAGATCGACGCCGCATCGATCAGCGAGGACATCGCGCACTACGACGAGCGCGTCTCCGCGCAGAAAGGCGATCTCGCCAAGCTCGCGCTCGATCAGAAGCTCGTCGACCAGCTCGCCACGCGCGCCGAAGCGCGCGCGCTGTTGCGCCAGAAGGGCGCGCCCGACGGCGCCGAAGGCTTCCGCCAGATCGACTACAAGGACTATCTCGCGATGAATGCGCGCGAGACGCTGCCGAAGATCGGCGCGCAAATCGCCGTCGTCGTCGCGCAAGGCGAGATCGTTCCCGGCGAGCAGCCGCCCGGCATGGTCGGCGGTCGTTCCGCCGCGCAGCTGATCCGCCAGGCGCGCGAAGACGAGCACGTCAAGGCGCTGGTGCTGCGCGTCGATTCGCCGGGCGGCGATGCGTATTCCTCCGAGTTGATCCGCCGCGAAGTCGCGCAGACGCGCGCCGCCGGCAAGCCGGTCATCGTTTCGATGGGCGACGTCGCCGCGAGCGGCGGCTACTGGATCGCGATGGACGGCGACGAGATCTGGGCCGAGCCGACCACGATCACCGGATCGATCGGCATCTTCGGTCTTTTCGTCACGATTCCCGACACGCTGGCCAAGATCGGCGTGCACACCGACGGCATCGGCACGACGCCGCTCGCCGGCACGCTCGACATCCGCCGCCCGCTCTCGCCGCAACTCGAGTCGATCTTGAACAGCGTCATCCGCCGCGGCTACGACGAATTCATCGGCCGCGTCGCCAAGGCGCGCAAGCGCACGCCGGAAGAGATCGACGCGATCGCGCAAGGCCGCGTCTGGAGCGGAAGCCAGGCCAAGGAACGCGGCCTGGTCGATCGCCTCGGCGGACTCGGCGATGCCGTCGCCTCGGCCGCCGCGCGCGCCAAGCTCGGCACCGATTACCAGGTGCGCTACGTCGAGCGCGAGCCGAGCGCGTGGGAGCGGTTCCTGCTCAGCTTCGGCGACAGCGAAGTGATGGTGCGCGTCGCGCGCAGCGTCGGCTTCAGCCTGCCGAGCGGATGGCTCGATCGCAGCGAGATCGGCGAGATCGCCGGCATCGTCGAATCATTGCGCGGCAAACGCTACGGCGCGTTCGCGCATTGCTTCTGCGACTTGCGCTGAGCGTCGCATCGCAAGCATCGTCACCCCGGCCTCCGCCGGGATGACGGCGTCCGTGGCTTGCGCCGTTGATTTACGCCTCAGCGCAGCGACGCGTTGATCTTGTCCAGCGTCTTCTCGCCGGGACACAAATCCGCAGCGCCCAATGTGTTGAACGGCGTCGCCACCGTATTGAGGTGCTGATGCAGGTCGCGCGCCTTGCGATCGACGTAGAGAAGTCCGGTGACGACTTCGCCGCGCGCCTGGTGCTCGTGGATGTAGTTCATCGCCGCGATGCGATCGCCGGCATCGTAGCTCGCCGATAATTTGCGCAAGCGCAGCACGCTGCCGTCGTGCTGCTCGACTTCGATCGCTTCGCCGGCCGCGTAATCGACGGCGATCTCCGCGCGCGGCGGGATGACGTCGAGGCGGTTCACCGCCTCGTTGTGCTGGCGCACGTAGTCGTAACTCTTCGTACTGCCGGCGTGATTGTTGAACGCGACGCAGGGACTGACGACATCGAGGAACGCGGAGCCGCGATGCGAGATCGCGGCCTGGATCAGCGGCACCAGCTGCTGCTTGTCGCCGGAAAATCCGCGCGCGACATACGTCGCGCCGAGCGAAAGCGCCAGGCTGACGAGATCGATCGGCGCGTCGCTGTTGACGACGCCTTTCTTCGACACCGAGCCTTGATCGGCGGTCGCCGAGAACTGGCCTTTGGTCAAGCCGTACACGCCGTTGTTCTCGACGATGTAGACCATGTTGACGCCGCGTCGGATCGCGTGCACGAACTGGCCGATGCCGATCGATGCCGAATCGCCGTCGCCGGAGACGCCGAGATAAATGAGATCGCGATTGGCGAGATTGGCGCCGGTCAATACCGACGGCATGCGCCCGTGCACGGTGTTGAAGCCGTGCGACTGGCCGAGGAAATAGTCCGGCGTCTTCGAGCTGCAGCCGATTCCGGAAAGTTTGGCGACGCGATGCGGCTCGATGTCGAGCTCCCAGCAGGCCTGGATGATCGCCGACGAGATCGAGTCGTGGCCGCAGCCGGCGCACAACGTGGAAATCTTGCCTTCGTAGTCGCGGCGCGTGAAGCCGATCGCGTTGCAGGCCAGCGCCGGATGATGGAGTTTGGGTTTTGCGATGTAGGTCATCGGATCAGCGCCGTTGCGCGGTTTCGATCGCGTAGCCGAGGAGGGCGATCGCGAAAGTCAGCGAGGACAAGGTCCAGAGCGCGAAGAACGAAGGCTGATCGCGCACGATTTCCGGAGTCGCGAGGAGGATGCCGCGAAACGCGAGGCCGACGAGGTCGGCGATGATCGCAACGATGAGCCACACCGAGCGATGCTTGCGCCACAGGATCACCATCGCGGCCAAAGTCAGGAGCACGATCAGGACCGGTGCGATCTGCTGCAGCATCTGGATCAAACTGTTGTCCATGTCGTCTCCGTCAGGCCACTTTGTCGCGGCCGATCGGCGCGATGCTCGCCGCGCCCATGTGCTGGCCGATCGCACCGGCGATGAAACGCGCGGTGATCGGCGTGCCGTCGTAGTGCAACACGGGCGCCAGGCGCGCCGGATCGATGCCGAATTCGTTGACCAGCAGCGAGCGCAGCTGCGCATCGCGATTCTGCTCGACGACGAACACGCGCTCGTGCGCGGCGACGAATTCGGCGATCGAGTCGGCGAACGGAAACGCGCGAATACGCAGCGTGTCGACGTAGAGATGCGCTTCTTCGAGCACTTCGATCGCTTCGCTCATCGCCGGTGCCGTCGATCCGAAATAGAGCGCGCCGTATTTCGTGCGCTGCGCGGCCTTGCGCACGATCGGCTGCGGCACCAGCGATTTCGCGGTCTCGAATTTCCTGAGCAGCCGTTCCATGTTGTAGATGTAGTCAGGCCCGCGCTCGGAATAGCGCGCGTACGGATCGCGCGAAGTGCCGCGCGTGAAATAGCTGCCGCGCGAAGGATGCGAGCCCGGATACGTGCGATACGGAATGCCGTCGCCGTCGACGTCCTTGTAGCGGCCGAAATCCTTGCCGGCTTCGAGCTCTTCGGCGGTCATGACCTTGCCGCGGTCGTACGCGCGCGATTCGTCCCACGCGAACGGCGCGCACAGGCGCTGGTTCATGCCGATGTCGAGATCGGTCATCACGAACACCGGCGTCTGCAGCCGGTCGGCGAGATCGAGCGCTTGAGCGGCGAAATCGAAACACTCGTGCGGATCTTCGGGGAACAGCAGGATGTGCTTGGTGTCGCCGTGCGAGGCATACGCGCAGGCGATCACGTCGGCCTGCTGCGTGCGCGTCGGCATGCCGGTCGAAGGACCGCCGCGCTGCACGTCGATGATCGTGATCGGTATCTCGGCGAAATAGGCGAGGCCGATGAATTCGGTCATCAGCGATACGCCAGGACCCGATGTCGTCGTGAACGCGCGCGCGCCGTTCCAGCCGGCGCCGACGATCATGCCGATCGACGCGATTTCATCCTCAGCCTGCACGATCGCGTAGCGATGTTTGCCGGTGTCCGGATCGACGCGAAGCTTCTGGCAGTATTTCTGGAATGCCTCGGCCAGCGACGACGACGGCGTGATCGGATACCACGCGCACACCGTCGCGCCGCCGTAGACGCAGCCGAGCGCACCCGCCGTGTTGCCGTCGACGAAGATGCGATCGCCGACGGCATCGGCATGCGAGAGGCGGATGCCGAGCGGATGCGACAGGTGATCGCGCACGTAGTCGCGGCCGAGATGCAGCGCCTGCTTGTTCGCGTCGAGCAGGCGCTCCTTGCCCTTGTATTGCTCGCCGAGAAGCTTCTCGATCACGTCGACGTCGATATCGAGCAGCATCGACAGCGCGCCGACGTACATGATGTTCTTGAAGAGCTGCCGCTGGCGCGCGTCGGTGTAGGTCCTGTTGCAGATCTCGGTCAGCGGCACGCCGATCGGCTGCACGTCGTCGCGGAATTTCGATTTCGGCAGCGGCTTGGTCGAATCGTAGAAGAGATAACCGCCGGGCTCGATCTCCTTCAGATCCGCATCCCATGTCTGCGGATTCATCGCCACCATCAGATCCACGCCGCCGCGCCGGCCGAGATGGCCTTTCTCGTTGACGCGCACTTCGTACCAGGTCGGCAGGCCCTGGATGTTCGACGGGAAGATGTTGCGCGGGCTCGCCGGCACGCCCATGCGCAGGATGGCTTTTGCAAAGAGCTCATTGGCCGACGCCGAACCCGATCCGTTGACGTTGGCGAACTTGACGACGAAGTCGTTGATGGCGGCGATGGGTTTCATATGCCTAAGCCCTCCCCTTCAAGGGGAGGGTTTGGGTGGGGATGGTTTTCGTCAGGCGTTCCACTTCGCAGTAACACCATCCCCTCCCCAGCCCTCCCCCTGAAGGGGAGGGAGCAGAGCGTGTTCATGCAGCCTCCCGTTTCACGTTGCGACACCCCGGCCCCGCGTGCGTCATCTCGAGGAAAAACTTCTGCATGTCCCACGCGCCGGTCGGACAACGCTCTGCGCACAATCCGCAGTGAAGGCACACGTCCTCGTCCTTCACCATCACGCGGCCGGTCTTGAGCTCGCCGGAGACGTAGAGATCCTGAGTCAGGTCCAGCGCCGGCGCCGACAAGCGCGGACGGAGCTCCGCCTCATCGCCGTTGCGCGTGAACGTGATGCAGTCCATCGGGCAGATGTCGACGCACGCATCGCATTCGATGCAGAGATTCTGCGTGAACACGGTCTCGACATCGCAGTTGAGGCAGCGCTGCGTTTCTTTCCAAGCCGTCTCGGCATCGAAGCCGAGCTCGACTTCGAGCTTGATGCTCTTCAGTGTTTTCGACGAGTCGGCCCACGGCACCTTGTAGCGAAGGTCCGGCGACACGTCGTTGTCGTAGCTCCACTCGTGGATGCCCATCTTCTGCGAGATCATCTCGACAGCGGGCATCGGCCGGTCGTTGACGTCCTCGCCGCAGAGAAGCTTGTCGATCGACACCGCGGCTTCGTGGCCGTGCGCAACCGCCCAGATGATGTTCTTCGGGCCGAAGGCCGCATCGCCGCCGAACAATACGTGCGGCAGGCTCGACTGCATCGTCGTCTTGTCGACGACGGGCATGTCCCATTCGGTATCGAACGCGATGCCGATGTCGCGCTCGATCCACGGAAACGCATTTTCCTGTCCGACCGCGATCAGCACTTCGTCGCAGTCGAACTTCTGATCCGGCTCGCCGGTCGGCACGAGCTTGCGGCGGCCCTTTTCGTCGTAGGTCGCGCCGACTTTCTCGAACACCATGCCGGTCAGCCGTCCGTTGTCATGCACGAACGACTTCGGCACGAGGTAATTGAGGATCGGGATGCCTTCGTGCATCGCGTCCTCTTTTTCCCACGGCGAGGCTTTCATTTCCTCGAAGCCGGAGCGCACGATGACTTTGACATCGTCGCCGCCGAGCCGCCGCGCCGATCGACAACAATCCATCGCGGTATTGCCGCCGCCGAGCACGATGACGCGCTTGCCGACCTTCTCGACGTGTCCGAAATACACCGACGCCAGCCAGTCGATGCCGATATGGACATGCGCCGCCGCTTCCGCGCGGCCGGGCAGATTGAGATCGCGTCCGCGCGGTGCGCCGCAGCCGACGAAGACCGCGTCGTAGCTCTCTTCGAGCATCGCCTTCATCGAATCGATGCGCCGGCCGCCGACGAATTCGACGCCGAGATCGAGGATGTAGCCGGTTTCCTCGTCGATGACCTCTTCGGGCAGGCGGAATCGCGGCACCTGCGTGCGCATGAAGCCGCCGGCCTTGGCGTCGGCTTCGAACACGGTGACGTGGTAGCCGAGCGGCACGAGATCGCGCGCAACGGTCATCGAGGCCGGCCCGGCACCGATGCACGCGATGCGCTTGCCGTTCTTCGTCGCGGGCGCTTTCGGCAGGCGCTCGCGGATGTCGCTCTTGAGGTCCGCCGCGACGCGCTTCAGCCGGCAGATCGCGACCGGCTCGGGTTTCCCGTTGTTGTTCGCCTCGACCCGGCCGCGCCGGCACGCCGGCTCGCACGGACGATCGCAGGTGCGCCCGAGGATGCCCGGGAACACGTTCGACGCCCAGTTGACGAGGTACGCGTCCGAATAACGCCCCGCGGCGATCAGGCGGATGTATTCGGGAACCGGAGTGTGGGCCGGACAGGCCCACTGGCAATCGACGACTTTGTGGAAATAGGCAGGAGAACGAATATCGGTGGGTTGCACCCCAAGCCTCCTGGCTCAAGACGCGTCAGCGGGAGACGCGCGCGAGCCTAGTCCCAGCGCCGCCGCCGCGGAAAGACGCGGCGCAGCATGCGCGGGCTTGCGATGCCGGGTTTTCAGCCGCCGGCATCGTCGATGGCCTTGTCGGTCGTCTTGGCCGCATCGTCGACGGTCTTCTGCACGTCCTTGGCTTTCTGCAGCGCCTTGAGCTGCGGATCGAACACGGTTTTCTGTGCCGGCTGGGCGGCCGCCGCGGCGACCGGCTTGGCGGCGTCGGCGTCTTCCTGGGTCTTTCCGGAGCACGCGGCGAGCGCAAGCAGGGCGGCTGCGGCAAGGACGAAGCGGGTCATGGCGATACTCCGGACGATGATGCTTGGGCTAAAGTCTGCTCCGGTCGTCCACGCCTAACAAGGACGCGGAGCGCATAACCATGAATCCGTCACGCTGGCGCCTCGAAGGGCAAGTCGCGCTGGTCAGCGGCGCCAGCAAGGGGATCGGTTTCGCCTGCGCCCGCGAGCTCGCCGCGCTCGGCGCGGACGTCCTGATGGTCGCCCGCGACGAGGCCGCGCTGGAACACGCGCGCGACGAGCTCATCGAGGAATTCGCCGAGCGGGAGTTCTATATCTTCGCCGCAGACGCCGCCGATGCGGAGCAACGGTTCGAGGTGTTCGACTGGATTTCCGACCTCGAAGTCGAGCTCTCGCTGCTCGTCAACAACGTCGGTGCCAACATGACGCGGCCGACGCTCGACTACAAGCTCGACGAAGTGCGTGCGCTGATCGAGACGAATGTGCTCAGCGCGTTCGAGATGAGCCGCCTCGCGCATCCGCACCTCGCCGCGCACGGCAACGCCGCGATCGTCAACCTCGCTTCGGTATCGGGCCTGACCCACGTGCGGAGCGGCTCGCCCTACGGCATGACCAAGGCCGCGATCGCGCAGCTGACGCGCAACCTCGCCTGCGAATGGGCCGAAGACGGCATCCGCGTCAACGCGGTCGCACCCTGGTACATTCGAACGCAGCGCACCGAAGTTCCGCTGTCCGACACCGACTATCTCGACGAAGTGCTGGAACGCACGCCGATGGGCCGCATCGGCGAACCCGAGGAAGTCGCCGCCGCGGTGGCTTTCCTGTGCTTGCCGGCGGCGAGCTATATCACCGGCGAGTGCGTCGCGGTCGACGGCGGATTTCTGCACTACGGGTTCTGAGCGGCTCCGCGTCAGGCAGCGACTTCGACGTATTCGACCTGGCTCGACGGTGGCGGAATCGGCAAACCATCTTCGGCGAGACCTTCGAGGTGAAATGCGATCGCCTCGCGCATCTGCGCTTCGATTTCCTCGACGGTGCCGCCGGTAGCGACGCAGCCGGGAAGATCGGGCACATAGGCCGAAAAGTTTCCGGCTGCTTGTTCGATGACGATGGCGTAGCGCATTGCGATTTCCTACTTCAGACCGGCTTGCTTGCGGATGCTGTTCAAGGTTCCAGGGGCGATGTCGTCGCTGGCCTTGCCGGGAACGGTGACGCGCCCGGCCTTGCTGGCATGCTTGTATTGCCGATGGCTTCCGCGCGTGGCGACGAGTCGCCAGCCGTCTTTCTCGATCGTGCGGATCACGTCGGCAACCTTCACTTGTGAAGCATATCAGGGGATGCGTGCTTTCGGATTGATGGCCGAAAACGGCGAGTCCAATTCCTATTGTGGCGCTAAAATGCGCCCATGCAAGAGACAGCGACACTTTCCCAGCTCGACCGCCGCATCTGCGATCGGGCGCGCGAGACGCGCGATCCGCGCTTCGACGGGCTCTTCTTCATCGCGGTCACGTCGACCGGCATTTATTGCCGTCCGGTGTGCCCGGCGCCGGCGCCGAAATCGCGCAATATCCGCTACTACGCGAGTGCCGCGGCGGCGTCGGCAGCGGGATTCCGGCCGTGTCTTCGCTGCCGGCCGGAAGCGGCGCCCGGATCGCCGCTGCATCGCGCGAAGAGCGATCTCGTCGCCGGCGCGTTGCGCATGATCGAACAGGGCGCTCTGGATACGGCGTCGCTGCCGGATCTGGCGCTTCGCATCGGTGTCGGTGAGCGTCATCTGCGCCGTCTTTTCGCCGAAGAGCTCGGCGCGAGTCCGCTCGATGTCGCGGCGACGCGGCGTCTTCTGTTCGCGAAAAAACTCCTGACCGAAACAGCGCTGCCGATCACGGCGATCGCGCCGGCTTCCGGTTACGCGAGCCTACGCCGCTTCAACGCGGCGTTTCGCTCGACATACGGCAAGGCGCCCCGCGAGATCCGTCGCGATCGCGGCATCGCGTCGGCGAGCGACGAGCTTGCGCTGCGCCTGCCGTTCCGACCGCCTTACGATTTTGCGCATCTGATGATGTTCCTCGAACGCCGCGTGATTCCGGGCGTCGAAGCGGTCGATGCGCACGGCTACCGCCGCAGCTTCGTCGCCGAGGGCAGTCCGGGTTGGTTGTCGGTCGCGCCGATCGAAGGCGAATCGGCGCTTGCGTTGCGCGTGCATCATCCCAAGCCGAGCGCGCTCGGCGGCATCGTCGCACGCGTGCGGCGCATGTTCGACGTCGACGCCGATCCGCTGGCGATCAACACGCACCTGCGCCGCTCGGAGTTGCTGAAGCCGCTCGTGCGTCGCTGGCCGGGTCAGCGGTTGCCGAATGCGTGGGATGGCTTCGAGCTCGCAGTGCGCGCAATTCTCGGGCAGCAGGTCAGCGTTGCCGCGGCGCGCACGCTCGCGTCGCGCATCGCGGATCGGCACGGAGAGCCTTTTCCCGAAGGCGGCGCGGTCGATCTGCATGCGCTGTTTCCGTCGCCGGAAACGCTGGCCGATGCGCCGCTCGAAGAGATCGGCGTCATGCGCGCGCGCGCCGACGCGATCCGCACGCTTGCGCGCGCGGTCGTCGATGGAAGCGTGCATTTCCGCACGGAACAGACTTTGGCTGCGTTCGAGGAAAGTCTGGTCGCGTTGCCGGGCATTGGTCCGTGGACGGCGCACTACGTCGCGATGCGCGCGCTCGGGCAGCCCGATGCGTTTCCCGCGGCGGACTTGATCCTGCGCCGCGCGGCCGGCAACGGCGAAACCTTGAGCACACGCGCGGTCGAAGCGATGAGCGAGGCGTGGCGTCCGTGGCGCGCATACGCGGTGATGCTGCTCTGGCGCAGCATGGGTTAGGAATTCACATGTATTACGATTTCTTCGATTCTCCGATCGGTCCGCTTGTCGTTGTCGTCGATGGCGACGACAACAAGATCGTGACCGGTCTTTATCTACCCAAGCACGGAGCGCCGGGTCATGTCGCGCCGGAGTGGAAGCGCGCGCCGGCGAAGTTGCGCGAAGCGAGCGCGCAGCTCGCGGCATATTTCGCCGGCAAGCTGTTGACGTTCGATCTCGAATTCGCGCCGCACGGCACCGAGTTCCAACGCCGCGTCTGGGACGAGCTGACGCGCATTCCGTACGGCGACACGATCAGCTATCTCGAACTCGCACGACGCATCGGTAAGCCGAGCGCGATGCGCGCGGTCGGCGCCGCGAACGGGGCGAATCCGATTTCGATCTTCGTGCCGTGTCATCGCGTCATCGGAGCGGACGGAACGCTGACCGGCTACGGCGGCGGATTGCCGGCCAAGCGCTGGCTGCTCGATCACGAACGGCATTTCGCGCCGGCGCCGCTGCTCGAATTGCGTTGACACGCGCAAAGCGATCGTCTCGCAGAGATCGCTGAGACAGAATTATCGAGCTTTCTCTGCGATCCCTGCGCCTGTGCGAGAGAGGGCGTTCTTCACCACACCGTCAACATCCGCGCATCCGTTCGCGGATATCGCTCTGCTGCTGCTTGAGCTGAGGCTCTTCGTCGCTGAACGAGTGCGGCAATTTCGCGTTGACCTTATCGAGCTCGCTGCGCAGATAACCGCACGCTTCCGCGGGCTGCGCGAAGTGGCATTGATCGTCGATCCACATATACGTGCCGCCGAACGGAACCGACGCGGCCGGCTTGTGCGGAATCTGACGCAGGCCCGGCGCCGAAACGCCGATGCCGTTCGGACCGCCGTAAGCGTCGGCAAGACTCTGGCCCGCGACTCCGGTGATGCTGGTTGGAACCGCGGAGCTGCCGCCTTGTCCGGTTTCGCTCATGTAGCGGCTGCCGTCGGCGCGTGCGCAGATGTAGAACGTCGGTGCGGGATTCTGCGGAGGCGGCGCCGGTGTCGGCGGCTCTCGCGGAGGCATCGGCTTGGGCGGCGGAGGCGGCGTATCGATCGTGGCCGTCGCCGCGGGCTCGCTATCAGGCAGCGACAGCGTGGCTTGCTTCTCGCCCGCGCGGCACGGCTGATCCTGGAAGCTGATCGCGCCTTTGGCGCCGATGCATTTGTACGCGGTCGCCGCGGTGCCGTGCGAAGCGAGGCCCGCGAAACTAGCGATGACGAAACAGAACACGACGAAGCGCATGGCGATCACTTTACGCTTCGTCGCGAACGTCAAAGTGTCTTCTTCGTAAAGCGAGCCGCCGTCCCCTCTCCCGCTTGCGGGAGAGGGTAGGGTGAGGGAAATCTTGGTTCACGCTCGCAGCGCGAACTCGAAAACGCTTCACTCCGACAACCCTCACCCGCCCTGCGGGCGGCCTCTCCCGCAAGCGGGAGAGGCGATAGCTACGGCATCGTCAGTGAGCGGCGGCCGCGGGCAGCGACGGCGTCTGCTGCTCCGCCTCGACGCGCCGCCGCGCGTGCAGCCAGCGGCGAATCACGAGGTAGAAGACCGGCGTCAGCAGAAGTCCGAAGAACGTCACGCCGAGCATGCCGGAGAAAACGGCGACGCCCATCGCGCGGCGCATCTCCGAACCCGCACCGGTCGAAGTGACCAGCGGGATCACGCCCATGACGAATGCGAGCGACGTCATCAGGATCGGACGCAGACGCAACCGGCACGCGTCGAGCACGGCCTGCCACGTTGTCTCGCCTTGGCCTTCGCGATCCTTGGCGAACTCGACGATCAGGATCGCGTTCTTGCACGCAAGTCCGACCAGCACGATCAAACCGATCTGCGTGAAGATGTTGTTGTCGCCGTGCGAAAGCTCGACACCCGTGATCGCGCAGAGGAGACACATCGGAATGATCAGGATCACCACCAGCGGCAGCGAGATGCTTTCGTACAACGCAGCCAGCACGAGGAACACCAGCAGCACGACCAGCGGAAAGATGTAGACCATCGTGTTGCCGGCAAGGATCTGCTGATAGGTCAGATCCGTCCATTCGTACGCCATGCCGTTCGGCAATTCCTTCGCGAGCACGTCTTCCATCGCGGCCTGCGCCTGTCCGCTCGAGTAGCCCGGCGCGGCGCCGCCGTTGATCTCGGCCGCGAGATAGCCGTTGTAGTGCGGCACGCGATCGGGGCCCGAAGTTTCGCGCGCGTTGACGAAGCTTGCGAGCGGAATCATGTCGCCGCGCGCGTTGCGCGTTTTCAGCCGTCCGATGTTTTCGGCGTTGAGACGAAAACCGGGTTCCGCCTGCGCGTTGACCTGATAGGTGCGGCCGAAGCGGTTGAAGTCGTTCACGTACAGCGAACCGAGATACATCTGCATCGTGTCGTAGACATCCTGCAGCTGCACGCCGGCGGCTTTGGCTTTCTCGCGATCGACATCGACATCGATCTGCGGCACGTTGACCTGGAAGCCGGAGAACACGCCGGCCAACTCCGGACGCGCGCTCGCTTTCGCGATCACATTCTGCAACGCCTTGTACAGCTCGTTCGCGCCGAAGTTGCCGCGATCCTCGACCTGCAGCTTGAAGCCGCCGATCGTGCCGAGGCCCTGCACGGGCGGCGGCGGGAAGATCGCGATGAACGCATCCTGGATCTTCGCGAATTGCTGGTTCAGCGCCATCGCGATGCCGCCGGCGGATTTCGACGGATCGCGGCGCTCATCGAACGGCTTCAGCGGCGTGAATGCGATGCCGGAATTCGGCGCGTTCGTAAAACCATTGATCGAGAGTCCCGGGAACGCCGGCACCGATTCGACGCCCGGCGTCTTGAGCGCGATGTCGCCCATGCGCTTGATGACGGCTTCCGTGCGGTCGAGCGTCGCCGCATCCGGCAGCTGCGCGAAACCAACGAGGTACTGCTTGTCCTGCGCAGGCACGAAGCCGGTCGGCGCGCGCGAAAAACCGAACGCCGTGAGGCCGATCAGGCCGACATAGATGAAAAGAGCAATTGCACTCGCGCGCAGCACGCGACCGACGCCGCGCACGTACGCGTTCGACGCGCTCGTGAAGAAGCGATTGAACGGGCGGAAGAACCAGCCGAGCAGCGCGTTGAGAATGCGCGTGAGGCGGTCCGGCGGCGCGTCGTGCGCTTTCAGCAGCAGCGCGGACAGCGCCGGCGACAAGGTCAGCGAATTGAATGCCGAGATGACGGTCGAGATCGCGATCGTCAGCGCGAACTGCTTGTAGAACTGGCCTGAGAGTCCGCTGATGAACGCGGTCGGCACGAACACCGCACACAAAACGAGCGCGGTCGCGACGATTGGACCCGTCACTTCTTTCATCGCCTGCACGGTCGCCGCGATCGGCTTCAAGCCTTCGCTGATGTTGCGCTCGACATTCTCGACGACGACGATCGCGTCATCGACGACGATGCCGATCGCAAGCACGAGGCCGAACAGCGACAGCGTATTGAGACCGAAGCCGAAGAGATGCATGACGCCGAGCGTGCCGATCAGCGACACCGGCACGGCGAGGAGCGGAATGATCGACGCACGCCAGGTCTGCAGGAACACGATCACGACGATCACGACCAGCGCGATCGCTTCGAGCAGCGTGTGCGAGACGGCTTCGATCGAGCCGCGTACGAACACGGTCGGATCGTACGCGGGGTCATAGTCGATGCCTTCCGGCCACGATTTCTTCAGCTCCGCCATCTTGGCGCGCACCGCGTCGGAGATCGCGATCGCGTTGCTGCCGGGACGCTGGAAGATGCCGATACCGACCGCCGTCTTGTTGTTGAGCATCGCGCGCAGCGCATAGTTGTCCGAGCCGAGCTCGACGCGCGCAACGTCGCGAAGGCGCGTGATCTGGCCGGAATCGCCGGTGCGGATGATGATGTTGCGGAAATCTTCCTCGTCGACGAGGCGGCCTTTGGTGTTGATCGCGACCTGGAAATTCGGGCGCGCGTTGGCAGGCGTGTTGGTCGGCGTCGCGGGCGATCCGAGTTGTCCTGCGGCGACCTGCACGTTCTGCTCGCGGATCGCGTTGGCGACGTCGCCCGCGGTGAGGCCGCGCGCGGCGACCTTGTCGGGATCGAGCCAGATGCGCATCGAATACGCGCCGCCGCCGAACTGCTGCACGTCGCCGACGCCGTCGATCTTGGCGATCTCGTCCTTGACGTGCAGGACCATGAAGTTGGAGAGGTAGTTGAGGTCGTAGCGTCCGTCGGGCGAGGTGATGAAGACGCCCATCGTGATGTCCGGCGTCGACTTGTTCACCGTGACGCCGATACGCTGCACGTCCTGCGGCAGTTTCGGCGTCGCCTGCGCGACGCGGTTTTGCACCAGCACCTGCGCCTTGTCGACGTCGGTGCCGAGCTTGAACGTGACGGTCAGCGTCATGACGCCGTCGCTGGTCGCCTGCGAGAACTGGTACAGCATGTCCTCGACGCCGGTGATCGATTGCTCGAGCGGACCTGCGACGGTATCCGCGATGACCTGCGGATTGGCGCCGGGATACGTGGTACGTACGACGACGGTCGGCGGCACGACTTCCGGATATTCGGAAATCGGCAGCTGCGGCAGCGAGATCAATCCTGCGATCAGGATCATCGCGGACAGAACGCCGGCGAAGACCGGTCGCGTGATGAAGAATTGAGAGAAGTTCATCGTGGTGTGTCCTTCAGGACTTTTCACGGAACCCACATCCCGTCATTCCGGCGGTGCCGGAATCCAACGTCTTGCGGGGGAGTGGAAGGCGTTGGATCCGGTTGCGCCGATCCATCCTGGATCGGCGGCGAGAGCCGGGACGACGGGAGTGGGGCCGTTGGGGCAAAAGTAAACTTTGTCTATCTCGCTTCGGTCAGCGCTGCGAATGCGCGGCGGGCGATGCGCGCGTCGCGGCCAGCGTCTTGGGCGCCTCTGGCGCCAGCTGCGCGACACCGATGCGATCGCCGCCCATCGACGCCTTGGTCGGCGTGACCGCGATGCCCGGCTTCACGTGCTGCAGCCCGTTAACCACGATGACGTCGTTCGCGGCGAGGCCGCTGTTGACGACGCGCAGGCCTTCGACGCTCGCGCCGAGCGTTACCGGGCGATACTCGAGCGTGTTGTCGGACTTCAGCGCCAGCACGAATTTCTTGCCGAGATCGGTGCCGACCGCGCGCTCGTCGATGAGAATCGTATCGCGCACTTCGCCGCCGACGAGCTTGACGCGCGCGAACAGGCCCGGCGTGAAGCGGCCGTCCTTGTTGTCGAACACGGCGCGGCCGCGGATCGTGCCGCTCTGCGGATCGACCTGGTTGTCGACGAAATCGAGGTGGCCCGCGTGCGGGTAGCCGTCTTCGTCGATGAGGCCCATGAACACCGACTGCTCGGCGCCGGCGGCGCCCTTGTGTGCGGTGAACTTGAGATACGTCTGCTCGTCCGCGTCGAAATACGCGTAGATCGGATCGTCCGAGACGACTGTCGTCAGCACGCTCGTGTTCGAGACGAGATTGCCGGCCGTGATCAGCGCACGCGAGACGCGGCCGTCGATCGGCGAGCGCACTTCGGTGAACTCGAGATTGAGACGCGCGGTTTCCAGCGCAGCCACGGCCGCGCCGATGTCGTCATTGGCCGTGCTGGCCGTCGTCGCAAGCTGATCGAAATCCTGCTGCGAGATCATGTGCTGCGCGACCAGGCGCTTGCCGCGATCGTGGTTCGACGCTGCGAGCTGGGATTGCGAGCGCGAACGGCGAAGCTCGGCTGCAAGGCGATTGACCTCGGCCTGGAACGGCCGCGGATCGATGCGGAAGAGGAGCTGGCCCTTCTTGACGCGCGCGCCTTCGGTGAATTGCACGGAGTCGATGAAGCCGTTGACGCGCGGGCGGATCTCGACGCTGTCGACAGCCTGCAGGCGGCCGGTGAATTCCTCGAAATCGCGCAGCGGCTTGGCGATCACGTCGGCGACGGTGACTTCCGGGGCGGGCGGCGCGGCGGGCTTGGAGGTGGCCTCGGAGCGCCCGCAGGCGGTCAGCACGACGGCGAGCGCGGTGGCGAGGACTAGGGTTCTGAACATGAACATGGCGCACTCCCTTTTTTCGCTTCGGGCGCCGCTCGCGTGGACATTGCGCGCCGGCGGCCCCATCTGATTCCTTGCTGCGCAGCGACTTGACTTGGAACTCAAACGCCGCGAAGCTGTCCAACAAACGTTACCGATCGGTAACAGGTTACTTACCGGTAACACCCATGTCAAGAGCTGTTCAGCAGGAGTCGAGAAAATGAGCGTCAAAGCGCCGTCCGAAGCGAGGTCGGCAGTCACCGACCGTCCGCGCGTGCGCGACCGCATCCTGGAAACGGCTTGCGACCTCTTCTACCGCCACGGCATCCGCGCGGTCGGCGTTGACGCGATCGCGAGCGAGGCCGGTACCAACAAGATGAGCTTCTATCGAAGCTTCCCGTCCAAGGACGATCTCGTCGCCGAATACCTCTCGGACCAGGAGCACGAATACTGGAAGTGGTGGGATGAAGTCGTGGCGCCGCACGCCGGCAACCCGCGCAAGCAGGTCGAGGCGCTGATTGATTCTGTGGTCGATCTGGCGCGTCTCAAGGCCAAGTCCGTCAAAGGCTGCAAGACCAGCCGAGGCTGTGCGCTCGGCAACGCGTGCGTCGAGATTCCCGAAGACAACCAGCGCCTCGGCGACATCGTGCACAAGTACAAAACAGAAATCCGCCGCCGTCTGCGCAAGTTCGCGCGCGAGATGGGTGCGCGCGAACCGGAAGTGCTCGGGGATGCGCTGATGCTGCTGATGGAAGGCAGCTACTACACGCGGCTGACGTTTCCGCTCAATTCGGGGCCGGTGTCTTCGATCGCGAAGGCGGCACGCACGTTGATCGACGCGCATCTGGCCTAGGTTTCGCCTCTCCCGCTTGCGGGAGAGGCCGCGCGCAGCGCGGATGAGGGAAGCCCGAAGTGGCGCTTCCGGAAGCTGATTCCAGCTTGCCCTCACCCCAGCCCTCTCCCGCGAGCGGGAGAGGGGGCAAGGCAGTGTGGGAATGGGGGCCGAGCGGCTACGATGTGCGGCTACGAATCGAGAAAGCCCGCGCGCCGTGACTCTGATCGACCTCGCCAGCGACACCAAGACCCGTCCAACGCCCGGCATGCGCGCCGCGATGGCCGCCGCCGAAGTCGGCGACGAGCGCGCCAACGAAGACCCGACCGTCAATCGCCTCGTCGCACGTTGCGCGGCGATGCTCGGTAAGGAAGACGCGGTGTTCCTGCCGTCCGGCACGATGGCGAACGAGATCGCGCTGGCGGTGCATTGCCGGCCGGGCGAAGAAGTCATCTGCGATGCGACCTCGCACATCATCGGTTTCGAAGGCGGCGGTCCGGCGGCGCTGGCCGGCGTCATGATCCAGCCGCTCGCCGGCAGGCGCGGAATGTTCTCGTCCGAGCAGCTGCGTGCTGCGCTGCGCTCGGAACGTCCGTACGCGCCGCGGCAACGGCTCGTCGTCGTCGAGCAGACGTCCAATCTCGGCGGCGGCGCGATCTGGCCGGTGGCGACGCTGGACGAAGTCGCCGATGTCGCGCACGTGGCTGGGCTCGCGACGCACATGGACGGCGCGCGCCTCCTCAATGCGTGCGTTGCTTCCGGGGTCGCGGCGGCCGATTTCGCGCGAGGTTTCGATTCGGTCTGGATCGATTTCAGCAAGGGCCTCGGCGCGCCTGGCGGCGCGGTGCTGGCCGGGACGCGCGCGTTCTGCCATGAGGCGTTCCGGCTGAAGCTCCGCTGGGGCGGCGCGATGCGCCAGAGCGGCATCATCGCGGCCGCCTGCGAATATGCGCTCGATCATCAGATCGAACGCCTGGCCGAGGATCACGCGAACGCGCGGCGCCTGGCCGCTGGCATCGCCGGCCTGCCGGGCATCGCCATCGATCCGTCCGAGGTCGAGACCAATCTCGTCTATTTCGACGTCGGCGCCACCGGCCAGAGCGCCGCCGCGTTCGCCGAGGCGCTGCTCGCCCGCGGCGTGCGGGTCACCGACATGGGCCCGACGCGCATCCGCGCGGTGACCCACCTCGATGTCGACGCCGCGATGATCGAACGCGCGATCGCCGCTGTCCGGGAATGCGCGCAGCGGGCCGTCTGAAACCGGTTTTCCGTTCAGGAGGAGGGCCCCCGGCGGCCGATACACGCGCGCCCAAGCCGAGCTAACATGCTCGCAGGGGCGGGATCCGTGCGTTCGAAGCTCAACCTTGGAGTGTCCTGGCTTGCGCTGATCGCGGTTCTCGTCGCGACGGTCGCGCACGCCTCGCCGGTGCCCCTTGTCGTCGAGCGGCTCGATGCCGATCCCGGTGCCGCCGGCGCCGCGCGCATCGTCGCCGGCGCCCGCGACGGCGAGTTCAAGGCGCAGGCGTACGCCGCGCTGATTCCCTCGCGCGATCACGCCGTTTGGTATCGCATTCGCCTTGCCGAAGATTGGAAAGGCACGCGTCCGCCGGTGATGGCCGTGTTCGATCCGGTCGGACTTCATGCCGAGCTTTACGTGCCGCCGGCCTACGCGGCGCAATCGCGCAGCATCTATGGCGACGAGGACGATCCCGGCTACACGCGTCACGCGATCGTCTACACGTTGCCGGAGACGATGACGGCGACGATGCCGATCTACGTGCACGTCGCGCCAGAGCGCGCGATCCCGCGCCGCATCGAAGTGCGCGACGCGGCGGAATACCGGATCGGCGATCTCGAGCGCGCGCGCTTCGACGCGCTGTTTCCCGCGCTGCAGTTGGCGACGCTGCTGGTGATGCTCGCGTTCTTCCTGGTGTTGCGCGAGCGCATGTACGCGTATTTCGTCGGCTATGCGCTTTGCTTGGTCGTGTACGAGCTTTACAGCTTCGGCATCGCCTACGAGATGCCGGTGTTGAAGCTCGTTGCGCCGCTGGCGCAGCGGCCTTCGTGGTGCGCGGCGCTGCTTGCGATCGGTCTCAATATCTCGTTCTCGCGCCTTTTCCTCGAGCTTCCACGTTGGGCGACGCGACTCGATCGCGTGCTCGGCTGGAGCCGCTGGCTGTTTCTCGCGCTCGCGCTGTGCGCGATCGTGCCCGTCATCTCACGCGGATGGTGGATCGAAGATGCGTTGAGCGTTCTGCTTCTGATCAACATCCCGGTGCTGATCGTCGCGGCTGTTTTGTCGTGGCAGCACGGCGGTCGTCGCGGCGGGCTCTTTTTGTGCGCGTGGATTCCCGCGCTGCTGCTGACGATCGTGCGCGTGCTGCAGCTGCGCCTGCAGTGGCCGTTGCCGATGTGGCTCGAATTCGGGCTGCCGGCAGCACTCGCCTACGCGAACATCGTGCTCGCGTTCGTGCTCGCGGGGCAGACGCTGAGCATTCGTCACGAGCGCGACGTCGCGCACCGCCTCGCCGAGCACGACGCGCTGACCGGCGTATTGAATCGTCGCGCAATCCTGGCGCGTCTTCGTGCTGCGTTCGCGCGCGCGCGCCAGACCGGCGAAGCGCTATCGCTCCTCTTCCTCGACCTCGATCACTTCAAGAGAGTCAACGACAACTTCGGTCACCGCGCGGGCGATCAGTGCCTGCGCGGCGTGATCACGCCGATCGCGGGCGAGCTTCGCCAGGGCGACGCGCTCGGCCGCTACGGCGGCGAGGAATTCCTGATCCTGTTGCCCGGTGCCGGAAGCAACGACGCCGAAGTCGTCGCCGAACGTATCCGCCGCCGCGTGCAGGACATGCCGCTGGTGATCTCGGGTTTGCAGATTGGGCTTACAGTGAGCGTCGGCATCGCGACGCTCGACGGGGATGTTGTGACGCCGGATGACTTGATCGAGCGCGCGGATTCGGCGTTGTATCGCTCGAAGTCGGGCGGGCGCAATCTTGTGAGTGCGCACTCGGGGGCGGTTGTTGATGGTGGTGGCGCGGTGGAACGCTGATGTTCCTCTTCTGTCATTCGGCGAAGGCCGGAATCCAGCTCCTCGCTCGTCGTCACGACTAACCACCACTCCGTCATCCCGGCTCAGCACTACGCTGTCATCCCGACTCAACCCTATGCCGTCATCCCGGCGGAAGCCGGGATCCATTTTGATCTTGCTCTGATCGGTTGGGTTTTCCCCTAAACACATCCTTGTGTTTTTCCACTCGCCATCCTGGCGAGCGGGTCACTTCTCTTTGCTTGCCCAAAGAGAAGTAACCAAGAGAAAAGGCACCCCCGCGGTCGCGGTCGC
>Ga0268265_10000472_pt1 | contig 42444 bp, 35 predicted proteins | sample KBSSwiS52_FD_190355 | JGI IMG/M metagenome (GOLD analysis project Ga0268265, IMG submission 190355) | Switchgrass rhizosphere microbial communities from Kellogg Biological Station, Michigan, USA - KBS Switchgrass S5-2 (SPAdes) (version 2) | ecosystem: Host-associated > Plants > Roots >...
CTCGATTTCGTGATGACTGCATTTTTGATGTGAGGATGAGACCGTGACCCAGCGACGTTCCTACCAGGTCGGCACCGGCCTCTTCATCGTGCTCGGGTTCGCAGCGCTCGCGTACCTCGCGACGCAAACGACCTCGGTCGCGAATTTCCAGCAGGGGCCGAGCTACACGTTGAAGGCGCGCTTCACCAACATCGGGCAGCTGAAGCTGCGCGCGCCGGTCAAGATCGCCGGCGTTCGCATCGGATCGGTGGAGAAGATCGATCTCGACGGCACCAAGCTCGATGCGCTCGTGCAGCTTTCGCTCGACAAGCGCTTCAACGAGGTGCCGGACGATTCGGCGGCCGCGATATTCACCAGTGGTTTATTGGGCGACCAGTACGTTTCGATCCAGCCCGGCGGCTCGCCGGAGATGTTCAAAGACGGCGACGAGTTCGTGCTGACGCAGTCCTCCATCCAGCTCGAAGACCTGATCGGCAAATTCCTCGTCAGCGGCGGCCCGTCCAAGCCCAGCGACGATGCCTCCAAGCCCGCTTCGCCCAAGACCGACAACGACACCCAACATTAGGAGTCACTCATGCTGCGCATACTCGGTTTCGCGTTCGCCCTCGCGATGGGCGTCGCAGCGAGCGCGAACGCGATCGCACAGGCCGCGCCGGATCAGGTCGTGCAGGGTATTGCCGATGATCTCGGCAAGGCGATCGAAGGCCATCAGGCCGAGCTCAAGAACGATCGCGAGAAGCTCATCAAGCTGATCGACGGCATCCTGCTGCCGCATTTCGACATCGACTACGCGTCGATTCTCGTGCTCGGCCAGTCGGCGCGCACGTCGACGCCGGAACAGCGCGCGCGCTTCGCCAAGGCGTTCTACAACTCGATTGCGCACCGCTACGCCGAAGGTCTCCTGAATTACACGAAGGGCCGCGTGCGCGTGCTGCCCTCGAAAGGCGACATGAACGACAAGCGCACGATCGTGCGCACCGAAGTCGTGCTCGACGACGGCAAGACGCTGCCGGTCGACTACGCGTTCCGCAAGACGCAGGACGGCAGCTGGAAGGCGTACGACGTCATCATCGAAGGCATCTCGTACATCACCAATTACCGCAACCAGGTCGGCGCCGAAATCCAGAAGTCGAGCCTCGACGCGCTGATCAAGCGCCTCGAGACGCAAGGCGAGTCGACGCTCGAAAACATGGAACACGAGCAGCAGGGCGGCAAGTGAGCGACGCGCTGCGCATCGAGCGCGTCGACGCCGGCCACGTGCGCGTCGCCGGCGAGCTCGGTTTCGCCAATGCGGGCGAGGGCGTCGCGCGTGCGCAAGAGCTGCCGGCGGGAGCCACCGTCGATCTCGCCGGGCTTTCGCGCTCGGACAGCGCGACGCTTGGCGTTCTTCTGATCTGGGCGGCGCGTGCGGCGAAGCGCGGCACGCGCATCACATTCACGAACGTACCGGCGGGATTGCGCGCTCTGGCGCACCTGTGCGATGCGGAACCCTTGCTCGGCATTTAAGAACGGCCGAGCGTCAGCGGCATCGTCCAAAGGCGGGCACAGCCCGCCTTATTGCTGCCCGCCGTTCTTCTTCTCGTACTGCTTCTGCTCTTCGAGCAGCTTGTCGACATCGACGTCGTTCGTGCCCTGCATCTGCTCGATGACGTCTGCCGGCGGCTGGCCGTCGTAGATCTCGTACAGGCGCCGCTGGCGATACGCGTCGCGATAGAACACATAGGGATCGTAGACGCCTTCGAGCAGGCCTTCGGCTTCGATCCCTCGCGCACGCAGCGTCACGAGATAGAAAAGATTCGGGTAATACTCGGCGTGCCATTTGAAGTCGTGATCGTCCGCATACCAAGACAACGGATCGAAATACTGATCGACCGGCAGGCGCCAGACATCGCGCGCCGTCGTCGATCCGACAAACGGCAGCACCAGATACGGGCCTTCCGGAACGCCCCACTTGGCCAGCGTGACGCCGAAGTCGGTCTCGTCGAGCGGCAGGTTCATCTCGCTCGCCGGATCGAACAAGCCGACGAAGCCGAGCGTCGTGTTGACGACGAAACGCCCGGTGTTGCGCGCGGCGTTGCCGGGATCGCCCTGCAGAACGTTGTTGGCGATCGTGATCGGCATCTTGATGTTCGCGTAGAAATTGCTGATTACGCGGCGCACGTTGGCCGACGTGATCTTGCGATAGCCGGCTGCAACGGGGCGAATCACCGCCTTGTCGGCCGTATCGTTGAACACGTACATCTTGCGGTTGAAACCTTCCCACGGATCGTCGCTGCGCGGTTTGGCAACCGCGCAACCCGCGAGAATCGACACAAACAATCCGAGCAGGCCCGCTCGAAGGCCGGGACTTGAAGCAATCGATCGCATTGGCAGTTGTTTCGAAGGCGCGCGCCGCGCGTTCGTCCTTGTCGTTGAGTGCGTTCCCCGCCCTGCAAGGCTACGCGAAATGCCGTGGCATTTACATAAAACGGTGCAACGCAGCCGCTCGGGTCTTGGACCCGGGAAACCGGTCCTGGACGGCTTGCGCCGGCCCTCCGGCGCCGCCATTTACCCTTTACATCGCTGCCGCTCGCGTCTTGTTTGCACCGCACAATTGCGCAGGGCTACAATGGCCGGCAGGCTAACAGTATGTTTTGACTTCGATTTTGGCTGGAGAGTTTAGATGGCCCGTATTACCGTGGAAGATTGCCTCGAGGTGGTGAACAACCGCTTCGAGCTGGTGCTGATGGCCACCAAGCGCGCACGCCAGGTCGCCAAGGGCGCCCAGGCTGCCGTCGTCGGCGACAACGACAAGCCGACCGTCATTGCGCTCCGCGAGATCGCCGATCGCAAGGTCGACCAGGCGATGATCGACGAGATCGACAAGCAGGAGCGCGAGAAGAAGGAACGCGAGGCCCTGGAGTGGGCTGCGGCCGAGGTTGACGACGATCTCTCCAAGGGCGGCGACGACCTGTGATCCGATACCGGCGCCAGCGCTGGTCCCCCTACGGAGCGGCCTGACCGGCCGACACGACGGCGATGAGCGCGGCTGTGCAAGCTCGGTCGCCGTCGGCGAATCACCCGCCAGCGGACGTGCGCGGGCTCGAGCAGCGCCTCTCCGCGTATTTGTCGCCCGAGCGCGTCGCGCGCGTACGCCGTGCGTACGAAGTCGGCGCGCTCGCCCATGAGGGCCAGACGCGCCGGAGCGGCGAGCCCTACATCACTCATCCGGTCGCGGTCGCCGGCATTCTTGCCGAGCTCGGCATGGACGCCGAGACGATCATCGCGGCCATTCTGCACGACACGCTCGAAGACACCCAGCTGACCGGCGAGCAGATCACCGCCGAGTTCGGCGCGACCGTCACCGAGCTCGTCGACGGCGTCACCAAGCTCGACAAGGTCCGCTTCCGGAGCCGCCAGGAAGCCGCCGCCGAAAGCTTCCGCAAGATGCTGCTGGCGATGGCGCGCGATCTTCGCGTCATCCTGATCAAGCTCGCCGACCGCCTGCACAACATGCGCACGCTCGGCGCGATGGACGCCGACTCGCGCCGCCGCATCGCGCGCGAAACGCTCGACATCTACGCGCCGATCGCGCAGCGCCTGGGCATGAATCGCTTCAAGTCGGAGCTGCAGGACCTGGGCTTCCGCGCGCTGTATCCGGATCGCCATCGCGTCATCGCCGCACGCATCCGCTCGGTGCTCGGCAATCGCCGCGAGGCGATGGCGCGCATCGAGCACGCGCTCGACGTGCGCCTGACCGACGAGGCCATCCCGCATCGCGTCGTCAGCCGCATCAAGTCGCCGTACTCGATCTATTCGAAGATGAAGAGCGAGCACAAGTCCTTCAACCAGATGATGGACGTGTACGGCTTTCGCGTCGCGGTCGACTCCGTCGCGCATTGCTACCAGGCGCTCGGCGCCGTGCATGCGCTGTACAAGCCGCTCGAAGGCCGCTTCAAGGATTTCATCGCGATCCCGAAGGCGAACGGCTATCAGTCGCTGCACACGGTGCTGTTCGGACCGTTCGGCGCGCCGATCGAAATCCAGATCCGCACCGAGGACATGGATGCGGTCGCCGAGCGCGGCGTCGCCGCGCACTGGATCTACAAGACCGACGCGACACCCTCGAACAGCGCGCAATCGCGCGCGCGCGAATGGGTTTCAGGTTTGGTCGATCGCGAGACGCAGACGCCGTCGTCGCTCGAATTCATCGAAAACGTCAAGATCGATCTTTTCCCCGACGAGGTGTATCTCTTCACGCCCAAAGGCGAGATCCTCGCGCTGCCGCGCAACGCGACCGCGCTCGATTTCGCCTATTTCGTGCACACCGACGTCGGCAAGCACGCGGTCGCTGCGAGAGTCGACAAGAAACTCGTGCCGCTGCGCACGCGGCTCGTGTCCGGGCAGAGCGTCGAGATCATTACCGCGCCGTCCGCAGCGCCAAGTCCGCAATGGCTCGAATGGGTCGTCTCGGGCCGCGCGCGCACGGCGATCCGCCAGCATCTGAAGCACTTGCAGCACGAAGACGCCGTCGATTTCGGTCATCGCATGCTCGATCGCGCGCTCGATACGCTCGACAGCTCCCTCGAAGCGATTCCGCATAAAGTGCTTGATCGCTATCTCGCCGACAACAAGTTCAAACGCCTCGAAGAACTGCTCGCCGACGTCGCGCTCGGCAACCGCATGCCCGACGCGGTCGCGCGCGCGCTCCTGTCCGTGCAGGCCGCGACGCCGCGCAAGAAGCGCGCGCACAGCGAAGAGAAGATCCTGATCAGCGGCGCCGAGCGCGGCGTGCTGACGTTCGGCAACTGCTGCCATCCGGTGCCGGGCGACGAAATCATGGGTTATCTTTCGGCCGGCAAGGGCATCGTCGTGCATCGCGTCGAGTGTCCGAACGTGCCGGAGCTGCGCAAAAATCCCGAACGCTGCGTCGACATCGCGTGGGATGCGAACGTGCGCGGCGACTACAAAGTCGAGCTTCGCATTGAAGTCGCGAACAAACCCGGCGTGCTCGCGCAAGTCGCAGCGGCGATCGCCGATGCGAGCTCGAACATCGAGAACGTCGAGTACAAGGAACGCGACGGCGTGTCGGCGATCCTCCTCTTCACGATCGAGGTCGAGAATCGCAAGCACCTCGCCGACGTGATGCGCCGCGTGCGCAGGCTTGCCGTCGTCAATGCCGTGAAGCGGCATCCGGTCTGATACGACGCGCGCAACAACGAAGTTCCTTTACACTTCGCGCATGACGACCCAAGACCGCAGCATCATCAGCACCGAGCGCGCTCCGAAGGCGATCGGCCCGTATTCGCAAGCTGTCCGCGCCGGCCAGACGCTGTACACGTCCGGCCAGATTCCGCTCGATCCCGCGACCGGCGAGCTCGTCGGCGGCGACATCGCTGCGCAGACGCGGCGCGTGTTCGAGAACTTGAAGGCCGTGCTTGGCGAGGCGGGCGCTTCGTTCGAGGACGTCGTGCGCGTCGGCATCTACCTCACCGATCTCGGCAATTTCACGGCCGTCAACGAAGTCATGGCCTCGTATTTCACGGCTCCGTATCCGGCGCGTTCGACGATCGGCGTCGCCGCATTGCCGCGCGGTGCGGCGGTAGAGATCGATCTCGTCGCGCAGCTTTCGCGCTAGCGCATCACTTCATGCGCATGAAAAGCAGCGTGATGTAGAGCGTCAGCAGCACGAAGAAGGCGACCGCGATCATCGCCTGCACCGTCGCGCGCCTCGACGCGAAACCCGGGATCGTGAGCACGATCCAGAGCAGGCGAAGTCCAGTGTCCAGATCCGGCAGGATGGTGCCGACCAGCATCCACTGCTGGAAGAACGACGCCGGCGCGATCAGCATCAGGAGCGCGAAGAACGGCTTGCGCTTTTCGATGAATGCGTTGGCGAGCTGATCGCCGTCGAGGTGCAGATCCGCTGGCAGCACCAGATACGCCAGCAGATACAAAATCACCGGCAGCACCAGGAACGCGATGTAGCCGAGGAACGTCCATCCCGGCAGGTCGCGCCAGCCGAACGAGACCCACCAGACCTGGAAGTCGGCCAGCAGCAGCGTCGCGATGATGATGAAGATCCACCAGGCGTGCCCGAGCGCGCGCCCATCGCGCAGGAGCTTCGCCAGGCCGGAAAGAAGCTGCGTGACACCGAGACCGATCAGGATCGACAGCAGCACGCTGATGTATTCGAACTCGCTCAAGGCTCGAGGCTCCGTCGTTGCAGATGCGACGCGACATCCTAGCGCGCCGCCGCGCTCGTCGGCCTGATCGCGTCCGCGCTTGCTACGCTATGCGCATGCCTTCTCCGGCTCGCCAGCGCGTCGTCGCAGTGCCCGCGGACATCGGCCGCGCCCCGGTGACGTCGTTGCCGCGCGTGGGCGATGCGCTCGCGGTGCTGCTCGGCCGGCTCGGCCTCAATACGATCCAGGATCTGTGGTTTCACCTCCCGCTCCGCTACGAGGACCGCACGCGCATCACGCCGATTCGCGAGATTCGCGTCGGCGAGACCGCGCAGGTCGAGGGCATCGTCGAGGCGGTCGAGCGCGGTTTCCGCTATCGACCGCAGCTTCGCGTCGCGATCGGCGACGCGTCGCGCGCAACGTTGATGCTGCGTTTCTTCCACTTCAACCGCGCGCAGGCCGAGCAGTTATCGCCCGGCGTGCGCATTCTCTGTTACGGCGAAGTGCGCCACGGCGCGCATGGCCTGGAGATGGTGCATCCGCAATACACCCGCATCGTCGGCGAAGCTGTCGTTGCCGTCGAGGATCGCCTGACGCCGGTGTATCCGACGACCGAAGGACTCGGACAGAAGCGTCTCGCCGGCGTCATCGCGCTGGCGCTGGAGCGTCTGCCGGACGACGAAGCGCTCGAGCTGATTCCCGCCGATCTGCGCGCGCCGCTCGATCTCGCATCGTTGCGCGAAGCGCTGATGACCGTGCATCGACCGCCCTCCGACGCAGATCGAGCCCAGCTCGCGCTCGGCGCGCATTCGGCGCAACAAAGGCTTGCGTTCGAGGAGCTTCTGACCCAGCACCTCAGCCTCAAGCGCTTGCGCGAGCAAGTGCGCAAGCATCGCGCGATCCCACTCGGCGGCGACGGATCGTTGCGTGCGGCGGCCATAAAGCATCTGCCGTTCGCGCTGACAAAGGCGCAGCGGCGCGTCATCGGCGAGATCGAACGCGATCTCGCCAAATCCGCGCCGATGCTGCGGCTGGTGCAGGGCGACGTCGGCTCCGGCAAGACCGTCGTTGCGGCGCAAGCCGCATTGGCCGCGATCGAATCCGGCAAGCAGGTCGCGCTGATGGCGCCGACCGAGCTTCTCGCCGAACAGCACTGGCGCACGTTTTCGCAGTGGATGAAACCGCTCGGCATCGAGCCGGTGCGTCTCGCCGGCAAGGGATCCAAGCGCGCGCGTGATATGGCGCGCGATGCCGTCGCCGACGGTGCGCCGATCGCAATCGGCACGCACGCGCTGATGCAAGAAGGCGTCGCGTTCCGCGATCTCGGCCTCGTCATCATCGACGAGCAGCATCGCTTCGGCGTGCATCAGCGCCTGTCGCTGCGCGACAAGGGCGCGGCAGGCGGCAACGTGCCGCATCAGCTCGTCATGACCGCGACGCCGATTCCGCGCACATTGGCGATGACCGCGTACGCCGATCTCGACGTCTCCGCGATCGATGAGTTGCCGCCGGGCCGCACGCCCGTGCAGACCGTCGCGATTTCGAATGCGCGCCGCGGTGAAGTGATCGAACGCATCCGAGCGGCGTGCAACGAGGGACGCCAGGCGTATTGGGTCTGCACGCTCATCGAACAATCCGAGCAGCTCGAAGCGCAGGCGGCCGAAGTCGCGCACGCCGAGCTCAAGGCCGCGCTTCCGCAGATCCGCATCGAGCTCGTGCACGGCCGCATGAAAGCGGCCGACAAGCAGCGCACGATGGAAGCTTTCAAGGCCGGCGAAACCAAGCTGCTCGTCGCAACGACGGTGATCGAGGTCGGCGTCGACGTGCCGAACGCGAGCCTGATGGTGATCGAGAACGCCGAGCGTCTGGGCCTTGCGCAGTTGCATCAGCTGCGCGGCCGGGTCGGGCGCGGCAGCGCGGTATCGAGCTGCGTGTTGCTCTATCAAACGCCGCTGTCGGCGATGGCGCGCGCGCGGCTCGAAGTCATGCGCGAGACCAGCGACGGGTTTCGCATCGCGGAGAAGGATCTGGAATTGCGCGGTCCGGGCGAGATGCTCGGCACGCGCCAGACCGGGCAGATCGAATTCCGCATTGCCGATCTTGCGCGCGACGCGCATCTCTTGCCGGCCGTGCAGCGCGTCGGAGCAGCGCTGATGAAAGATCATCCGGATGCCGTGCAACGCCTGATCGCGCGCTGGCTCGGGCACGCGCTGCAGTACGCGGGCGCGTGAGGAGCGATCGTCGATGATGTCGCTGTCGCGCGTTCGCAGCGGTCTTGCGTTGTTGAAGCCCTCGGAATTTGCGCTCGCGGCCGGACGATGTCCGTATTGCGGACCGACGCTCTTCGTGCGCCTTCGTCGCGAAGCGGTCGGCATGCGTTGCGTGCGTTGCGCGGCGGGCGCGATTCACCTCTCGATCGGCTGGGCGTTGCGCGATGTCGTGCCGCGGCTCGGTGAGTGCGATGCGTGCGAGCTGTCCGCGCGCGGTCCGCTCGTCGACTATCTTCGACGGACGGCAAAAAGCGTCGCGACTTCGGAATATTTCCAGGGCGTCGCGTCGGGGACGTACCGCGACGGCGTTCGCTGCGAGGACGTGCAGTCGTTGAGCTACGCCGACTCAAGTTTCGATCTCGTCACGCACACCGAAGTGCTCGAACACGTGCCCGACGATGCGCGCGCGCTCAAAGAGCTTCATCGCGTGCTGCGTCCCGGCGGGACGATGCTGTTCAGCGTGCCGATGTACGACGGCTACGCGACGGTCGAGCGTGCGCGTCTTCGAGGCGGCAGCATCGAGCATCTGCTGGAACCGGTGTACCACTTAGATCCGCAGCGCAAGGAAGGTATCCTCGCGTTCCGCGACTACGGGCGCGACATCCTCGATCGCCTGCGCGACGTTGGCTTTGCGGAATCCGCGATAGCGACGTCGGCATGGCGCATGTCGTGGCCGGGTGCGTCTCCCGTCATCGTCGCGCGCAAGAACGCTTGAGGAGCTCGTGGTGCAGAAGCAGCATCTCCTGATCGACACCGATCCCGGCATCGACGATGCGCTGGCGATCCTGATGGCGCACGCGCATGCCGACGTCGCCGCGCTGACGATCGCCGGCGGCAACGTCGGTCTTGCGCACACGACGCGCAATGCACTCAAGCTCGTCGAGACGATGGGCGCGGAGATTCCGGTTTTTCCGGGCTGCCCGACGCCGCTCGTGCTGCCGGCGCCGGGCGCAGGTTTCGTGCACGGCGCAGACGGTTTCGGCGACACCGGATATTTCAATGCGTCGCGACTGCCGTGCGAGGAACACGCGGCATCCGCAATCGTGCGCCTCGCGCGCGAGCGGCCGGGCGAATTGACCTTGGTTGCGCTCGCGCCGCTGACGAATCTCGCGCTCGCGTTGAGGCTCGATCCGGGCCTGTCGGATCGCATCGCGCGCCTCGTCGTCATGGGCGGCGCGGTCAACGGCCGCGGCAATACCGAGCGCGTGCCGGCGGAATTCAACATCGGCTTCGATCCGGAAGCGGCGCACATCGTGTTCTCGTCGTGGCCGATGTTCGATCTCGTCGACTGGGAAGCGTGCCTGCGCCATACGCTCGATTTCGCGCGCTTCGAGGACGTGATCGCGGCGGGCGATGCGCGCGCGCATTTTTACGCCGCGATATCGCGCAAGGCACGCGCGTTCAACCGCTCGCGCGCAAGGCCCGGCGTGGTCGCGGCGGATGCGCTGGCGATGGCCGTTGCGCTCGACGCTTCGCTGATCCTGCACGCCGAAGAACATCATGTCGGCATCGAGCTCGAGGGTACGCTGACGCGCGGCGCGACCGTCGTCGACTGGGAGGATCGGCTCGGTAAGCCCGCCAACGCGCGCATCGTCCTGGATGTCGATCAGCGGGGCTTCGAGACCCTGGTCGCCCGCTCGCTCGGGGCGGCCTGAAAGCCTTCCGCGCAGGAAAAGCCAGTCCGGCTTGCACCGAATCGGGGCCGCCGGTTATCATGCCGCTCTTTTCCCGCCCGCAGGCGGAAACGGCCCTATGAAAACCGATACCCATCCGAATTATCAGCCTGTTGTCTTCCAGGACATCTCCAGCGATTTCTCGTTCCTCACGCGTTCGACGATGTCGAGCAACGAGAAGGTCAAGTGGGAAGACGGCAAGGAATATCCGCTGATCAAAGTGGAAATCTCGAGCCATTCGCACCCGTTCTTCACGGGCAAGCAGAAGGTCATCGATGCCGGCGGACGCGTCGACAAGTTCCGCAAGCGCTACGCAAAGTAAGCGCAGGATGCGCTTATCCCGGACAGTACATGGATGTACGAAGATCCGGGATCCACGAAAAGAAATCGCGCTTATCCCGGACAGTGCAGGGATGCACGTCGATCCGGGATCCAGTTTTACGATCGAACGCCGGCCATGCGCCGGCGTTTCGCGTTTACGCGCTCCGAATCTGCGCCCGCTTGATTCGGCGTAACGCCGCTCCAATTTGTGCTATGCAATAATTGGACGTTTCGATGCGGAGCCGCCTTGCGCTCTCCGCTCGCCGTCTTATACCGCCTGCCGCGACGCGCTCGACGCAGCGCGCGCGGGCCATCAAGGAGTGCGCCGTGTCCGAAAAGTCCGTCCAGCTCATCGATGCCGCCGCGAACAAGCAAGCCACGCTGCCGGTCGTGACCGGAACGCTCGGCGATCCGGCCATCGATATCGGCAAGCTCAACAAAGACACCGGTTATTTCACGTTCGATCCGGGCTTCATGGCGACGGCTTCGGTGCGAAGCGCGGTCACGTTCATCGACGGCGACAACGGCATCCTCTTGTATCGCGGCTATCCGATCGAGCAGCTCGCCAAGCAGTCGAGCTTCCTCGAAGTCGCCTATCTCCTGATCAACGGCGAGCTGCCGACGCCGGACAAGTTCTCCGCGTTCGAGCACGAAGTCACGCATCACACGATGATGCACGAGGCGCTGAAGAACTTCCTGCACGGTTTCCATTACGACGCGCATCCGATGGCGATCCTTTGCGCTTCGGTCGCTTCGCTGTCGGCGTTCTATCACGACACGCTCGACATCAACGATCCCGAGCAGCGTCGTCTCGCCGCGATCCGCCTGATCGCGAAGATGCCTACGATGGCTGCGGCGGCATACCGCTATTCGATCGGCTGGCCGATCCGTTATCCGCGCAACAATCTCGAATACGTGACGCGCTTCCTGCACATGATGTTCGAAGTGCCGAGCGAGCCGCTGCAGCTTTCGCCGGTCGCCGCGAAGGCGCTCGATCTTCTGTTCATCCTGCACGCCGATCACGAGCAGAACGCGTCGACCTCGACCGTGCGCCTGGTCGGCTCCACCGGCGCGAATCCGTATGCCTGCGTCGCTGCCGGCATCGCCGCGCTCTGGGGTCCGGCGCACGGCGGCGCCAACGAAGCCGTGCTGAAGATGCTCGAAGAAATCGGCGATGCGAAGAACGTCGATAAGGCGGTCGCCAAGGCCAAGGACAAGGAATCGGGCTTCCGCCTGATGGGCTTTGGCCATCGCGTCTACAAGAACTACGATCCGCGCGCCGCGATCATCCGCGAGATGTGCCACAAGGTGCTGGCCGATCTCAACGTCAGCGATCCGCTGCTCGATGTCGCGATGGCGCTCGAGGAGCGCGCGCTCAAGGATTCGTACTTCGTGGAGCGCAAGCTCTATCCGAACGTCGATTTCTACTCCGGCCTGATCTACAAGGCGCTGAAGCTTCCGACCGAGATGTTCACCGTGATGTTCGCGATCGCACGCACGGCGGGCTGGGTCGCGCATTGGCTCGAGCAGCACGTCGATCCGGAAACCAAGATCGGACGTCCGCGCCAGATCTACACCGGTGCGCCGCGCCGCGATTACGTCGACATCGCCAAGCGCTGAGTCTTACACGCCGTCGGCGTCTTCCTCGCGCAGCAGCGTTTCGACCATCGAAAGATTCGCGCGCCGCATCGGCTTCTCGTCGATGCGGTCGAGCGGCGCCTGTCGCAGCGAATCGTACGGCAGCACGGTGAGATCGATCGCGCTGTCGTCGGCGGCGAAGAGAAGCACCGGTACGTCGACGCCGAGCTCGCGCTCGAAGCGCAGGCGACGCGTGCGCTCCTCGTACGGAATGCCGTGCTCGCGCAGGAACAAGCCCACGTCCGACGGCTGATCGCTGAAGAGATGCAGGCATACCGCGGAATGCTCGTCGGCCGTGCCTTCGAGCACGGGTCCGACCAGGCGCGGCTCGTAGCCTGAGAAGAACTTCATCGCTTCGACCGCGACTTCACGCAGATGCTGGAGCGTGCGCGGCTGTTCTTCGCCGCGGAAAAGACGCTGATGTTCGCGCAGTGCTTCTTCGATTTCGCTGTTCTTGGGCAGGCTGAGATCGTCGGAGATGCCGAGGCGCGAAGCGGCCTTGAGCTTCGCCTGCCGATAGTCGCGCAATCCGCCTTCGGCGATTAAACGTGCCGCTTCGACGGCGATGCGGCGCCGGTGCTCGTGCGTGCGAGTCGACGCGTGGCGGGCATGATCTTCTCGGCTCGGCATGCGCAAGCTCGCTCAGAAGACGTCGTAGGCTTCGCGCTGCTCGCCGTTCTGCTGCTCGTCCGGCGGCGGCTGCGCGGCAAGGCGGGCGACGTCTTCGGACTTCAGCACTTCGAGGATCGCATCGGGATCGGAGGCGGACGCGAGCGTTCCCGACGAAGGATCGATGCGCACCTTGCTGATGCCAGGCGGCATGTCGAACGGCTGCTCAGGCACGTCCTTGAGCGCGATGCGCATGAAATCGATCCAGATCGGCAGCGCCGCCTTGGCGCCGAATTCGCCGTGGCCGAGCGATCCGAAATCATCGAAGCCGACCCAGCAGCTGGCGACGAGCTTGGCGTTGAATCCGGAGAACCAGGCGTCGCGATGATCGTTGGTCGAACCGGTCTTGCCGGCGAGATCGTTGCGCTTGAGCACCATGGCTGCGGCGCCGGTGCCGCGGCGCACGACATCGCGCATCAGCGAGGTGACGAGGTAGGCGTTGCGCGGATCGATCGCGCGCGGCGCGAGATGCGGCTGGCCTTGAGCACGCGCAGGCGGCGTCGCGGCGGCGGAGGCGTTGCCGATCGGATTCAGCGCGCTGGTCGTGGTGGAGATGGGCGGCGGTGGCGTCGTGTTCGCTGCGGCTTCGCGCTCGGCGCAATGCGCGCAGGCGAGCGCGGGATCGGCGGTGTAGACGACCTTGCCGTCGCGATCGTCGATCTCGCGGACGAAATAGGGATCGATCAGATAGCCGCCGTTGGCGAACACGGCATAGCCTCGCGCCATCGTCATCGGCGACACGGATGCGGTGCCAAGCGCCATCGACAGGCTTTCGGGAATCTGGTCCGGCGCGAAGCCGAAGCGCGTGATGTATTCGCGTGCGTAGTGCACGCCGATCGCATCGAGCACGCGCACCGACACGAGATTGACCGATTTCACAAGCGCCTCGCGAAGGCGCATCGGACCCTGAAACGTGTCGTCGTCGTTTTTCGGCGTCCACAGGCCGTTCGGCTTGGACGGGTCCGGAAACACGAGCGGCGCATCGTTGACCACGGATGCCGGCGTGAAGCCGTGATCGAATGCGGCGGAATAGAGAAACGGCTTGAAGCCCGAGCCCGGCGAGCGGTTCGATTGCGTGACGCGGTTGAACTTCGAGCGCAGGAAGCTGAAGCCGCCGACCAAAGTCTTGATCGCGCCGTCTTCGGGATCGAGCGCGACGAAGGCCGCTTCGGCCGCCGGGATCTGCGTCAGCTTCCAGTTGCCGCTTTCGGCGTCGCGCGTCAGGCGCACGATATCGCCGCGCTTCAAGACTTCGTCGACTTGCTTGGGCGCTGCACCGCGGCGGTCTTCGTCGAGATGGGCGCGCGCCCACGACAGCCCGGGAAGCTCGAGCGTCGCGCTCTTGCCGTCGGGCATATAGAGCGTCGCGGACGTTTTCGATGTCTGCGTGACCAGCGCGGGAACGAGACCCGCGAGCGGGCGGTAGTCGATCAGCGCCTTGTCCCAGTCGGTCTGTTGCGCGCCGTCCGCGAGATCAACGTGCGCTTCCGGACCGCGATAGCCGTGGCGCTGGTCGTAGGCCATGAGGTCGGTGCGCAGCGACTGGTTGGCCGCTTCCTGCGCGCCCGAGTCGAGCGTCGTCTTGACCACGTATCCGTCGGTCAGCGCGTTGTTGCCGAGGCGCTCCATCGCTTCCAGGCGCACCATTTCGGCGAAATACGGCGCATCGACTTCGACCGGCGGCTCGTGCGGGAACGCGAGGTCGGGTTCCTTCAGGGCCACGTCGTAGGCCGCCTGGTCGATGAAGCGGTTTTCCAGCATGCGACCGAGCACGTAGTTGCGGCGCTCGACCGCGCGGGTCGGGTTGCTGATCGGATTGCCCGTCGACGGGAATTTGGGCAGCGAGGCCAGCATCGCGCACTCGGGGATCGAGAGCTGGTCGAGCGTCTTGCCGTAATAGAACTCCGCCGCGGCGGACACGCCGTACGAGCGGTGGCCGAGGAAGATCTTGTTGAGATAGAGCTCGAAGATCTCGTCCTTGGTCAGCGCACTCTCGATGCGGAAGGCGAGGAAAATCTCCGAAAGCTTGCGCGTGTAGCTGACTTCCGGGCTCAAAAAGAAGTTGCGCGCGACCTGCTGGGTGATCGTGCTGCCGCCGGGCACGTGCTTGCTGCCGGTGGTCACCATCAGCCAGACGGCGCGGAAGATGCCGCCGACGTCGATGCCGCTGTGGGTATAGAAATCAGCGTCCTCGGCGGCTAGGAACGCCTGCTTGAGACGTTCGGGCACATCCTGGATGCGGACGGGCGTACGCTTGGTCTCGCCGAAGGCCGCAATCAGCTTGTCGTCGGCCGAGTAGATCTTGAGGGGAACTTGCAGGCGGACGTCTTTTAGCGTCTCGACCGATGGCAATCGGGGCGAGATCAGCCAGTATGCGGTGCCAATTGCCAGCACGCCGGCGAGCACGCCGGCGAGCGCCAGGTAGAGCGCGTAGCGCACAAACCGGAGGAGGATTCTCATCTTGCGGGCGGGACTTGTGATGCTAGTCAAAGTAAACGCGACAACTATCGGAGTATAGATCGCTCACACGCCGGCGGACCATGGCAGGGTGTGCTCGCAGGGGCCAAGTGTCCGCGTTAAGCCACGATATGGACAGCAATTTGCCTGTTCTTGGACGGGGTGTTGATAAATCGTTAAAGTTTGGATTTAATGTAGTGGCGCATCTTTCGCTCGTAAGAGCGCGTGGGAAGGGGAAAAAGTGTGGGCCTGTTCACACCTAAAGCGCCGCCGCTGATCGGCGTCGATATCAGCTCGACTGCGGTCAAGCTTCTGCAACTGGGGCAGGTCGGCGGCCGTTATCGCGTCGAACACTATGCCGTCGAGCCGCTGCCGCCCAACGCAGTGGTCGAGAAGAACATCGTCGAAGTCGAAGCCGTCGGCGAGGCGATCAGGCGCGCATTCAATCGTTCCGGTGCGAAGACCAAGTTCGCGGCGGCTGCGGTGGCGGGCTCTGCCGTCATCACCAAGATCATCCCGATGCCGGCCGACCTCACCGAAGAGGACATGGAAGCCCAGATCCAGGTCGAGGCCAACCAATACATTCCGTATCCGATCGAGGAAGTCAGCCTCGATTTCGAAGTGCTGGGTCCCGTCAAGGACAACCCGGACATGGTCAACGTGCTCCTCGCGGCATCGCGCACGGAGAACGTCGACCTTCGCATCGCGGCGCTCGATCTCGGCGGCCTCGGCACGAAAGTCATCGATGTCGAAGCGTTCGCGATGGAGAACGCATTCAAGCTCATCTCCGATCAGCTCGCCGTGCCCAAGGACGCCGTCGTCGCGGTCGTCGACGTCGGCGCCACGATGACGACGCTGATCGTGCTCAAGGGTCAGCGCACGATCTACTCGCGCGAGCAGGTGTTCGGCGGCAAGCAGCTGACCGACGAGGTCATGCGCCGCTACGGGCTTTCGTATGAAGAAGCCGGTCTCGCCAAGCGCCAGGGCGGTCTGCCCGAGTCGTACGAGATCGAAGTGCTCGAGCCGTTCAAGGAAGCGATGGTCCAACAGATCAGCCGCCTCCTGCAGTTTTTCTTCGCAGGCAGCGAATTCAGCAAGGTCGATCAGGTGGTCCTCGCCGGCGGCTGCGCATCGATCCCGGGCGTCGCCGACATGGTCGAGGAGCAGATCGGCGTGCCGTGCGTGGTCGCCAACCCGCTCGCCGATATGTCGCTGTCCGGTCGCGTGCAGGCGCAGACACTCGCGCAGGACGCGCCCGCGCTGATGATCGCTTGCGGCCTCGCGCTGAGGAGCTACGACTGATGGCCAGAATCAATCTTCTGCCGTGGCGCGCCGATCGGCGCAAGCAGCGCGAGCGCGAGTTCTACATGGTGCTGCTCGCGGCCGCCGTTGGCGGTCTCGTCGCGTTATTCCTCGCGATCGGCTGGATGAGCGCGCGGATCGAGAATCAGAAAGAACGCAATCAGCTTCTGCAGGCCGAGATCAAGAATCTCGACAAGCAGATCGCCGAGATCGCCGAGCTCGACAAGACCCGCTCGCAGCTCCTGACGCGCAAGCAAATCATCGAGCAGCTCCAGTCCAACCGCTCGCAGATGGTGCATCTCTTCGACGAGATGGTGCGCACGGTGCCGGACGGCGTGCGCCTGACTTCGTTGAAGCAGGCCGGTGACATTCTGACGCTCGAAGGCGTTGCCGAATCGAATGCGCGCGTCGCGAGCTACATGCGCAGCATCGACAACTCGCCCTGGATGGGACGCACGGACCTGCGCAAGATCGAGAACAAGGCGGGCACGAAGGAAGCCGACGCGAAGGCGCCATACGTGTTCTCGCTCGACGTCAAGCTGAAGAAACCCGAAGACGCGCAGGGCGACAAGGCCGTGGCCGAAGGTTCGGCGCCCGCGGAAGGCGCTGCCGCTCCCGCGGCCGGCACCGAGACGGCGCCGAAACCGGCGGCCGATCTCGGCGCGCAGGTCGGCAACGCGGCGACGACGCTGGCTACCAAGCCGGCTGCGGCGCCGACGACGCCAGCTCCGGCAGATCCGGCCAAGAAGGACGCGGATCAAGGAGAGAAGAAATGAGTTTCTTCGACGATCTCCGCAATCTCGATCGCAACAACATCGGCGGCTGGCCGAAGTCGATCAAGACATTTTTCGCCGTGCTGATCATCGCGGTGATCCTGCTCGGCGGCTGGTGGTTCGAGATACGCGATCAGCAGGCCGATCTGGAGCAACAGCAGCAGAAAGAAGTCACGCTGAAGAAAGAGTTCTCGACCAAGCAGGGCAAGGTCGTGAATCTCGAGGCTTACCGCAAGCAGCTCGACGATATGAAAGAGATGCTGCGCACGATGCTGCGTCAGCTGCCGAGCAAGACCGAAATGCCCGATCTCCTGGTCGACATTTCGCAGACTGCGCTCGCGGCAGGCATCGTGGTCGATCTCTTCCAGCCCGGCGCCGAAGTCATCAAAGAGTTCTACGCCGAGAAGCCGATCCAGTTGAAGATGCTGGGCACGTATCACCAGTTCGGCACCTTCATCAGCGGCGTCGCTTCGCTGCCGCGCGTCGTGATCCTGACCATGCACGACGTTTCTCTGCGGCCTTTCAAGGCGGCAGCCAATGCGCCGGCGCCCAAGACGGGCGGACAGCTGATGCTCGAAGGCACCGTCAAGACGTATCGCTACGTCGACGATGAAGAAGCCGCCGCGGCACAGGAAGCGGCCAATCCGAAGAAAGCCGGAGGCGCGAAGAAAGCGCCGCCGCCGGCCAAACCGAAGAAGGGGGCGGCCGATGCGTAAGAGCATCTCCATGCTGTTCCGCGCTGCGCCAGCCGCGATCGTGCTGATAGCGCTCGGCGGATGCTCGCCGGGCAACGACCTGCGCCAGTGGATCGCGCAGGAAAAGGCGAAGAAAGGCGCTCCGCTGGAACCGCTGCCGGTCATCAAGACCTTCGAGACGTTCGAGTACAAGGATCAGGAACTGCGTGATCCTTTCAACGCGAGCGCCCAGGAGCAGGAACAGAACGCGAACACGGGACCGCATCCGGATCAGGATCGCGTGCGCGAGCCGCTCGAGTCGTTTCCGCTCGACGGTCTCAAGATGTCCGGCACGCTCGGTCTCGCCAAGGCCATCGAAGGTCTGGTCCGCGATCCCGACGGCGTCGTGCATCGCGTCCACATAGGCAATTATCTGGGCCAGAACTTCGGTCGTATCACCGGCATAAGCGAAGACCACATAGAACTCGTCGAGCTGGTTCCTAACGGCTCCGGTGGTTGGATGGAACGGCAGGCGACGATCGCCTTGGGCGACACCAAGAAATGAGGCCCGTTGGGGGTAATTACATGATCACGAAATCTGCTAAGTGCTCGCGCGGGTGTGCCCTGCCGACGGTACGAACAGGTCTATTGAGGCTGCTGGCCGTACTCGGCTTCGCGCTCGCCGGTGTCGCTCACGGCGAGAACGTCCTCGAGGACATCAGTTATACGACGCAGCCCGGCGGCAAGGTCGACGTCACGCTGAAGTTCTCGGGGCCGGTCGGCTCTCCGCAGATCTTCACGACCGAGACGCCGCCGCGCATCGCGATCGATCTCGCCGATACGCGCAACGGCATCGCGCAGCGGCGCATCGAAGTCGGTGCCGGCGCGACATCGGGCATCTCGGCGATCGAAGCCGCGGGACGTACGCGCGTGGTCATCGACCTCTTCCGGCCGGCGAGCTACGTCAACGCTTCGAACGGCAACATCATGACGCTGACGGTCAACAACGGCGCCGGCGGATCCAGCGCAGCCGCGGTGTCGGCCGCAGTCGCCGATCCGACCAAGGCCGTAGCAGCGGCGGGCGTCGAAATCAGCAACGTCGATTTCCGCCGCGGGAAGAACGGCGAGGGCCGCGTAATCGTCAGCTTCTCCGGCGCCGGCGCTGCAGCCAACCTTCGCCGCGAGGGCGGCAAGGTCGTACTCGATCTCAACAACGTGCGCCTGCCGCCGAACCTCGCGCAGCGCCTCGACGTGCTCGATTTCGCCACGCCCGTTCAATCGATCGAGACGCGTCCGCACGGCAGCGGCGTGCGCATGGAGATCGCGGCAGCAATGCCGTTCGAGCAGCTCGCGTATCAGACCGGCAACGAATATGTCGTCGAAATCGCAGCCAAGAAGGAAGATCCCAGGCTCAAGGGCAAGAACGCCGAACCCGAATACACCGGCAGCCGCGTCACCTTCAATTTCCAGGACATCCCGACGCGCTCGGTACTGCAGCTGATCGCCGACGTTTCCGATCTCAACATCGTCGTCGCCGACAGCGTGCAGGGCAACGTCACGCTGCGCCTCATCAACGTGCCGTGGGATCAGGCGCTCGACATCGTGCTTCAGGCCAAAGGTCTCGACAAGCGCCGTCGCGGCAACGTGATCTGGGTTGCGCCGCAGAAGGAAATCGCCGACCGCGAGGAAGCGATCGCCGATGCGCGCCTGAAGACCGAGGAAAAAGAGGCTCTGGTCTCCGACTACATTCCGGTGAGCTACGGCAAGGCCAAGGATGTCGCCGCTCTGCTGACCAAGGAAGCGCAGACGAACCAGAACGCCGGCGGCGGCGGTGGTTCGGGCGGTGCCCAGCAACAACGCGGTTTTCTTTCCACACGTGGCAGCGTCACTTACGACGATCGCACGAACATTTTGCTCGTCAGCGACATCCCGTCGAAGATCCAGGAGATTCGTCAGCTCGTCTCGATCCTCGACCGGCCCGTACAACAGGTGCTGATCGAATCGCGCATCGTCATCGCGAGCGATTCGTTCGCGCGCGAGCTCGGCGTCAAGTTCGGCGTCAGCGGCGGCTACGAGACCAGCAACGGCAACGTCGTTACGACCTCGGGTTCTGCGTTCGGTACGGACGAAATGAACAACGTCGTCCTCAACCAGCGCTTGAGCGCGGGATCTCGCGGTTTGCCCGCTGCTTCCCCTGGCCGCATTCCGACGTCGCCATCGCCTGGTCTTACCGGCGGTATCGCCGTGCCCAATCTTGACGATCGCCTCAACGTCAACATGCCCGCGACGAATCCCGCCGGCAGCTTTGGCCTGGCGATCCTCGGCGCGGATTACCTCCTCGATCTTGAGCTCTCGGCGGCGCAAACCGAAGGCCGTGGCGAAGTCATCTCGACGCCGCGCGTGATCACAGCCAGTCAGAAAGAAGCCGACATCAAGCAGGGCCAGGAAGTCGGCTACGTGACGTTCCAGAGCGGCGGCACCGGCGCGCCGCAGGCGACCGTCAACTTCAAGGAAGCGGTGCTCGAGCTCAAGGTCACGCCGACGATCACGGCGGACGATCGCGTGTACCTCGATCTCAACGTCAAGAAGGATGCGATCGCAAGCTTCATCGACAACCCGGGCGGCGGCCAGGTGCCGCAGCTCGACAAGCGCGAGATCAATACCTCGGTGCTTGTCGACAACGGCCAGACCGTGGTGCTCGGCGGCGTCTACGAAGTCAACAAGAGCGACACGCTGAAGAAGGTGCCGTACCTCGGCGACATCCCGATCCTTGGCAACCTGTTCAAGTACAGCCTGCGCAACAACACGAAGGCGGAGCTCCTGATCTTCGTGACGCCGCGCATCCTCAACGACAGCCTGAAATGATCCGTAGGCAGCATGCCGGCAAGAGCCGGCGTGCGCCGACCGATGACTAGAAATGCGACCCTGGAGAACGAATATGAAATTTGTCCACAAGGCCCTCGGGTTGCTGCTCGCCAGCCTCGCCCTGTCGAGCTGCGGCGGTGGCGGTGGCAACGGCGGCGGTTTCAGTCCGCCGGCGAACGGCAACATCGTGCTGACCCCGCAGGGCGGCTCGACGACTCTGCCGCTCAACGTCGGCGGCGCTTCGGTGTGGTCGCCGGCATCGCCATACACGAATGCGGTGGACATCCACTGGACGAATCCGGACGGCTCGCCGGTTTCCGGTCATGACCTGTCCTGCAGCGTCACCAATCTCTCGATCATCAGCATCCATATCCTCGACGACGCCAGCACGCCGCAAGACGAATCGGCGGTCAACTGGGGCAACATCCAGGTCCATTCCGACACCGGTCATGCCGTGTGTTGGGTGTTCTCGACCGGCCAGGCCGGCACCGCGACGCTCAACGTCGGCGGCGTCGATCCGATAACGGGTGCGACTCTCTCGAAGTCGCTGACGTTCACTGTGCAGAACGCATCCGGCCCGGTGCCGGCGTCGGTCACGATGGTTCCGCAGCCGGCCGGCGTCTACATCTCCGGTTCCGGCGGCAACCAGAATTCGGTACTGACGGTCACCGTCCTCGACGGCGGCGGTCAGCCGGTGCCCGATCCGGCGAGCGGCAACGGCGGTGCGGACAACGTCACGCTCGAAATCGTCACCAGCGATTCCGGCGGTGCGGTCCTGTCGGCCAATTCGGTCGGCGGTCCGGTCACCAGCAATTCGGTCAGCACGCACACCGTCAACGGCATCGCGACGGCATCGTTCCAGGCCGGCACGACGCAAGGTCCGATCCAGATCCGCGTCACAGCCGATCGTGCCGACAACAACAACACCAACGGCATCAGCGATCCAGTCTCGGCGACAGGCTCGGTCATCGTCTCCGACGGCAAGCTCTACACGCTCGCCATCACCGCGCCGCTGGTTGCGCCGAATCTGCCTCTCATCACGATCAACACGCTCGGCGTCTCCGACGATGTCACTGGCGGCGGCACGACGATTCCGCCGAATCCGGACGCGACGCTGAGCCTCGTCGTCAGCGCGCTCGGCACCGATCGCCAGGGCAATCCGGTTCTGCCGGGCACGCCGATCCGCTTCGGCGCGGTCGACGAGCCGGTCGGCGCGCCGGGCTCGGCCGAAGACAACGTGTTCCTCATCTCCAGCCTCGACGACGGCAATCCGCAGGAAGGCGGCAACGTCTTCACGGCGCCGCACGGGCAGTTCACGACCGCAGGCGGCGGCGCAGGTCCCGGCGACGCGCTGGTCGTGTTCGGCAAGGCGGTCGACGGCAATTCCGATCTGGTCAGCGCGGTCACCGTGCAGACGGTCAACAGCGCGACCAGCCTCACCGTGGCGCCGGTGTTCAACCGCAACGACACGACCGGTACCTCGGTCGATTACGGCGCAGTGCTGCCGTACCTCATCGGCCGCGCCGAGCACGGCAACATCTCCTCGCCGCAGACGACGAACGACATCGGTGTCGCGCACACGACCTTGAATTATCCGGTCAACAGCGTCGGCGACGCGGTCGCGATCTGGGCGCAGGGCGACGGCGTCGACAACGTCACCGGCGGCCAGCGTCGCGTCACCGATGCGGGCGTGCTGGCATATCCGGGCGTCGCACCCGCGACGATCACGATCACGCCGCAAACGATCGAAGGCAATTCGACCGCGCACGTCACCGTGTGCGTCACCGATGCGCTCGGCATTGCGCTGCGCGGCATCCAGGTCGGATTCCAGTTCGACTTCAGCGACGGCAGCGGTAGCGGCAGCGTCGACGGAACTGCGAACACCGGCACGTTCGACGATCTGACCGACTTGACCGGCTGCAGCACGGGTACTGTGGTGACGACCAACGTCGCCGCCACTGCCTCCGGCGGAACCGCGGGTGTCCTCAACATCGCAGCGGCCGGCCAGACAGGACAGGTGGAAATCACGGGCCCGGTCCTCGATACGCTGAGCGTCACCGTCGTCGCCTCGAACCCGGCCGATCCCGCCGGCGTCTATACGGTGCAGGCTTCGGGTTCGGGCTTCTCGCCGCCGGGTCAGGTGCTGAGCTGCTCGGTCACCGTGCCGGCGCCGTTCGCCGCGCAGACGAACACTTGCACGTTCACCGTGGCCGAAGGCTCGACGATCACGCTCGGCGCGGTCGGTGCGACCGGCAGCGTGTTCGCCGGCTGGACGGGCGATTGCACGAATGGCACGACGCCGACGACGAGCGTCGCCATCAACGGCGATACGACCTGCACGGCGACCTGGTAACCGCTCCATCGATGCAAACGAAACGAGGGCCGCGCAATGCGGCCCTCGTTTTTTCTGCGGCACGCTAAGATGCCACTCACTGCAACGGAAACGCGTGCCAGGGGAGTCCGATGGCGAGTCACCGCGCTGAAGTCCGCGCCGGGAACATCATTTTTGCGGAAAACGATCCGCCGACGACTGCGTTCCTGATCGAAAGCGGCGACGTCGAGGTGACGACGCTGCAGCGCGGCGAGCCGACGATCCTCGGCCGCTTGGGTCCCGGCATGCTACTCGGCGAGATGGCAGTCATCGACAATTCGCCTCGCAGCGCCACGGCGCGCGCGGTGACCGATTGCGTGCTGACGCCGATCGATCGCCGCCAGTTCGCCGAACGCCTGACCGCCGCCGATCCCGTCGTGCGCGCGTTGCTGATGAGCCAGCTCTCGCGCTATCGCTCCGCGCTCGCGACGTTGACCGGCGATGAGCCCGACGATGCGCACGGCCTCCATGTTCCGGCGCGTCACGACGGAGCGTTCGACAAGATCCGCCTGGAGAACGAGCTTCGCGCCGCGCTCGATCGCGGCGAGCTCGAAGTGCGACTGCAGCCGATCGAGGAAATCATCAGCGGCGCGATCGCCGGCTACGAAGCGTTGGTGCGCTGGAATCATCCGCAGCGCGGCTGGGTATCGCCGGACGAGTTCATCCGCCTCGCCGAAGAAACCTCGCTGATCCTTCCGGTCGGCGACTACATCCTCGTGCGCGTGTGCGACATGCTGGTCGAGTTCCAGCGCCGCGGCGTCAAGCCGCTGCCGTTCATCGCGCTCAACGTGTCGGCGCGCCAGCTCGACGACGCGCATCTCGTCGAGCGCATGCTCGCTGAGCTGCGCAAGCGATCGCTCAAACCCGAGAACCTCAAGGTCGAGATCACCGAAAGCCTCGTGCTCGACCAGAACCGCGTCGCCGATCTGCTCGCGCGCTGCCACGCCGCGGGCATGCACGTCGCGCTCGACGATTTCGGCACCGGCTACTCCAATCTCGGCCCGCTGCTGACGCTCGACTTCGATCAGATCAAGCTCGACAAGCGCTTCGTAGACGCGCTGGAGAATCCGCGCGGAATTGCCATGGTCGGCGTCATCGTCGCGATGACGCGCGCGCTCAACTGCAACCTCGTCGCCGAAGGTGTCGAGAAGCGCGAGCAGCGCGAGATCCTGCATCGCCTCGGCTGCCGTTACGCCCAGGGCTGGCTGATCGGCAAGCCCATGACCTTGGCCGAAACGCTCAAGCGCTGAATTCCGTCGCGGCGGCCCGTTCAGGAACCTTTTCGGCGCGAATGCGGTCTTTAAGCCGCTCATCGGTGGCCGCTTTGCCTACTCGCTTGCGTTTTTCCATGCAATCATCCTCGATCCCATGGACATGCCCGAACCCAAAACGGCTTCTGCCGCTTTTTCCGCGCTCCGCACCGAGCTTGGCCATTGCATCATCGGCCAGGAGGCGCTGCTCGATCGCCTGCTGATTGCGCTCCTCGCGGACGGCCACCTGCTCGTCGAGGGTGCGCCGGGCCTGGCCAAGACCACCGCGATCAAGGAGCTCGCCGCGCGCATCGAGGGCGATTTCCACCGCGTCCAGTTCACGCCCGATCTCCTGCCGGCCGATCTTACCGGCACCGAAATCTACCGCCCGCAGACCGCGAGCTTTGAATTCCAGCGTGGCCCGATCTTCCACAACCTCATCCTCGCCGACGAGGTCAACCGCGCGCCAGCGAAAGTGCAGTCGGCGATGCTCGAGGCGATGGGCGAGCGCCAGGTCACGGTCGGCCGCGATACCTATCCGCTGCCCGCGCTCTTTCTCGTCATGGCGACGCAGAACCCGATAGAGCAGGAAGGCACGTATCCGTTGCCCGAAGCGCAGCTCGATCGTTTCCTTCTTCACGTCCGCGTCGACTATCCGCAGGCGGCCGCGGAAGCTGCGATCCTGCGCCTTGCGCGCGATCGCGCGCGCGAAGCGCTGGCCACGCCGGTGACGCCGGCGCGCGTCGTCAGCCAGGCTCAGGTTTTCGCGGCGCGTGCCGCGGTGCTCTCGCAGCATCTCGCGCCGCAGCTCGAGGAATACATCGTGCAGCTCGTCCTGGCCTCGCGCGAACCGTCGCGATACGGCGCCGAGCTCGCGCGCTGGGTCGCATACGGCGCGAGCCCGCGCGGAACCATAGCGCTCGATCGTTGCTCGCGCGCGCACGCGTGGCTCGCCGGTCGCGACTACGTCACGCCGGAAGACGTTCATGCGATCGCCACCGATGTGCTTCGCCATCGCGTTCTCCTGAGCTACGAGGCCGAAGCCGAGGGCATCAGCGCGGACAAGGTCGTCGCGACGTTGCTCGAGCGCGTACCGTTGCCGTAAGGAGCGATGTCGGCGGCGAGCGATGAAATCAATGCGACTCCCGTTCGGCGTTCACCGCTCGACGTTCACCGCTCACGATGCCACCGATGACTGATCCGCGCGCCAATCCGACCCGCGTTGCCCTCGACGATCTGATCGCGCTCAGCGCCGTCGCGCACGGCGCGAGCCTCGCACGCGCGCGCCGCGCGCCGGCGTTGCGCTCGGGCGGACACGCGTCACGCTGGCGCGGACGCGGTGTCGATTTCCGCGAGTCGCGCATTTATCTGCCGGGCGACGAGATCCGCCACATGGACTGGCGCGTCACCGCACGCAGCGGCAAGCCGCACACGAAAGTGTTCCAGGAAGAGCGCGAGCAAGGATTGCTGCTGGTCATGGACCTCAATCCCGGCATGCGCTTCGGCACGCGCGTGCGCTTCAAGAACGTGCAGGCCGCGCGCGCCGCGGCACTTCTTGCGTGGATGGCCTCCACGGCGGGCGATCGCATCGGCGCGCTCGGATTCGGCGGCGGCATCAACGGCGAGGTGAAGCCGGCGAGCGGCCGGCGCGGCGTGCTGCACGTTCTGCGCGCGCTACGTGACTGGGATGCGGCCGCCGACCCCGCGCGCCAGGATCCGCTGTCGAGCGGACTTGCGCGCGTGCGCCGACTGTTGCGTCCGGGCATGCGCATGATCCTGCTGAGCGACGGCTTCAGCGCGGATACGCACGCAGCGCAACTCCTGCCGCAGCTCGCAGGCCGGCACGATCTCGCGGTCGTCCTCGTGCGCGACGCGCTCGAGCTTGCGCCGCCTCCGCCCGGCCGTTACGCACTGCATCTCGGCACCGCGCGGCGCGTGCTCGATTTTTCCGACGCCGCCGTGCGCGGCGCGTGGACGCAACGCTTCGCGAGCGCTCGCGAGAACCTGCGCAGCGAATGTCAGCGCCTGGGCATTCGCGTGCTCGATCTCGACGGGCACGCGGATTTGCGCCGCGCGCTTGCGCCGCTGTTGGCGCGCACGCATCGTTCCGCGGGGACCGCATGAGCGCGCCGGCCGGTCCCGATCTTCGGGACATTCATCTGCCGCCCGCGCCGTCGTGGTGGCCGCCCGCACCGGGCTGGTGGCTGCTCGCGGCATTGCTGATCGCAGCGATCGTCGTCAGCGTCTGGTTGATAGCGAAGCATTGGCGCGAGCGGCGCTGGCGCCAGCGCATCGTCGCCGAGCTCGATCGCATCGCGGCGATGCACGCGGCGCAACCCGATCCGGTCAAACTCGCCGCCGATGTCTCGCAGCTCCTCAGACGCGCTTCTTTGTTGATCGAGCCCGAGGCCGCTGCGCTCCAAGGCGAAGCGTGGCTCGCGTTTCTCGATCGCCGTTTCGAGCACGGCGGCGAAGAATCCGCAGAACAATTTCGCAGCGACGCCGGCCGCGCACTGATCGACGCGCCGTATCGCCGCGCCGACGATCCGCATTCGCACGCGGTCGATGCGCCACGACTCCTGGGTCTGGCGCGCAGCTGGCTGAAGCGTGCTTTGCCCAGAGGCCGCGCGCATGTTTGAGCTCGCCTGGCCGTGGCTTCTTCTTGCGCTGCCGGCGCCGCTGATTCTTGCGCGCCTGTTGCCGCGCGCGCCGGGTTGGATCGCAACGGCGCTGCATCTTCCGCATACCGGTTTCGCATTGCCGCAGCAGGCTGAGCTTTCGCCGGTGCCGCGCCTGCGCAGCGCGTTCGCGTTGCTCGCGTGGGCCTTGCTCGTGTTCGCCGCGGCGCGCCCGCAATGGCTCGGACCGCCGGAAGACGTGCCGCGTTCGGGGCGCGATCTTCTGCTCGCGGTCGATACGTCCGGCAGCATGAGCATCGAGGACATGCAGCTCGGAATGCAGCCGGCGCCGCGCTTCTCGGCGATCCAGGCGATCGGATCGGACTTCATCCGCCGCCGCGCCGGCGATCGGGTCGGTCTGATCTTGTTCGGCACGCGCGCGTATCTGCTCGTGCCGCTGACGTTCGATCTCAAGACCGTCGGCAAGCAGCTCGCCGATGCGACTATCGGGCTCGCTGGCCGCGAGACCGCGATCGGAGATGCGTTGGGTCTTGCGGTCAAGCGCCTGCGCGACCGGCCCGAAGAACAGCGCGTGCTCGTTCTCCTCACCGACGGCGTCAACACTGCGGGCGAGCTCGATCCGCGCAAGGCGATCGATCTTGCCGCCGCCAATGGCGTGCGCGTCTACACGATCGGCATTGGCGCCGAGGCGCTGCGCGTCAACAGTCTGTTCGGCAGTCGTCTGGTCAATCCGTCCGCCGATCTCGACGAAGCGATGCTGAAGCGCATGGCCGAGGCGACCGGCGGGCGCTATTTCCGCGCACGCAACAGCGATGAGCTTGCCGACGTGTATCGCACGATCGATCAACTCGAGCCCGTCGCCGATACCAAGCAGAGCCTGCGGCCGATCGACGAGCTTTACTGGATGCCGCTCGCTGCGAGCATCGCGGCTGCTTCGCTGGCGTTCCTGGTGCCGGGATGGCGCTTGCGCGCGCTTGCGCCTTTGTCGATGCGCCGCGCATGAACGCATTCGCCGATTTCCATTTCCTGCGGCCGCTGTGGCTACTTCTGCTGCTGGCGTTGCCGCTCTTCTGGCTGCTGCGCCGGCGCACGCGCGCCGATGCCGGTGCGTGGCGCAGCGTCGTCGATGCACATCTGCTGCCGCATCTGATCGAGCGCATCGATGCGAGCTCGGGTCGCGCCGGTGCGGTGCTCGCCGTTCTCCTGTGGACGCTGACGACGCTCGCGCTCGCCGGTCCCGCGTGGGAACGCGAGCCGATGCCTCTCTATCGCAACCAGGCCGCGCGCGTGCTCGCGCTCGAGCTCGGCCCGACGATGATGGCGCAAGACGAAAAACCGAGCCGCTTCGAGCGCGCGCGCTACAAGCTCGTCGACATACTCGAGCGCAGCCGCGACTACCAGACGGCGCTGATCGGCTACGCCGGCGAGGCGTTCGTCGCCGCGCCGCTGACCGACGATGTCGGCACGGTGCGCAATCTCGTTGACGCGCTCGATCCGACGACGATGCCGGTCGCGGGCAATCGCGCCTCGCGCGCGATCGAAGCGGCGCAGGATCTGATCGGTCAAGCGGGCTTGCACGCGGGCGACATCGTCCTCGTCGCCGACAGCGTCGACGCGGCCGCGATCGAAGCTGCGCGCAAGGCGCATGCCGAGGGACTCGTCGTTTCCGTGCTCGGCGTCGGCAGCACGAACGGCGCGCCGGTGCCGCTGGCGCAGGGCGATTTCCTCAAGGACGACAACGGCAACGTCATCGTGTCGCGACTCGACGAAGCGAATCTTCGCGCAGTGGCGCAGGCGGGCGGCGGGCGGTACGCGGCATTGAGCGCGGACGCGCGCGACATCGCAAGTCTCCTCGTCGATCGTAGTGGTGTCGCGACAGCCAGCGATGCGACCGTCGATCCTCTCGCCGAAAGCACGCGCTGGCGCGATCGCGGCGCGTGGCTGCTTCTCCTCGTGCTGCCGCTCGCGGCGTTCGCGTTCCGTCGCGGATGGCTGATGGCGCTTGTGCTCGCCGTGCTTGCGCCGATGCCGCGTGCGCAAGCGGCCTCGCTCAAAGATCTGTGGCTGCGATCGGATCAGCAGGCCGCGGCCGCGCTCGCGCAAGGCGATGCGAAAGCGGCAGCGAGCGTCGCGCGTTCGCCCGATTGGCACGGCAGCGCTTCGTATCGCGCCGGCGATTTCGACTCGGCGGCGGCGGACTACGCGAAGACGCAAAACGCGGACGGCGCGTACAACGAAGGCAACGCGCTCGCCAAGCTCGGCCGATTCGACGATGCGTTGGCCGCGTACGATCGCGCGTTGAAGCTCTCGCCGGATATGGACGATGCGAAAGCCAACAAGTCCGCGGTCGAGGAATGGCTGAAGCAGAAACAGAAGCAGCAGGACAAATCCTCGTCGCAGAAGAAATCGAAGTCCGGCGATTCGAAGGATCAGAAACAGGATTCGGGCGACAAGCAACAGCAGCAGCCGAACGATCAGGACAAGCAGCCGTCCGACGATTCCTCCGAGCAGGAGCCGAAGGAAGGGTCAGATTCGAACCAGTCGAACCAGGACGCCGATCAAGAGAAGAGCGATCAGGATCAGAAATCCGCCGGTGATCCGTCATCGGACAAGGACGATTCCGGCAAACAGGAATCGGCGTCGTCCGGCACGCAAGGCGACACCAACGAATCGCAGGCGCAGAACGCGCCGAACCAAAGCCAGCCGAGCGCAGAGCAGCAGCAGGCGCTCTCGAAGGCGATCGACAAATCGCTGGCGAGCGGCAAGAAGGCGGACCCGAACGGCAAGCCGATCGGCGCCGTGCCGGACGAAGACGATGCGACGCAGGAAAAGCGCCAGGCGCTCGAGCATCTCCTGCAGCGCGTGCCCGACGATCCGGGCGGACTCCTCCGGCGCAAGTTCATGCTCGAATACCAGCGCCGGCAGCAGCGCGGAGGCGACGGCGGATGAAATACGCAATGGCGATGATGTTCGCGTTGATGACGGCGCTCGTGCTCGGATCGTCCGCGCATGCGGATACGCCATCGGTGCGCGCGTGGCTCGACCGCGACACGATGCACCTCGGGGAAACCGTCACGCTCAACGTCGAAGCGAGCGGCGTCGGCAGCGCGCAGCCGAGCTTCAACGCGCTCTCGAACGATTTCAATCTGCTCGGCACGCAATCGAGCCAGCAGATCAGCCTCGTCAACGGAGCCAGCAGCTCGAAAACGGTCTGGGCGGTTGGCCTCGAACCCAAGCATGCGGGAACGATCACGATTCCCGAGATCGTCGTCGGCACGGCGAACACGGCGGCGATCACGCTGACCGTGCTCGCGCAGCCCGCGGGTGCGCAAGGCAAGGTCGGCGACGACGTGTTCCTCGAAGTGACCGCGGAACCTGCGGCGCCGTACGTGCAGCAGCAGGTCCGCTACACGGTCAAACTCTACTACGCGTTCGGACTCACCGACGGCAATCTCAGCGAGCCGCAGGCCGATGGCATCACGGTGCAGCGCCTGGGCCAAGACAAGAGTTATCTCGCGACGCTCGGCTCGCGCAGCTATCACGTGCTCGAGCGTCACTACGCGCTGACGCCGGAAAAGAGCGGCACGCTCGATCTGCCTGCGCTCGTGTTCCGCGGCAACGCGCTCGACGCGACCGATCCGACCGGATTCTTCAGCCGCGGCCGCAACGTCGCCGCGCGCTCCGATGCGATGCAGTTGCAGGTGAAACCCAAACCCGCCGACTGGGGCAGCGATCCGTGGCTGCCCGCGACGTCGATGCTGCTCAAGGACGAAAGCGAATTTCCGAGCGAGATCCACGTCGGCGATCCGGTCACGCGCACGATCCGCTTGCAGGCGCAGGGTCTGGGTTTCGAGCAACTGCCGGAATTGAGTCTCACCGCGCCCGACGGCGCCGAGATGTATCCGGACAAACCCGACACGCGCACGCGCGACGACGGCACGTGGCTCTATGGCGAGCGCGTGCGCAAGTTCGCGTTCGTGCCGGGCAAGCCTGGCACGCTGACGATTCCCGGCATCAGCGTGCGCTGGTGGGACACCGCGCACGACAAGGTCGCGACCGCCGAGCTCGAGCCGCGCACGATCACCGTGCTGCCCGCGGTCGGCGGCAAGGCCAGTGCGCCGGCCGACAACGCGGCGGAACCGTCGGCGACGCCTTCGACCGACACCAACGTGCCGCCGAGCGCAGCGACCGAAGTCATCGCTTCAAGCGCATCGCCTGCGTCGTCGCGAATCTGGCAATGGCTTGCTGCGCTCGGCTTCGCGCTGTGGCTCGCGACGCTCGCGCTGTGGTGGCGATCGCGGCGCAGTGTGCCGGTCGTCGCGGCGACGGAACCGCCGATCGGTTCGAGCGCGCAACGCGCCGCGTTCCTGCGCGCATGCTCGCTCGGCGAGCTCGCCGGTGCGGAGCGCGCGCTGGTCGGATGGGCGCGCAGCGAGCGCCCGGACGTGCGCAATCTCGGCGAATTGCGCGAGCGTCTCGACGATCCCGCGCAGATCGAAGCCTTGCTGTCGCTGCAACGCGCGCGCTACGCAGGTGCTGCCGCGCAGGGCGTCGGCGCCGAGCTGACTCGCGCGTTCAAGCCGGGCTTTTCCTGGCGCAAGACGCTGCGACGCGACGACAGGAAATCGCCGCTGCCGGCGCTGTATCCGGAATAGCGGTTCGCGCGGCCGCTCGGGGGAGCGCGATGCTTCGTTGCGGTTCGGGGTTCGTGCTGGCGATGCTGATCGTCTCGACAGCACGCGCGTCGGGACTTCCGTGGGAAGTCTGGGAATCGCCGTCGCGCTTCGCGACGATCGATGCCGGCGATATCGTGCTCGAACGTTCGAGCCATTGCCTCGACGGCTGCCGCTATGACCGCAGCAACCGAGGTCCCGAAGATCCCGCCGACAATCCGTATCCGCTGCGCTGGCTGTATCGCGACGGCGACGAAGTGGTCGTCTTCGACGAGCGCGGTCCGGGCGCGATCACTCGCTTATGGCTGACGACAGGGTTCGGCGTCTCGACTTGCATCGATCCTGCGATCCGCGTGCGCTTCTATATCGACGGCACGCCAACACCCGCGCTCGATGTTGCGTTGGCCGCGCTCTTCGATGGTTCGACGCCGCCGTTCACCACGCCGTTGGTCGCGGATCGATCTCAGGCGAGCGGCGGATACTCGAGCTACGTTCCGATCGCATACGCGCAATCGCTGCGCATCGCGCTCGTCGGCGCCGACAACGGCGGCACGAATCCGTGCACCGGCAACGACGAACGCCTGCTGTGGTTTCAGATCCAGCATCATCGCGTCACGCCGGATACGGCAGTGACGAGCTTCGCACCCGGACAGGATTTTCCCGCGTGGAGTGCGTTCCTCGCGCACGCCGGCGACGATCCGTGGAACGGGATGCTCGAACCTCAAGTCGCGACATCGACATTGAATCCGGGTTCGACGATCGATCTCGCGTCGCAGACGGGGCTCGGCTGGCTGCGCGGCATACGATTGCGCCTCGCGCGGTCGGCGTACGCCGATGTCGATCTTCGGATCGCGCTCGACGATGAGGTCGCGGCCGATGTGCCTCTCGCCGATTTCTTCGCGACGGCGCCCGGCACGACGATTCCCGCCCGCGGCGTGCTGGCCGGCGAAGGCGCGGACGGCTGGCTGTATGCGTGGATTCCTATGCCGTTCGTGGAGTCGGCTCGCGTTGCGCTCGCGGCCGGCGACGGACTCGATGCGCCGGTCGAGATCGAGAGCGCGCTCGCGTTCGACGATGCGCCGGTCGACGCAACGGTCGGCCGCTACGCGGCGACGCTCGTCGACACCTGCGTCTCAGGGCGATCTTTCGATATATACGCGCAGCGCGGTGCCGGCAAGGTCGTCGGCATCTCGGCGCGCTATCGAGCGAATGGCGTCGTCGATCGCGGCTACCTCGAAGGCGACGAGCGCGCGTACGCCGACGACATGACCGCGCCGCTTTGGTACGGCACGGGCATCGAGGATTTCCACGACGGCGGTTTCTATTTCGACGGCGGCGCGTATGCGCTGGCGTTGTCCGGCGCAACCGAAGTCGATCCCGATGGAAGCGACGTCACGGCGGCGTATCGCTGGATGCCGAGCGATGCGCTCGTGTTTTCGAGCGCGCTGCGGTTCGGCATCGAAGCCGGCTATTCGCCGATCGCTCCCGTGCCGATGTGCGCACGCACCGTCGTTCACGCGTATATGCAGGCGCGCGCGGCGGTCGTGTCCTACGATCGATTCGAGGTCGGCGACGCGTCGGCGACGGCGCACGGCTATGCGCCGCCGGCAGGCGCCAACTGCGGTCCGCTGAGCGCGACTTTCGAGGACGAGCCGCCAACGTCGCGCAGCGCGACGGTGTGTCGCTGGAGCAGCGGCAGCAGTCGTTTCAGCTTCCGTCCCATCGCGCTCGCGCCGCCGCTGCGTCTGCGCCGCATATTCGATGCGGGCGAGGGCATGCCCGGCGAAGTCGCGGGTACGCCGGCGGCGGACGTGATCGTGAACGGTGTCGTCGCGGGTCATTTTCCGCCGGCGATCGCCAATCCCGCGCGGCGTTGGCAGCAGCAGGAAGCGTTGCTCGATGCGATCGCGGGCGACACGCTCGACATCGAGATCGTGCCCGAGTTTTCCGCGACGGCATCTTCGTTCAGCGAATCGGCTTGGGAGCTTCGCGGCGGCTGGGTCGATCCGATCTTCGTCGACGGATTCGATTCCGCGGCGGGGAATGCGGCAAACTAGAAGGGCCAACCAGGGGAATGGTGGAAATGCCGGCCGAAGCTACAAGTCCGGAACGCCGCGCGCGTCGCGCCCGCATGAGCGCTTGAGGCGCCGATGGCGGGCGCGGAATCGCAGCGACTTTACGATCTGGTCTGCGACCTGCCGGTCGCGGAACGTCGCGCGCGCCTCGTCGCGGAAAAAGCCGACGCGCGCACGATCCTCGAAGTCGAGATGATGCTGGCCGAAGCGGCGACGCAGGCACAGCTCGCGTCGCCCGACGGCGCGGCGCCGGCGCGCAGCGAAACCGAAGTCGGCGAAGGCGATTCGCTGGGTGCGTGGCGCTTGCTGCGGCGCGTCGCGAAAGGCGGCATGGGCGCGGTGTATCTCGCCGAGCGCGCGGACGGGCATTTCCAGCAGGAAGCGGCGGTCAAGCTGATTCGCGGACTTCCGAATGAGGAGACGCTGGCGCATTTCGCGCGCGAGCGGCAGATTCTGGCGACGCTGCAGCATCCGCACATCGCGCGACTTCTCGACGGCGGCGCGACGCCGGGCGGCCAGCCGTATCTGGTCATGGAATATGTCGAAGGCGAGCCGATCGACGCGTATTGCGCGCGCAACCAGCTCGATCTCGACGCGCGCCTCGCGTTGTTCCGCGAGGTGTGCGGCGCCGTGCAGTTCGCGCATCAGCGGCTGATCGTGCATTGCGACCTGAAGCCTTCGAACGTGCTCGTGCGCATGGACGGAACGCCGGTGCTGCTCGATTTCGGCATCGCGCGCGCACTCGATCGCCAACACATCCCGGATATTTTTCCGGCGAGTTATTTCACGCCGGGCTACGCGAGTCCCGAGCAATTGCGCGGCGGCGACGTCAGCACGGCGAGCGACGTGTACGCGCTGGGTCTCGTTCTGTTCGAGCTCGTCGCCGAGCGCAAGGCGCGGCTCGATGCCGAAGATCGCACGATCACGCTGCTTGGCCGCGCCGCGGTGCGGCCGAGTCAGCTCGCCGACTCGGTGCCGTGGCGGCATCGCATCGCCGGCGACATCGACGCGATCGTGCTGCGTGCGACCGCGTCGGATCCGGCGTCGCGCTACGCGTCGGCGGAAGCGTTGTCCGCCGACGTCAAGCGTTTCCTCGAACATCGCACGGTGCTCGCGCGTCCGCAGACGCCGGGTTATCGCTTGTCGCGACTGTTGCGCCGGCGTTGGCCGGCGGCGGCGGTCGGCGCGCTGATCGTGCTCCTGATCGCCGCGTTCACCTGGCGACTCGCCGCGGAGCGCGATCGTGCGCTCGCGGCCGAGCGCGACGCGCGCGTGCAGGCGACAACGGCGGGTCGCGTCAGCGATTTTCTGGTGTCGGTGTTCAACGTTTCGAATCCGAAGTTCAACCACAATCGCGACATCACCGCGCGCGAAGTGCTCGATCAGGGCGCGACGCGCATCGACGGCGAGCTCGGCGATCAGCCGCGCGTGAAAGCCAAGCTGATGAATACTCTGGCGACCGCGTATCGTTTCATCGGTCAGTCCAAGCAGTCGGCCGAGTTGTTCCAGCGCGCGATCGATCTTTATCTCGATCCGCGCGTGAACGAGCCGCTCGATGCCGCGGCGGCGTTGAGTCAGCTCGCCGTGGTCTACTCGAACAACAGTTATCCGCCGAGCGCGTCGGAAGGCGCGGCGCGGCGTTCGCTCGAGCTGCGCGAGAAAAACGGCGCCGATGCGCTCGCAATCGGCGATTCGTGGAACACGCTCGGCGTCGTGCTCGAGAGCGAGGATAAGTTCAAGGAATCCGAAGCGGCATTGCAGAAGGGTCTCGCGCTGCGCCGGAGCGCCGGCGCCGACGAGCTGTCGATCGCGGCGTCGCTGCACAATCTCGGCATGGCCACGAGTCACGAGAGCAACATCGATCGCTCGGTCGCGTATTTCGCCGAGGCGCTGGCCGCGAAGCGCAAGGCGGTCGGCGACAAGCATCCGGATTACCAGATCACGCTGCAGACCTACGCGGTGATGCTCGGCAGAGCCGGCCGCTCGGCGGAGGCGCTGCCGCTGCTCGAGCAGAATCTTGCCATCTGCCGCGAAATCTACGGCGACGACAGCGATCACACCGGCAGCGCGCACAACGAAATCGGTTCCGTGCTGCACGATCTCGGCCGCTTTCGCGAAGCCTCCGATCATTATCGAGAATCGATGCGCCTCGAAGTCGCGACGATCGGCGCGGACAGTCCCGAATACGCCAAGCCGCTCAACAATCTCGCCTCCGCGTACGAGGACATGGGCGACTACGCGAGCGCAATCCCGCTGTTCCGCCAGTCGCTGACGATCCGCGCCAAAACGCTCGCAGGCGATTCGCCGATGGTGCTGCGCGCCGACTACAACCTCGCGCGCGTGCTGACGCGCGCGAACGAGTTGCGAGAGGCGAAGCCTTTCCTCGACACGACGCTCGCCGGCATGCGCGCGCGCTACGGCGACAACGACGCGAACACGGTGAAGGCGGAGCTCTGGCTCGGCGAGTGGCAGCTTCGCTCGGGCGACGTTCGCGCTGCAGGCGAATCGCTTGCACGCGTGCAAGCTTCGAAAGCATCGCTAAATGCTCTGGCGATTGCGGCGCGCGCGACGTTCGCGGCGGATGTGGCTTTGGCCAAACACGATGCCGCGGCGGCGCTGGAATCGCGGCGCGAAGCGTGGCAGACCTTGCGCGCGGCGAACGGAGAGAATCATCCGCTGACGGTCGAGAAAGCAGGCGCGTATGCCGCTGCGCTCGCCGATGCGGGCCGCGGCGAGGAGGCGAAGACGCTGATCACGCCGCTGCTGCCGGTGTTCGATGCGTTCGCGCCGGAGTCTCCGGCGAGGCGCAGCGTTGCGCGGTGGCTGCAGTAGGTTCGTCATCACCTCGCTCGTCATCCCGGTGAAAGCCGGGATCCATTTTGATCTTCGCAATCAACAGCAAATGGATCCCGGCTTTCACCGGGATGACGAGCGAGGAGCAATAAAAAGCCCGGCCCGCTTTCGCAGGCCGGGCACGTCCCGGCATCCTTGCCGTTGTGCTCCTGTTGGAGAACGTAGGACGCGAGATTTCGTCTCGCGGCCCTTAGATCATCAGAAGCGGTATTCGCCGCTGACCGACACGACGCCAGGGCTCAGGTCCAGGCCGTCCTTGTCGACTTTGTAGTAGTCGTAGTTGAGGCCGAGGCTGACGTTCGTGTTGAAGTCGTAGCCGAAGCCGGCGCCGGCGTACCAGCCGTTCTTGGTGTCGTCGACGCTCACCGGAGCGAACGAGGTGTAGTTGACCTTGCGATCGCCGCGGAACCAGCCCGCGCGGCCGCTGACGTACCAGTTGTCGGTCACATTGAAGTGGCCGTTGGCGCCGATGTTCCAGCCCTTGAGCTCGGCCTTGCCGGAACCCAGGGAATCCTTCGTGGAGAACTCGCCGAGGTCCGTGTAGCCGCCTTCGACGCCGAGCAGGACGTTCGGAGCGACCGCCCAGCGATAACCGAAGTTGCCGCCGAATGCGGTGTCGTCGTCATCGAACGCACCCTTATCGAGGCTCGACTGGCCGACGTTGCCGTTGATGAAGAATCCGCTCGTGTCGGCGGCTTGGCTGATCGCGGGAACCGCGGCAAAGCCGACGGTAGTCAGGGCAATGGCTAACAGCGTGTTTTTCATGATATTCATACTCCAACTTCTTGATAATTAGGGAATTTAAGCAACACATCCTTGATGTCGCCGAACTTCGACCGCTTCGTTAGCAGAGCGTTCGGATTCCGGCTGGCGAAGGTTAGGTAGGGTTCAGCGCGCTGATTTCAATACCGGGCAGTTCAGAAAATATTCAGGCGTTTCCGGAGGACGACAAGCGCCGCCGTCATCGGCGACAATCGCGGCCCTCGCGACGCGCCGTCCGGCGAAGTCGCTGCGATTTTTCCTCTTCTCCGAGCCTGCCGATGCCGAGCCGTAGAGAACTCGCCAACGCCATCCGCGCGCTGGCCATGGATGCGGTCGAAGCCGCCAAATCCGGTCACCCGGGCATGCCGATGGGCATGGCCGATATCGCCGAAGTGCTGTGGAACGATTTCCTCAGCTTCAATCCGAAGAATCCGAAGTGGGCCAATCGCGATCGCTTCGTGCTTTCGAACGGGCACGGATCGATGCTGCAGTACGCACTCTTGCACCTGACCGGATTCGATCTTCCGATCGATCAGATCAAGCGCTTCCGTCAGCTGCACTCGAAGACCGCGGGACATCCGGAGGCGAGCGAAACGCCCGGCGTCGAGACCACAACCGGACCGCTCGGCCAAGGTCTCGCCAACGCGGTCGGCATGGCGCTCGCCGAGAAAGTGCTGGCTACGCGCTTCAATCGCGAAGGTTTACCGATCGTCGATCACTACACCTACGTCTTCATGGGCGACGGCTGCCTGATGGAAGGCATCTCGCACGAAGCCGCATCGCTCGCCGGCACGCTCAAGCTCGGCAAGCTGATCGCGATCTGGGACGACAACGGCATCTCGATCGACGGCGAAGTGCACGGCTGGTTCACCGACGACACGCCCGCGCGCTTCGAAGCGTACGGATGGGAAGTGCTACGCGGCATCGACGGACACAATCCCGAAGCGATCAAGGCTGCGCTCGTTTCCGCGGCACTCGATCCGGACAAGCCGACGCTGATCTGCGCGAAGACGATCATCGGCTACGGCGCCCCGAACAAGGAAGGCAAGGAAAGCTGCCACGGCGCCGCGCTCGGCAAGGAAGAAGTTGCCGCCGCGCGCGCCAAGCTCGGCTGGAATTATCCGCCGTTCGTGATTCCGGACGAGATCTACGACGCCTGGAACGCCGAAGCGAAAGGCGCCGAGCGCGAGACGAAATGGAACGCGCTCTTCTCTAAATACCGCAACGCGCATCCGGATCTCGCCGCCGAATTCGAGCGTCGCATGAAAGGCGATCTGCCCGCGGATTTCCTCACCCACGCCGATGCGTATGCGAAGAAGCTGCAGGCTGAAGGTCCCGTCGTCGCCTCGCGCAAGGCCTCGCAGATGGCGCTCGATGCGTTCGGTCCGAAACTGCCGGAGCTGATCGGCGGCTCGGCCGATCTTGCCGGCTCGAACCTCACGATCTGGAAAGGATCGAAGGACGTCAACGCACACGACGCCGCGTCGAACTACGTCTACTACGGCGTGCGCGAGTTCGGCATGAGCGCGATCTCGAACGGCCTCGCGCTGCACGGCGGCTTCGTGCCGTACGACGCGACGTTCCTCGTGTTCTCCGACTACGCGCGCAACGCCGTGCGCATGTCCGCGCTGATTCCGACGCGCGCGATACACGTCTACACGCACGATTCGATTGGCCTGGGCGAAGACGGTCCGACGCATCAGCCGGTCGAGCACGTGGCGAGCCTTCGCTACATTCCGAACAATCACGTGTGGCGTCCGTGCGACGCGGTCGAATCGGCAGTTGCCTGGAAAGCCGCGATCCGTCGCGCGAACGGTCCTTCGTGCCTGGTGTTCTCGCGCCAGAATCTTGCGCATCAGCATCGCACCGACGAGCAGATCGCCGCGATCGAGCGCGGCGGCTACGTGCTGGCCGAACCCGGCAGCGCGAAGTTCGATGCGATCCTGATCGCGACCGGCTCGGAAATCGATCTCGCGATGCAGGCCATGCGCAAGCTCGCCGAAGAAGGCGTCGCCGCGCGCGTCGTCTCGATGCCGTGCGCGAACGTCTTCGATGCGCAGCCGATCGAATATCGCGAAAGCGTGCTGCCGTCGTGGTGCAGGAAGCGCGTCGCGGTCGAAGCCGGAGTCACCGATTACTGGCGTAAATACGTCGGGCTCGACGGCGCGGTCGTCGGCATCGATACGTTCGGCGCCTCCGCGCCGGCCGAAGCGCTGTTCAAGCATTTCGGATTCACCGTGGAACACGTCGTCGCGGCGGTTCGCTCGCTGAGCTGACCTCCGGCTGCGAGCGGAATCCGCCGCGGCTGAGACATTTCTCCGTCCGGGAACACTTCTTGGTAGACCGCAGCGCAGCCGCAAAGGCTGTGCTGCCGGACGACCGTGAACGTCGTTTCCATCCGCTGCGGAGCGCTGCCGTGTCCAATCTGTCCGATGAAGTTCCGATCCCGCCGAAGGATCAGATGAATGCGAATCTCTCGGCCGCGACCGAGAGAACGATGCTCGAAGTGTTCGGCAAGCCGGGTCCGCTGACTCGCGATTGCGCGGAACCTTCCGGTGATTTCCTGAAGCGCGTCAAGTTCGGCGTCGACGTCGGACCGTTCAAGGTGAGCGGCCTCGATCATGCCGTCGAGACCTTGAGCCAGCTGTTCGCGCTCGTGAAGACCGAGCTGCCGAACGTGTACGCGGAAGTCGAAACGGCCGGCATGCTGTGCGTGCGCTCGCGTCGCGGCAATCCCTCGCGCTATTCGAATCACAGCTGGGGCACGGCGATCGATCTTTATTTCGGCGAAGATGTGGTACCGCAGGCGACGCCGAGAACGCATCGCGGCGTCTTGCTGCTGGCGCCGTACTTCGAGAAATACGGCTGGTATTGGGGCGCTGAATTCTCGGGCGACTCGGTCGACAGCATGCACTTCGAGCTGGCGGAGGAAACGATCCTCAAGCTTTCGCGGCCGCTGTCGAAACGTCGAAAGTAAGCGGCACCTTGAAGAACGCGCGGCCTGCGGACGATGCCGGCGGCAATTGTCCGCCGCGGATGTTGAACTGGATCGCAGGCCATAGGAGCTTGGGCACCGCAAGCGTCGCGTCGCGCTTTGTGCGAAGCGCGACATAATCCGCTTGCGCCGTGCCCTCGCACAGGTGCGCGTTCGTTTCCTTCTGCGCGCGCAGCGTCGTTTCGGCCAGCGGCGCCTGATCCTGCGCCGGATAGTCGTGGCACAGGAAAATGCGCGAAGCGTCTTCGAGCTCGTACAGGCGCCGGATCGAGCGATACAGCGTCGCCGCATCGCCGCCGGGAAAATCGCAGCGCGCCGTGCCCGATTTCGGCGCGAAGATCGTATCGCCGACGAAGATCGCATCGCCAATGCGATAGCTGACGCTGTCGGAAGTGTGTCCGGGCGTCGCGACGACAAGAACTTCGAGGTTGCCGATGTTGAAGCGATCGCCGTCGGCGAGCAGGCGATCGAATTCGGAACCATCCGCGCGGAAATCGTCGTCGAGCTCGAGCAGCCGCTTGAACGTCTTCTGCACGTCGATGATGCCGGCGCCGATGGCGAGTTTCGCTCCGGTCTGATCGCGCAGCCACGCGCCCGCGGAGAGGTGATCGGCGTGTGCGTGCGTTTCGAGAATCCAGTCGATGCCGAGCCCGGCCGTCGTGACATATTCGAGCACGCGCTGAGCCGCGTCGGCGCGGATGCGGCCCGAGGCGGCGTCGAAGTCGAGCGCGGCGTCGATGACGGCCGCGCGTCGTGTTGCAGGATCGACGACGACGTGCGTCCAAGTGCCGCTGTCCGCATGATGAAAGCTGCGGACGACCGGCGCGCTCGCGAGAGGCTCGCTCATGCGGAAGGAATGTCGCCGTGCAGGACGGCGCCTTCGGCATCGAGCACCGTGACTTCGACCGGCACGCCCACGCGCACGCTTTGCGTGACGACGCAGAAATCCTCGAACTGGGCGAGGATGCGCTCGATCTGCTTGTAGTCGCCGGCGTTCTCGGCGAGCTGGATCTCCGCGGTGATGTTGCCGATGCGCAGGCGCCCCTGCTCGTTGCGCGTCGGATAGACGCGCATGCGTATGACGATCGCGCCGGGCGTGTTCTTGAACTTGCGCAATGCGAAAAGAAGGCTCGATCCGAGGCAGCTTCCGATCGACGCCGCGAGCACGCGCGTCGGATCGGGGCCTTTGTCCTGGCCGAGCGGTGGCGGCTCGTCGGTGAGGAGATCAGGCAGCGAGGCCTGATCGAAGGCGACGCGGAACGAATAGTCCGCTTCCTGCGTCAGCGTCAGCGTGACGGTTTCGGTATCGCTCATGACGTTCTCCTTGCGGCCGTGCATCGCGGCGGATTGACGCAGCCGCGCGGCCGGTCATCGGTGGTCGGGATCATAAACCGGCGCATCGGGCACCGCCGAACGAGGCTCGGCCGCGATTACCCGCCCCGCCCGAACCCAAGCGCGCGGCGCTTCTGATTGGCTCCACGGGATTGGCCCGTGCGCGTGAAATCGAGGGCCGGTAGAATCCGCGGTCTTGCTCGTTTCCCTACGCGGAGGATCAGGTCCATGGCAGTCAAGGTCGCCATCAACGGTTATGGTCGTATCGGTCGCAACGTGCTGCGCGCGCTGTACGAAGCCAAGCGCAACAGCGAGATCCAGATCGTCGCGGTCAACGATCTTGGCGATGCGGAAACCAACGCGCACCTGACCCAGTACGACACCGCGCAAGGCAAGTTCCCGGGCGAAGTCGGTGTCGAAGGCGGCGATCTCGTCGTCAACGGCGATCGCATCAAGGTTTGCGCGGAGCGCGATCCGTCGAAGCTGCCGTGGAAAGATCTCGGCGTCGACGTCGTGCTCGAGTGCACGGGACTCTTCACCTCGAAGGCGAAAGCGGGCGCGCACATCGCCGGCGGCGCCAAGAAAGTGATCATCTCGGCGCCGGGCGAAAAAGATGTCGACGGCACGTTCGTCTTCGGCGTCAACCACGACAAGATCAAGGCGAGCGACACCGTCATCTCGAACGCGT
>Ga0268265_10000474_pt1 | contig 42253 bp, 39 predicted proteins | sample KBSSwiS52_FD_190355 | JGI IMG/M metagenome (GOLD analysis project Ga0268265, IMG submission 190355) | Switchgrass rhizosphere microbial communities from Kellogg Biological Station, Michigan, USA - KBS Switchgrass S5-2 (SPAdes) (version 2) | ecosystem: Host-associated > Plants > Roots >...
CACCGTAATCAGGCCGCCATTGGTGCCAACTGGAAGTTCACCACCGAGGATGCTCGGGTAAAGCTACGAAAACTCTACCCATCATTCCTATCGTGACTAGGTACTAGGATAGGGACCGAGCGCTTCAACCGAGATGGAACTCGACGCGCCCGGTCACCCTGTTACGTACCTCCAAGGCCCTTGTCGAGTTTCCCGGTGTCGTTCGTGCCCGGGTCACTTCCGCCGCTGGAATCAGTGGAGCCGCCATCCTGAGAGCCGTCTGCCATCTCCAACCCGCTGTCTGCCTGCGGAAGAAAGGTGCAGATGCTAGCCGCGATGTTCTCTCGTCCGGTCATGATGGGTCCTCTTCAGAATCGCGAGGCCCGGGATTGGACGCCTCGTCTTAAGCAAGACACGGACAAGAGCTGCTTGTTCACCGTCGTCAGCGCCACTCGCCCTGGAGCACGAAACCGGCCCAATGACCGGGAGTGGACCAGCGGTGGTCTTGCCGCAACGCAAGCTGGGCCGCGCGCAACGCTGCCGCCGGGGAGCGCCCACCGACGAGCATCTCGCGATAGAACATCGCCATCAACGAGGCCGTCGCGCGGTCGTCCACGTCCCAGAGGCTGACCACGAGGCGAGAGGCCCCGGCGTGGAAAAAGCTCTGGGTCAGCCCGACCAGTCCCTCCCCGTTGAGGCGCTGGCCCAGACCGGTCCGACAGCCGCTCAGCACCACGAGATCTGCGGGCAGATGGAGAGAAAGGATCTGGTAGGAGCGCAGAAAACCCGGCTGCGGCCGGCCGTGCTCGTCGACGAGAGAGAGGACGACGCCGGATAGGTCAGGGGCGCCCGGGTGGACGAGGGAATGCGTCGCCAAGTGCACGATCCGGAATCCTTCCAGCCGGCCACCGGAGAGGAGGGCGGGGCTCGCCGCGAAGCCGGTGGCGGCGAGGCGCTCCGCTCGCGGGACCAGCGCCAGGATGGACGCGGCTTCCCGGCCGGTGAAAGGGAGCCGGGCCAAGCCGGGTAGGCCGAGACTGCGGGCCGAGCGGAAGGCCAGCGCCCCTGGCTGATCTCCCACGCCGTCCCCGGCCGGGACGCCGGGTGCTCCGTCCGGCTGGAGGCGGGGATCGTCGCGACTGAAGACCGGATCCGCCACCACTGCGAGGAGCTGGGGCGGGGCCGGCCGGGCCGCGGCCCGCGCACGGATCGCCGCCAGGACGGAGGCTGACGGCACCACGATCACCTCGTGGCGAGCGAGCAGTGGCAGATCGTCGGCCGCAGGATCCGGCAAGGCGCCGAAGGGGACATAGGCCAGCGCTCCGTCCGGCACTACCGCGAGCCGTTGGCCTGCCAACCGGTGAGCGACCTTTCCCAGCAGCAGCCGTGAGAGTTCCCGGGCTGTCAACTCAGTTTGGGTCTTGGTGGCACCTAGGGTGCTACGGCCGAGCAGGGTGTGGAGACGCACCGCACCTGCTTCGAGAAGGGCGCGTGGAGGCAACACGGCGCTCTCGATTTTGCGTTGGCTCACAGCCCAGACGAAGCTGCGCTTCTCTCCTAGGGCATAAACCAGCAGTACAGTGTCCGTGTCAAGGACGCGGCGCTGGATGTCTGCGGCGCTCAGCGGCTGGGCTGAGAGCCTTGGCTCTCTCCAGGCCCCCTCCTGGTCCATGAGGAGCTTATCGCGCTGGCGCAGGAGGCGGCGGATCCGCGCTTCCTCGTGCGCCTGCAATGCCTCAACGCCTCCTCGCTCCACCAATTCAGAGACTCTTCGCTCGGCGCTCCGCAGCTCTTCGTCCAGCCGCCGCAAGCGTTCACTGCCCACCGCCAGTCGCTCGATGGCGTGCCGGGCGTGCTCCTGTTGCACTAGATCGAGCAGGCCGCGGGCCCGGGCCCGTTCCGCCATCTCAAAGGCGCGCCGGTCGAAGCCACCTTGCGGTTCTCGGGCGTGGAGCTCCATCAGCAGGTCCACAGCCATTTCATACTGCTCGTGCACCGAGTCGAAGTAGGTCATCCGGAAGTCGTCACTGACGGCGCGCTCGCGAATCGCTTCCAACCTCGGGATCGCCTCCCGCATGTCGTTCCAGGCGGCATTGAGGTCTCCCAACTCGCGCGCGGCGCTCGCGCGGCGAAAGCGCACGTACGCCTCCGCCGAGGGCTGCCGCGCGGCAGCAACGAGCTGCAACGCCTCGGTCTGACAGCGGCGACCGGCAATCGGATCGCCCCGCAGCGTCAAGGTCGCGCCGAGATTGCTCAGCACGCTCGCCCTGGTCTGCGCGTCGTAAATCTCCACCATGATGGAAAGGGCTTGGCGATACTCCTTCACCGCACGATTCAGCTCCCGGTTTTCCCGCGACAGCGTACCGAGGCGGTCGAGCGAAACTGCCTCGCCGCGGCGATCTCCTGTCGACCTTCGCAGATCGAGCGAGCGCGAAAGGTCGGCTCGCGCCCCGGGAACGTCGCCTTGGAGAAAGCGGACCCAGCCAAGGGCCATCAAGGTGGCCGCCTCGTCGCGCGGCCGGCCGGCGAGACGGTATCGCTTCAACGCCTCCGCCAAGGCGCCCCGCGCCTCCGGGAGCTGACCCAGGACGGTGTAGAGCGTGCCTAGGTTGTGTAGTGTCGCAGCCTCCCCCACGGCATCGTCCAACGAACGCCAACCCGCGAGTGCCTCGTCGAGCAGCGAGAGCGCCTGCCAGGGCTCCCCCTGATCCTGTTCCAGAATGCCGAGATTGTTGATCGCCACCGTCTCTTCGCGGCGGTTCCCCAGCCGTCGGGAGCTCGCCCGCGCCCTCTCGAACGTGCCGCGGGCACGGTCCAGTTCGCCAAGCCGCTCGTACGCCATGCCGCTGTCGTTGAGCAGGGCCGCGTCCTGGGACGCGATGCCGAGGCCGTTCAAGAGAGTCAAGGAGCGCTGCCAGTGCTCGGCCGCCGAGCGCAGCTTGCCGAGGCTGTAAAGAACTTTGCCGAGCTTCGTCTCGGTGAGAGCTTGTTGATAGACCTCCTCCGTCCGCTGCCAGAGTTCAATTGCATCGGCGTAACGGCGCACCGCCGCGCGCCGGAATGAGGCACCGGAACGAGCCACGTCGGCGTCCGCCTCGCTCACCGTCCGACAGGCCTCGGCACGCCAACGATCCAGATCGGTGGCGGAACGCGAGTCCCGGCGGATCGAGAAGCGTCCCTGTCTTCCGCCAAAGGAGCGAATCACCAGACCATAAGAGCCAGCACCCTCGGCGACAAAGAAAACGTGCTCCGGCCCCTGGTCTCCGTTTGGGCTGTCCACCGAAACAAGAGGCTGGCCGGCTGAATCTCGCAGCTCGGCGACGAGGTCGACTCCCCGCTGATCTAGCGTGACATGGAGCGCCTCTCCAGCCGCGAGCGTTAAGCGATAGACCACGGCTTCGGAACCAGTGAAACGTCTCTCCTCGTTACTACCCCCCCGCAACTCGGCGGCGGACGCACCAAGCCAGGCCGCGCGCTTCTCGGCCTGCTCGTCGGGACTTTCACGGATGGGGTTCGCGGTTCGGCCGCAGGCGGCGCAGAAGACTCCCGCCAGGGCCATCCGCCAAATGGCCTGGAAGACTTTCTGCGCGCGGGCTCTCGGCACGTTACTCGCCACGAAGGGAACGATCGACGACCTCGAAGGAGTAAGCAGCCAGGGGGATCGTTGCGATGTCTCGCCCGCCGTACAGCCGTACCCGGTAAGCCTCGCTCCTCAGCATGCGGGTGGGAATCTCCAACAAGAAGGTGCCGTCGTCGTTGCGATGGACACTGGAGTCCGCCCATAGGACATGTCCCGTCGCGTCGAGAAGCTCCAGGCGGTAGCGCGGGAAGGTGCGCAGGTCTCCCAGATTGAGCAGAAGAAGGAGCCGGCCCTGGGCCGGGCGCAGGTGGATCGGCGTTGGCGCGTCCGCATTGCGCCGAGCCCCCGGCACCGCTGGCGCTAGGTCGAGCCGCGCGATGTCAGCTCTGGGCTGGCGAGCCTCGCTGAGGGCTCCCCGCAGAGTGAAAGTCCAGACGGCCAGCCCGAGACTCAGCGCCAGCGAGGCGGCCAGAGCCCAGATTAGACGCCGGGAGATCGGCGGAGGGGCGTCGGCACGGGCGGCCTCGGCGCGCAAGCGGCGCTCGACCACCTGCCAGTCACGCTCGAGGTCCGCGGCCGGCAGGGCGTGCTCGCTGGCGTGAGCCGAGGTAAAAGCCGTCAGATCGAGCACCACCTGCGCGCACTCAGGGCAGAGGCTCAGGTGCTCCTGGACTAGCTCGACGGACTCGGCGGGGAGGACGCCGAGTTGGTAGTCCACCAGATTCTGCGGCGTGGGATGCCCCTCGAGAGCGCGGCTCCTCGCCGCCGCCACCCGCCGCAGGTCCGCCTCTAGCCGCAGGGAAATGTCCGGAGGATCGGGTGTCATGGTCCACCTCCGGCAAGGCGGTGGACCACGCATTCGCACAGATGCCGCCGCGCCTGGTGAATGTGCGATTTGACACTCTGGATTGAGAGCTGCAGCAGGTCCGCGATCTCCTGGTACTTGTGGTCCTGGTACACATGGAGAACCAGACACCGGCGCATCCCTGGCGGCATAGCGTCGAGGCATCTCTCCACGGCGGCCAAGTGCTCGGACGCCAGCACGCGGTCCAGCGCGCTGGGAACCCGCTGCGTTGCCAGCCCCGCGAGTTCTATCGCCTCCCTGTCGGCTTCGGGATCGTCCAAGGAGACCTGAACGGCGCTGCGTTTCGCCGCCTGGCGGTAGCGGATCTCGTTCTTCCAGACGTTGGCGGCGATCTTCAGGATCCAGGAATCCAGCGAAGACCGCAAGCGCAACTCGTCCACGTTCTGGAAGACACGGACGAGAGTCTCTTGGGTCAGCTCGTGGGCATCGTCGGAGGGAAAGCCCCGGCTCTTGAAGAAGCCATACACCCGTCCATGGAACTCATCGAAGATCTCTCGTCGACTGCTTGGCGCAGCTGCCGTCCCCACTTGCTCTTCTGAACTTTTCCATTTGGCCATTTCGGCTGTCCCAAGCGACATTATATCGCCGCGGGGGGACACCGGTCGAAACGAGAGGAGGAGGGTTTGCCGCCCTGCTGGCGAGGCCCGTCAGCTCAGCCACTTTCTCCACATCTGGGCGAGGTTCTCCGCAACGCCGCCGGCCCCTACTGCCTTGAGGAGGTCCGCGGCGCCGGAGTGCCCGTGGTCGCTGGCGCACTGGAGCCACGCTCTTGCCTTCGCGAGATCCTTGGGAACGCCGTTGCCGTCCTTGTACGCGCGCCCCAGATTGAACATGCCGAAAGCGTTTCCTTGGTCTGCCGCTTGGCGGTACAAGCGGACGGCCTCCTGAAGGTTGCGCATCACTCCTTGGCCTTGTTCGTGCATGACTCCGAGGTTATTCATGGCATCAACGATCCCACCTTGGACGGCGAGCGAGTACCACTGGAGCGCCTGCACGAAATCCTGCGGCTGCAGGACACCCTGTTGATAGCTGATGCCCAACTCATACATGGCTCCCGCGTGGCCACCTGCCGCCGCTTTTTGGTACCACGCGAGCGCCTGGGCGGGATTGGGAACGACGCCAGTGCCATCCTTGTACGTCGCGGCGAGCTCGTACATCGCTTCGATATGGCCGCGCTCCGCCGCGAGTTGGCGCCAGCGGACGGCCTCGGCGAGGTTCTGCGGCACGCCACGGCCAGCGGCATACAGGCGGGCGAGACGCGCCGCGGCTTCCGCATCGCCGGCTTCGGCAGCGCGACGGAAGAAGTCCGCGGCGACATCGGGTTGCGGCGCCACGCCGGTACCGTCGTCATAGATCTCGCCCAGCATCAGCTGGGCCGCGACATCGTTCAGCTTTGCCGCTTGGTGCCATAGGTGCAGCGCTTGGCCAAAATCCTTTTCCACGACATCACCATCGGCGTACAGCGCACCGAGTGATCGCATGGCGAAGGTGTTCCCCTTTTCGACTCCCTGCTGGAAGCAGCGTAGGGCCTCTCCGGGATCTTTTTGCCCTCCCTCGCCGTTGAAGGCCATCCAGCCGAGGTTCGTAAAGGCCTCTGCATTGCCACGCTCCGCGGCGCGCCGGAACCATTGGCGCGCGGCCGAGTGATCACGAGTTCCCTTGCTGTCCCTGTAAAGAGACCCCAAGCTATTCATAGCCAGTGAGCTGCCTCGGTCCGCGGCGCGCCGATACCAGTCGGCCGCTGTCATCTCGTCCTTCGCCACGCCATGCCCCCTCCAGTAGCAAGACGCCAGATTTGCCATCGCCATCGCATTGCCACCATCCGCTCCCTGGCGATACCAACCGACAGCCAAGACTGGATCACTCGCATCCTTCAGCCAACCGAGACAGTTCATCGCCACGGTATCGCCTAACCGTGCCGCCTGCTCCAGAAAGGTGGCGCCTCGCTCGCGGTTCGTCTCGACTCCCACGCCGTCGATAAGCGCAAAGCCAAACACCAGGGTGGCATCGCGCTCACCCTGCCCTGCGCGTGCCTCCATCGTTGTCAGGTCGTCTCGACGCAGAGATCGGGCCGCCGACGGATCACGAGCGAAAGAGCAGGCCCCCTCCCGCTGCAGTCGTGCCAGCCAGACCCGAGCCACAGGATCCCCCGTCTCCGCCGCGGCGCGGAAGCTCGTTTGTGCGCCGCGTTCGTCGATAGACCCCTGTAGGCCGTACATCTGATCGATTCCCTGGCGAAAGAGCTGGCGCGCGGGATCGAGGCCCAAGCGGCGATAGGCATCTCGAAAAGCTTGTTCCGTCCTCGGCATCCCGTCCAGGGCGGCGCAGGCGCGCAACAGCGCGATCAGGTCCGGCCTCGGCTCCTCGCCATACGCCATCTTTCGGATGCCGTCGAATTGAGTGCCGGAAATCACCTTGTCGATGTAATGCCGGAGGCGAACCAAGGCGAGCTCACGCAGCCGGACATAGTCCCGGCGGTTGACATCCTTCGGATCGCTTGACGCCAGCGGCAACTCGGCTGCCAGTCCTTCGATCGTGTAACTTATCCCTCTGCTCAGCTTGAGGTGCTCCGGCTTCTCGTGCGTCACCCAGTCGATGACTTCCTGACTCAGGTACTGGGCTAGAGAGCCGACCGTGATGAGACCGTTATCGTCGGCTCGCGCCTGCCCACGCAGCCCACGGACAACCGCGTCACTGAAGACACCGTTGCCGAGCGACGGATGCTCATAGGAGTAGCCGCCCTGGGTGGTGCTAATCAAAAACGCCAGACCGCTGGAGCCCTTCAGCGCTTGAAGGAAGGATTTGCTCATACCGTCATCGCCACTGCTGTCACCTAGCCTTCGGGTGCCACCACCGAGGTGCGAGCGGCAGGCATCAACGACCAGCAAGCGACGCGTTGTGTTCGCCTCTGCGATGTCGTCCAGAAGGCGGTTCACGGAAATCCCCGATTCTGCGATGCGGCGCCACCACGAGTCGGCGACGGCGATGTAGTTGTTACCATCTTTGGTTGAAAAGCCATGGGACGAAAAGGAGAGCGCCCAGAGACCGTTCTCCCCCGTGGCCCGACCGAGCTCGAAAGCCGATTTCTCAAGGCTTTGACCGCCGCGAGCCTCCCCGATTCCTGCGCCTGAGGTTCTTAGCCATTCGAGCTTGTCCGCCGTCTCCCGCTTGCGCGGTGCGCCTGATAAGGCGAGATTGATCCGGGCCGGCAGGATCAGCTCCAGTTCGCAGGAGAACAGGAACGCGAGGTCGACGGCGTCGTCCACGGCGAAATTGAGGTTGGGAATCTCTTTGTCAGCGAATTCGTTCACCCCGAAGAACAAACCCCGAGACTCCTCCCACCGGAAGCTCTGATCCTGGCGCGCTTCTTCAATCGCTTTCGTCATGACTCCGTCCCGCCGCTCGTGGACCGGCGACTCTCCCGCTGGGCAAGACACCTTTGGACCATGTTTGTTCAGGCCGCTGCCAGTCAAGGAGCGCTGAACCTTGCGAAGCAAAACGTGTCTTGCGGAAGGACGGAGCCGTGGCTCGCAGTCGGGCCAACCGGTGCTCTCGTCCTCGGAGGACTGCGGATGGACCTGCTCGAGATCTCGCCCAACATCCAGGGTCACGTCAAGCGCCTGCGCCAGGGCGCGGCGGCCCTCGCCGCTTTCCACGAAGCACGGGGCAGGCCCGAAGACGACCTCGGGCGCATCCTGGACGAGGTCGAGCGCCAGGCGAAGACGGCCCACAAGCGATTCACCGTAGCCTTCGTGGGCATGTACAACTGTGGCAAGTCGACCATCCTCAACAGCCTGCTCGGGCTCCAAGGCGCGGCGCGGCTCTCCGACCAGGACAGCCCGGACACAGCGAAGAGTATCCGCCTCGGCTATCGCACCGACGCCGAAGCCCCGGAGTGCGCGCTCCACTTCCGCGACGGCTCGACCGAGACCATGGCCTGGGCCGAGGCCCGGGCTTTCACTAGCGAGGTCTACCTGGAGGAGCACCCGGCGGCGCGGCGCAAGGCCGCGGAGTTGGTCGAGGTCGAGTACTTCCTGACAAATCCTCTGCTGCTGAGCTTCGACTTTCTCGACCTGCCCGGCACCGGAACGAGCAACTGGCGGACGGACACCGCGCTCACCCACCAGCGACTCAAGGAGGCCGAGCTCATCTTCTGGGTGATAGGCACCTCCACCGCCGAGCCTGCGCGCACTGACCTGGAGGACCTGCGGATCCTCCAGGACGTCAAGGCGCATGTCGTTCCCTTGATCAACGTCTGGTCGGACGAGGCGTCGGGCATCAGCGGTGAGGTCTCGGCGGCGGAGATGGAGGCGGCGATCCGCCGCTACCTGGCGCAGTACTTCGCCACCGGCGCGACCTTCTACCCCTACTTCGCCCGCGAGATCGACCTCGCGCGGCAGCGCGGCGAGGAGCCGCGCAAGGAGTGGGGGCTCGAACCGCTGGTGACCTATCTCGATAGCCTGCTTGGCGAAGAGAACGTACGGCGTGAGCGCATCCGCCGCATTGCCGGCGCCATCGGCTCCCACCTGAAGCGCCTCGGCGATTATCTGCGCAGCGAGGCGAAGGTACTGGACGAGGTCCAGGGCGAGCAGGAGGAGGCCGGTGACGCACTCCTGCACCATGAAAGCGAGCGACAGGAGATCGGGCGCGTGCTTCGCCCCCGCGTGAAGGAGCTCGCGGAGGATGCTTCCCGGCAGGTGGTCGCCATCTGTCTGAACGCCGCCGACGCCTTCATTGAGGACGAGCTACGGCTCAGCAATTGGAAGCTGCTAGGCGAGGCAGTCAAACGCAATCCCGAACAGGCGGAGCAGCGAATGCAGGCCCGCTTCAAGAACGATTTCCTCCACCTCGACAAGACACCGAGTTGGCTCGATGGCGTGCATCGCTCCTTCCTCGACGATGTCCGCGACGTGGTCCACGGCGTCTGGGCTCGCTTCCTGCGCGACCTGCAGAAGTCGTCGGGGCCGGAGGGCTTCGACGCCGCGATCGGCGGCGATTTCCTCGACAGCGCGCTCGACCGGATCACCGGAGCCCTGCTCCAGAGCGGCTTCCTCCTGGTGCTGGCCGGGGTCTTCGCCGCGCTCCTCTTCATCCCGGGCGGCTTCGTCATCGAAGTGGTCTCCTTGCTAGGCATTGTTCTCGTCCAAGCCTTCCAGGATCCGCTGGAGAAAGCGCGCAAGAACGCCAAGCTCCGCGCTAGGGTGACCCTCGAGGCCAATCGCCTGGAGATCCGCAATGTCTTCGTCGAGGAGGGAATGACCATCCATAAGAAGCTCGACGAGGAACTCGCCGCCGAGCAGCGGCGGCAGGGGCGCAAGCTGTCGGAGGAGCGCGAGGCCCTGCGCTTAGCGCGCCGGGATCTGGCAGGGCTCGGCGCCGAGTTGGAGTTGTTCGCACAGGACATGGACCACTTCGAAGCTGGGGTGCCCGCATGATCCCTCTCCAGCCAGTCGCTGACCGTCTCGCCTCCTGGGAGCCGCTGCGCCCCCACCTCTCTGCTGGACTACTGGCGGCGATCGAGGACCTGCGCGCCTACCTCGCCTGCCAAGGTCCCCGCCTGTTCCTCTTCGCCGCTCAGCCCAAGATCCTCGCTGAGTGGCGAGAGGCCACTGGCGACGAGTTGCCGGCGGATTGGGAGGTCCACGAGAGCGTCCTCCCCGACGCGCCGGAGACGGCCGGCGCCGAGCGCTTCGACGAGCTCTGCTGCGACGCCGTCGTCCTCTTGCTCCCGGTCCTGCACATGGACCCCCCGGCCGCCCACGCCCTAGCGGACCAGCTGCGCCCGTTCGGCCTGCCGGTCCACCTAGTGCTGCTGCGCTTCCATCAGATCGCCCGCGGCGCCGAGGTGGTCCGGCGCAAACGAGAGGAAGCGGCGCGGCGGTTCGACCTCGCGGAGCTGCGGGTGCTGGCCTCCGGCCCATCCGACCCGGACCTGCTCAGCCTTGCCGACGCCGCCCGCGAGATCCGCGCCGCCGTGGAGAAGGACTTCCCAGCGGCCCGCGAGCGCCAGGCAGCGGTACTCGCCTTGACGCTGGACTCCCGCGCCCGCGACGAGATCCGGGCGCAGCAGGCCGCGCTCCGCGCCAAGCTCAAGCACCTGCAGGCGGAAACCGCCGTCGCCCGCAGCGCGGACCGGGGCGTGCGCGCCCTCGCCAAGACGGTCGGCGAAGCATTCTACCGCTGGAGCTCGGGCTTCATCGAAAGAGTGGGCAGCCTGGTCTGGGCGGACGTCCGCCAGCGGGTGCAGGACGTTGCGGCGGAGTCCAACCATCCCGAGCAGTGGGCGAAGGCACTGCGCGAGGCCTTGGCCGAGCGGATCGCCGAACGCTGGCAGCGGCTCGCGGCCACACGTCCATTCGATCTCGAGCAGCGGCTGGAATCCTTACTCACGCTCGCCCGTCAGAGCACCGAGAAGAACGCCGCCGCCCTGGCGCAGGGCCCGTTCAGCCTCTTTCCCCTTGAAGTTGAGCGCGTGCAGCGGGCAGCCGTGGACGAGGAGCCCTTCCGCGACCTGCGCGAGCGCTGCCGGGAGCTCGCCGAGCGCTGGCAACCTCTGGCGCCCTCGGAGATCGATCGCGTCCTGCAGCAGGAGTGCCGCGGCCTGGACGTCGCCCTGGCGGATCTCCTGGGCCGCAAGCTCCCATCGCTGCTGCCAATGCGCGGTGAACCCGATCGGGCGTGGGAGCCGCCGCCGTTCCATGCCGACGAACGGCAGCCGGCCGGTTACCTGGGAACGCCGCTCGGAACGGTAGACGCGCCTGAGGAAACCCCTTTGGCGGAGCGCTCCCTGCTCCGGCAATGGGTCCAGGATCACACCGCGGGCGCGCTGCGCGACCAAGTGGCCGAAGCGGCGGTGGGCAGCGCCCTCGCCAGCTTGCACGAGATGGTAGCCGGGCGGCTAGAGGAGCAGCGCAAGCTGGTGATCGAAGAGGAGCTGCCGGCGGCCCTCGATCGCTACTTCCGGGCCTGCTTCGAGGCCTATGACGCCCTGGGCGAGGAGATCCGCGGACGGTTGAAAGCGCTGGCCGCCCTGTTCCCCAAGCAGTCATGAGCGCGCCGCCAACCCCTGACGAGCTGTTCGTCGGCTGGCGGTTCATCGCCAGCGAGTTGCTCGGCAGCGACGGCGCGGTCGAGGTCCCCTGGATCTGCGTCGACGACGAGCACGCGGACGTACTCGCGCGGCTGGGCCTCGGCGCGGGGGGACCCGCGCTACGGCGGATCGATCTCGCCGCTCTCCGGCACGGCGCCGTGGGATCCGGTGGTTGGGTGTTGGCGCTCTTCGGCAGCCGCGAGGTCGGCACCGAGGCGGCCGCGCTGATCCGGGAGGTCCGCGCACGCGAGATCGGTGTCCATCCGCTAGCTCTGCTGGGCGACGACTACTTCAAAGTGCCCGAGGGAGAGGTCTTCCACTACTCGCAGCCGCTCGCCACGCTACGCGCCTGCTGCGGTGCCAACCCGGTCGTGGCCTTCCACAGCCCGCGCGACCTCGATCCCCCGGCGCCGCGGGTACTGACGTACTTCCAGGCCCTGGGTGTGCTAGCGGTGCTGCCGCGCGTCCAAGGTCTTGAGGCGCGGCTGCGGAGTTGGGAACTGGCGCTGACGGGGGCCGGCGCGGAGCTGCGGGCGGCGTCGGCGGCGAAAGGGGCTCGCCATGCCTTCGTCGCCCTGCTCTTGGCGCGCATCGAAGCCCTGCGCCAGGCCGTGGCCATGTTCCTCGACGGGCGCGGCAGCGCCGAAGCGGCAATGCTCTCGGCGCTCGAAGCAGTGCAACTGGAGAATCAGAAAGAGGCCGTGGCCGAGCGCTTCCCCACCATCGGCGCCTCGCGCCTCGCCGCCGCACTGGCCGGCACCGAGCTCCTCGACCTCAGTCGGATGGTGGACGCCTTCCTCGCTCCGTTCCGGAACGGCGAAGGCGATTCGTGGCTCGCCAAGGAGCTGGCCAAGATCTCCGCCACGGACAGCTTATCGACAACGGTGACCTTCGCCGGCCCGTTCAGCTCGGGCAAGACGACGCTCCTCAACTATCTACTCTGGGGCCGCAACCGCCTTAAAACCAGCAAGGGGCACAACACCGCCATCCTGGCCGAGATAGGTCACGGCGACTCGGCCGTCGAGCGCGTGGAGCTCGAGTGGAAGCGGGACGTGCGGTTGGAGTTGCTCCGCCCGACCGAGGATTACAACGTGGCCGTCGAAAGCCCCGTCGCCGGCGAGGTCGTCGAGATCCATTGCAGCCCAGTCTATAACGCCGTGTGGATCAAAGACCGGGAGGGCCGCCAGACCTTCGTCGGGCTGGGGACACGGCCGCCCAACGTCCGCCGCGGCGAGGCCGTCCGCCGGGGTCAGCTCCTGTCGAAAGGCCTGCCCCCCAAGCATAGGACGGTGACACGGTTCTCCGCCCTCGGCCGCCGGGAAATTGCGACTCTCATCGAGCTGGTGGAGAAGGGCGCCTTGCAGGCGGCATGGGTCGAGGTGACCGGCGCCGACGGCCGCGAGGAGCGCGTACAGGCGAAGAATTTCCTCCCGCGCCTCTTCCGCGCGCTCAAGGAAGAGCACTCGTCAGATCTCAGGGCCGCCGATGTCGAGAGGGAACTGGGCCATGCCGTCCTCGCCCTCACCTTCACCGCCCGCCTTGCCGAGGGCCACGGCCTGCCCCCCGACTTTGATCTCGACGCGGAGGGTTGGAAGCTCTTTCAGGGCGACCAGGCGCTCGCCGAGCAGCCAGTCTGCTACCTGCTGCTCGACCGGGCGCGAATCTACCTGCACCACGACTTTCTCCGCTTGGCCTCCGTGGTCGACACGCCTGGCCTCGGTTCCGTCACCGACCGCCATGACGAGACCACCGAGAGCTTCCTGCGCGGCCATGACGGCCTGATCATCTTCTTCATCCGGATGGACAGCCAATGGCAAGGCGAGCCTTTCTGGCGACTTCTCCACTTGGTCAATTTCCTTCCGGAGAAGCGGACGCGGGACAACGTGATCGTGCTCTGCAACTGGTGGTCGAATAAGATTCCGCGGGACCGGCTTCCGGCTCACTTGAAAAAGCTCCGCCAATGGCTGGGGCCGCGCTTTCGCGATGTCTTCGTTGTCGATCTCCATCGCATCCTCGAGCATGGCGAGACCGCCATACGGGTGGGCGACTTCGGCACCTTCGACGAGCTGCGGGAGCTGCTGCGGCGGCGGGTCAACGAGCTCGGCGGTGGTCGGCGGCTGCGCCAGATCCAGGGCAGGATCAACAGTCTCCTGAGCGATCGGCTTGCCAATCTCGAAACCGGGCTCGCCAAGAGAGAGCGCAGCGAGGAGGAGCGCCGCTGGCGCCGGAGCCAGATCGAAGAGTGTCTGCGCGAGATTCCCATACAACCGGTCTCGGCGAGCATGAAAGAAATCAAGAAGCGCATTCGCTCCTATGGTCCGGTCATCGCCCTCCTCGACAACAAGGAGTCGTGGCGGCAGACGCGGCAGGCGCTCCTCGACACGGCGAAGGCGATCAACGAGGCCGTCGAAGACGACCCGTTTGACGGCCTTCTGATCCCAGCTGCGGCAATCCGCCAGTCCCTGCAGCGCGTCTCGCTCCGGGTGCCCTTCCCGGACCTTCCGAAGCCGCCGCGCGGCAACCTGCCGGTTCACGCTTTGGGGGAAAGAATAGACGAGGTTCTCCGCGATTGGCCTTGGTGGAGCTGGGTGCCTTTCACCTCCCACCGCGAACGCCAGCGCAACAGCTTGGAGTCCTGGTTCGACGACAAGACGAAGGCCCTGTTGCGGGACCTGGAGAAATATCGGGAGGCTTGCGAGCAACGGATCGACGCCTACTATCAGGCCGCCCGGGAGGAGGTCGAGAATGCCCTCGCCGACGATCGGCCCGGAGGTGAAGACGCAGCCGCGGCGCTGCTCGAGGAGCTGGCCGAGCTACGGGGTGACATCCTGCCGCGCTGGCGGAAGATCTCGACCAACATTGATCATGTTCTCGAAAGGGGTTGATGCCATGGACGAAGCGCTTGGCACGTTGATCTGGCGGCAGGCCCAAGAGGCGGAGGACGCGATCCTTGGCGCCCTGCGCAAGGAACTCCAGTCGATCGGCGCAGAGCAGACCGGCCTGCTGCGCCAAGTCTTCGCCGAGGAGCGCCAGCAGCGCGCCGGCCTAGTCAAGGAGCTAACCGAACAGCGGAAGCTGCTCGACGCGCAAGGCGCGGCGCTGCAGACTTTGGCCAAGGCGACGGCGGGAGCATTCAACAAGGTCGGCACCGATATGACCCAGCTCGAATCCCGCATGCAAGGGCAGGTTCAGGAGAGAGCTAAGGCATTGCTCGGCAAGCTGGAGATCGTGGCGGCCGACCACAAAAAGCTCCTCGAGACGACCTTCCAGCAGGCCAAGGAGGCCCGTACGCTGCTCACCTCGCTGCCCGGCGTGCTCGAGGCCCAGGAAAAGGCTCTGGCGCACGGGCAGGACTCACTCCACCGTGAGCTCGGCGACCTGCAGAAGGAGCTTCCCGCGCAATTCCATCGCCGCGACGAGCTGCGAGCCCTCTTCGATCGCCAAGAGGCCGCACAAAACGAACGGCTGGCGACCCACCTCCGCGAGCTGAAGAAGCAGATCCGGCTCGCGCAGCTCTGGGGCGGCCTCGCTACCCTGGTGGCCCTCGCTGCCCTGACGCGGCTCTTTCTTTAAGTGAATACCCCCGGCAGAGCCGGACTCTGGTTCGTGAGCCGCTCAAAGCGGCTGAGGGGGGCGCTAATGCGGCCCATTGCGATGTGGCCAAAGCCTAGAAAGGCTTCTACCGCTCAAGCTACTTTCGTAGTCCGTTCCAAAGAGAACGTCGCGAAGCGCGACCGCCCATTGAGCACTGGCCAGACCCTGCGCTGAGACGCGCAGGCACAGGTTGCACGAGGTAGGCGTTGATCGAGAACGAAGTCACCAAGGTTTCCCCGGAAGTCGAGACAGGCGAAGTTCGGGTTCATAGGGTATCCCTCTAGCGTCGCCTTCACGAGCTCGGCAACGGCGAGCAAGGCCGCAGCCGTGGATAGGAAGGGTAGGGCGGCATCCGCCGCCCCGCCATCCGTCCGCGCGGGAGCAGGAATGCGGGCCGTGGAGCAGACAAGTGGGGCCTCCCCTTCCATCCGGGCTCTCGGGAAGCGGCATGCAAGGCAGTCCTCTTGCAGCGGGATGTGACGGCCGAGAAAGGCGTCCCAATTCCGGCCGGTCGTGCCATAGACCTGCAGCGGAGGAGCTTGGTTCTGGATCGAGTAGCGGACATCATGATCGTTGGCTGTCGGAATGACCACGTCCGGCCGAGCCTGGAACAGATGACCGGCCCGTAGAGCCGCATCGAACCACTCTTCGTGCGCGTGCGCGATGAGGCCATGACGCCGCAGGTAAGCAGCCGTGATCTTGACCTTTGGCTGACCTACGTCGAGTGCCATGAAGAGCGGAGATCGGTTGAGATTCGACTCATCGACCAGATCTGCATCCGCGAGGCCGAAGCTGCCCGTCAAGCCGGCCAGTGGCACGAGGTACGCGATCGTGCTGCCCACGGCACCGCAGCCGATGAGATGAACAAGGCCGAGCTCGTCGCTAGCGATGTCCGGGCCATCGACTGCTGCCTCCGCGCCTCGAAGATTCCAGAGCGAGAGGCGTACAGAGCCGAAGGGGTGCCGGTGTCCAAGCGCCGCCCGAAACACCTGAGCGGTACCGACGCATGCGGCTAGAACGGCACCCAACACTACGGCGCCGTCTCGCGCAACGGCTTGCTTCACTACTTCGCCGCCCAGGGCGAGCCAGCCTCTCCCGAGGATTGGGTAGGCATGCGAGGCGGCCTGCCGACCGACGTGAAGGTGGTGGTCGACCGCCCAGGGCGGCGTACCCACCCCGAAATCGCCGTAGGGGTCCGCTCCTTGTGCGATCCTCGTGGCCGCCTCTCCCAGATTCCCCCCACCTTGCGCAAGGCGGGTTGCAGCGCGGGGCAGTAGGCTCACCGAAGGAGCGACGAAACGAATATGACGGCACCAGCGCGAAAGGAGGTTCGCGGCGATGAGAAAGCTGACTTGGCCCGACAGAATGTTGGCTTCCGCCTCGTCGATGCTCAGCACGACCCGCGCGTACCTGTAGTCCTCCTGGCCAGCGCAGGGCGTCGTCCGGCTGTCTCGGGCCGCGTAGAAGCTCTCGGCCACCGAGTTCATCGTTCCTCCTCGCGCAGGTCGATCATTGCGGGCAGAACACGCACTCGCGCCGTGACCGCTTCCCGTCCGAGCCGGCGGAAGGCACCGTCCTCGAAGAGATGGATACCGACTTTGTGCAGTGGCTGCATGCCGGCACGGGCGAACCGCGGCACGACAAGCGACCAGAAGCCCCGGAACAGGACGAGCGCGCCGGTGTCGTCACCATCGGAGTGATCGACCCAGTCGCCAGGATGGCTGTGCACCTGCGCGACGAGCGACAACTCGTGCCGGGTGAGCGTCTTTACCAGGTCGGCGTTCGCGTCCGCCTCTGTCCGGAAGGAACCCCAGGTAGTCGCAGCGGTCGGACTCAACGCTGTCAGCGCCACAGCACCTCCAGGGATTTCGACACCGCCCCAGTAGACGATACCCTCGTGGTCTTCGTCTCCACCGTAGGAGCGGAGAAGTTGCTCCGTCTCGGAGATCACAGGCTCGGGAATCCAGAGCCGAGGCCCTCGAAGACGCTCGTCGGTCAGGATGGGCTGGAGGCGACCGCCAGTCATTACGCCATCCTCCCTTGGTAGCTCGAGCGATCATCGAGAAGCTCCTGAATGAGCGCGAGGATATCGCCCAGGCGAGAGTGATTCGGCCGGTATGTTGCCCACTGCGCCATGGCCCAGTCGCTGTGCGGTCCACCAAGCGCGGAGTACGCCTTCCGGTTCCAAGGGGCACAGAGAACGGGCTGGGAGTGAAAATAGCCCAGCCCCCCTTTGGGATAGCAGCGGTGTGCGCCCCGCTCGCCCGTGGCCGTGCGCTTGAACTCGAACGCTGGCGGTTTCGCACGGTAGTCGTCAAGGGAGACCTCCAACTCGTAGACCTCAGCATCGATCGCACTGTGCATGGACACCTCGAGGAGGAGCTGATCAGGGTGCCAAGCGAGGGCCCAGCCGCGCCGGGCCGCCCACTCTTGAACCTCGGTCAACTCGACCTCGACGTGAGCGCGTGCGACAACGGGCGCCACGACCATGGCTAGACTCCGGACCCCATTTCCGGGACAAGCAGCAGCGTCTCGCCGTCCTCGATGCCATAGGAGACGAGAGGGCGTTCCGGAGCAAGCGTCTCCCCTGTCCGCTCGCGCCGCAGGAGAAACGCTCCCGGCTCGAATCCGAAGTGCTGGCGCGCGGCCTCGATGACCTCGCCAACCTTTGTGGTCTTGGGGAAGCTCGTCTCCCAGCGGCCCCGGGGGGATGTGATGACGACCTGCAGGTCTTGGTCCTTCAAGGTTCACCTCCAGTGAGGGCGGAAGTACCCTCTATAGAGATGAACGGCGGACGGCTCGGAGTTTGCCGGCCTCAAAAGGATAGGGTTTGTGTCGGCGCGGGCTCATCGAGTAGCCCGAGTTCAGCAAGCCGGATCTCGGCCGCGCTGCGGGAAAGGCCGAATCGCGACCGTACCGCGGCCACCCGGCGCACGCCGAACGGAAGTCCGGCAACGACTTGGCGAACCTCGCGGTGAGGCGCGAGCAACTCAGCGGCGAAGCCGTTGGCCTTGACCTCCCGTAGCCAGGCTTCGTGATCCGCGCGAAGCCTGCGGTAGTCGTCAGGCGAGACGCCCTCCGACCGCTCTTCCGAACCGCTCATGAAGATGTGGCTCCGCGGGTCGCGGCGGGCGTAAAGGACTGGTCCTGGTTCTACGCCAAAAAGCGTCGGCTGCTTGGAATTCGCGACGCGTGGCCAGTACTCGATGACAAGATGCCCTGCCTCGTGAGCCTTCGTGAACCGCTCGAAGTCTTCACCGAAGCTCGACTCGGAGAAAATGACAGCGAAGTCGCCACGCGCAAAGGTGTATCCGGCAAGCGGCGCGTCGCCATTCTCAAGAAGCTCGTCGTTCTCGATACGATAGATGCTTCTAAGGATCTCGACAATAGCTCGGCCAGAGAGGTTGCGGTAGCTCTCGAAAGCCACTGCAAAGACCGTCGTGAGGAGGTCTTCGACGGGGCGCGGAAAAACATCGAGTAGACTGGCGTCTTGGCGCGCTACTGCTTGGAGAAGAGCGTCAACCTCCTGTTCCGCATTCCGATGCTTCCAATCGACCATTACTCGTCCGGACACCGCCGCGCCGCCTTGAGATGGGGCCCGGTAGCTTCTTGGATTCCCGACATCACGCGAATGCGCTGAAAAAGCCGTTGCGCACCTGCCGGTGTGAGTCTGGGTGCCGCTGCGGCCACGGCTCTCGCCGCAACTAAAACCTGCTCAGGATCGTATGCCTCGCTGCAAGCCTCAATGGCGACCAGTTCCTCCGAACTCAGTTGAAGCTCCTGTGCAAACTGCGCTTTCGTTAGCCCCCGATTGCTTCGGCACTCCTTCACAAACGCTCCGACAGTGACCGTCAATCTTGGCGCGAGCCTGGCCTCTCCAGTATCTGGAACTACCTCAACGCGACGGCTCAGGAACTCTTCGAAGGATCGTTCCAATTCTGCCTCATTGATTAGACCTCCGCCCATGGCTTGGCTGTATAGCCGATCAAGCTCCTCCTGCTCGACTGGTTCTTCCAAATCGCTGGCGAAAGCCTTGAGCACGTCTTCGAATTTATCGTCGGTGCTCATGATGTGAACGCTCCATTGTCTGCCAAGTATCTCGGAAGGAGAGCATCATCCTAGTCCTCACGCCGACTCCCCTTGGCCACCAAGCGCATAAAACCCGCTCCTGAGGATAGGAGGTCCTCTCTCTTGTAGCCGAGGCGTTCCATTTCCCTTTCAATCGCTCGGCGCACCCGTTTCTTCGCAGCCTCATATTTCTCAACCGTCAGGCCCAGCCTGTCTGCTGCCTCGTCCCGGTTAATCCCTCGGTCGTATTGCTCGACCCAAGCCCAGAAGACACTTTGCAGATCTTCAGGCAAGTCTAGAAGGAGACGGTCGCGTCGCCGGGCTGCGTCGGCATCTGCCAAGCTCGAGTACTGAGTGCGAGTCGGATGATCGCTGCCTTGGTCGTGCTTTATCTCCTCAAGAACCCGATGCCTTACCTGCTCAGCTCGCAGGCGGTCGACAAGGAGATTTTGGGCCACTCGAAGAAGCCACGACACAAGTGGCGTTTCCGGTCGAGGCGTATAGTGGCTGCGCTTCTCCCAGGCGCGAAGCAGCGTCTCCTGAACCAACTCCTCCGCCGCCTCTCTTGTTAGTCCCTTACTGCAGGCAGAGACGAAGAGCCGACCATAGACATATTTAAGCTCCTGGAGAAGTTCCGGAGTAAGGAGGTCGCGGACGACTCCGGGTGTCTTGCCAGGGTCGATCTCCGAACTCGCCATGTTATCGAGAGTTCCTCCCCACGAAAGCGCCGGTCATCGTGCTCTCGTGTCCCTGCAATGATAAACGAGCGGGCCGGCTCAGTTTGCCGCCAGGGAGTGAATATCCCCATGGGGAAGAATATACCTGGGTCCTCGACAGGCATCGTTGGTCGGCGCGTTGCGGCGTGGGGACGACTACCCTCCCGCCGCCCGCGCGAGCTCCAAGGCTCCGTAGGGACGGCAACCCTCCCGCCCACCCTCGCAAGCTGGCCCCCTCATGCAGGACGGCGAACTCCCCCCAGTTCGCTGACGCAAACGCCCCCCGCTCCTGCGAGCCTTCGTGGCCGCGCCGGAGCAGCTCCCGCACCCTTCACACCCGCCCGGAGCTCCTCCGTCGTCTCAGCCGCCGTGGTGGACGGCGACGTCCCCCCGCAGATCGGCTCCGCAAGCTCCGCCGAACTGCTCCTCCCTCGCTTTGCTCAGCTTCCTCGCCGACGGCAGCTCTCTATCCACAAGGCCGGGTGGGACGCGCCGGAGACTGCGGCCGTGACCGTCCTCCGTTCCTCCGCCGCGCCCACCCAATCTCCCGTCCACCCGCCCATTTCCATTTCCCCCACCCTCGGGCCCCGCAACGTGCCGTGGTGCGGATTCCGACGAAGCCGGCCACCCATTCCGACGTGAAGCCGGCCACCCATTCCGAGGCGAAGGCGGCCACCCTGTCGGAGCTTGCGGCGAGCAGGGCTCATGATGGATCGAAGTGGCCGCCTTGAGGCCTGCTACGGCCCTCTGAGTCTGTCATCTTTTCTCTTCTCTTCGTCTCATTGCCGATCTCGTCGTCGCGGCTGTGGGAGCTGTGCGGAATCCTGGGCGGGTGGCGGGCGGGCGCCCAGGATTTCCAAGGGGTGTGGGAAGGTCCGGAGGGAGGGCGGGTGGCGGCCCGGAGCTTTCCATACCCCGTCAGCTTCCATAGCCGGGGTGGTGGCTCCCGGGGGGGCGGGGGGCCCGGCCGCGCGGCGCGCGCGCCTCACGACGGGCTGTCCTGCGGCGTGCCCAGAGCGGCCTTGCGTCTCGACTCGCCCAGGAGCTTGATCTGGTAGGCGTTATGGACCAGGCGATCGAGCAGGGCGTCGGCCAGGGTGGCGTCGCCGATGGCGTCGTGCCACATCTTGACCGGCAGTTGGCTGGTCACCAAGGTCGAGCGGCTGCCGTAGCGATCCTCCAGGATCTCCAGCAGGTCCCGGCGCTGGGCATCGCCCAAGGGGTGGAGGCCCCAGTCGTCGAGGACCAGCAGATCGATCCGCGACAGGCCTGCCAGCAGCTTCGAGTACCGACCGTCCACCTTGGCGGTGCCCAGATCGCTCAGCAGCCGCGGCACGCGGTGGTAAGCCACGGTGAAGCCCTCCCGACAGGCTTTCTGCGCCAGAGCGCAGGCCAGGAAGCTCTTGCCCGTGCCGGTCTTGCCGGTGATCAGGACGTTGAGGTGCTGGGAAACCCACTGGCACGAGCACAGAGACACGAAGAGCGACCGGTCCAGGCCACGGGGCGTTCGCAGGTCCACGTCTTCCACGGCCGCGCTCTGGCGCAGCCGCGCCTTGGCGAGACGGTCCTTGAGCCGGCGGTTCTCGCGCTCCGTCATCTCGCGATCCACCAGCAGGCCCAGACGCTCGACGAAACCGAGCTCCTCCAGGCCGCTCATCTGCATCTGCTCCTCCAGGCCCTTGACCATGCCGCTGAGCCGCAGCTCTTGAAGCTTCTCCAGCGTCGGATGGGTCAGCATGGCCACTCCTCCCCGCCGTAGTACGAGGAGCCCCGGAGGTTCTCATGCACCTGCGGCAGGGCCGCCGACGGCTCGCCAGCCGGCACCTCCTGCCGATCCAGACCCGCCTGCAGGATCGAGCGCACGCTGCGGTACGAGACGGCGTCGACCTGAAGAGCCCGCTGGCAGGCCGCCTCCAGCCTGTCTGCCCCGTAGCGCTGGCTCAGTCGCATGATCCCCAGACACGAGCGGAAGCCCTGCTGCGGATGAGCCCGCGTCGACATTACCCGCTCGATCAGCCCACCCACCGATGGCCCCGACTCCCGCGCCCATCGCACCAGACGCTCGGGCGTCCATTCCGCGTACTCCCGATGCGGCCGCGGCATGTGAGCGCTCTGCGTCGTGTGAGCTCCTCGCGAAAGGCTGCGCAGATGGCTGGACACCCGCTTGCCTTTGGCGAAGCATTCCACCGTCTGAGCGCTCACCCGCACGTCCAGCTGCTGGCTCACCAGCTGGTACGGCACGCTGTAGTAGTGGCCTTCGACCTCGACGTGATAGTCGATGTGGACCCGCGCCTTCTTCCATTCGGCATAGGTGAAGCGCTCCCCTGGCAGCGCTCGAAGAGCCGGTTGCTCGAGGCTCTCGAAAAGCGATCGCCGGGAGCCGGGGCGCTTGCGAAACGGCCGCTGGTTCAACGGGCCCAAAAGCTCGCGAATCGCCTGGTTGAGCTCGCCGAGCGAGAAAAACGTCCGGTGCCGCAGACGGGCCAGGATCCAGCGCTGGACCAGCTGCACGCCGGCTTCGACTTTGGCCTTGTCGCGCGGCTTACGCACCCGGGCCGGCATCACCGCTACGCCGTAGTGCATGGCCAGATCCTGGTAGGTCGGGTTCAGCTCCGGCTCGTACCGGCACGCCCGGGTCACTCCAGAACGCAGGTTGTCCGGGATCACCAGCTCCGGCAAGCCGCCGCCAAACTCAAAGGCCCGCACATGCGAGCCGATCCAGTCCGACAGGCCCTGGCTCCACGTCGCCTCCGCGAAGGTGTAGCTGCTGGCGCCCCACACCGCTACGAAGACCTGTGCCTCTCGCACCTCACCCGTCCCCGCGTCGACCACCGGTACCGTCGCGCCGCAATAGTCGACGAACAGCTTCTCTCCGGGCCGGTGCACCTGACGCATGCACAGGTCCTGCTTGCCACGCCACGCCCGGTACAGGTCGCAGAACCGGCTGTACTGGTAGCCGTCAGCATGCTGCTCCCGGTACTCCTGCCAGACCAGGGAAAGCGTCATGTCCCGACGCTTGAGCTCCTCGTGCACCGCCGCCCAGTCCACCTCCGGACGCTCGGCCTGCACCGACGCTCTGCGGGCCGGCGGATACAGCCGGCACTCCAACTCCTCTCCGCTCAAGCTCTCCCACGTCTCCAGCAGGCCAGCCTTCTGCACCCGCTCGACGTACTCCGCCACGCTCGCCCTCCCGACTCCACTCGCCCGACTGGCCTGCCGCTGGCTCAAACCGCACACCAACAGCAAACGCAACACCTCTTGGACCTTCCGCATACTGAGTCTCCTTGCCGGCATCTGCCTCCCTTCGGAGGCCAGAGTGTCACGGCGTCGGAGCCCTTCTCGCCGCTCATTCCGACAGCAAGCCGGCCACCATTCCGACGACCCTCAAAAAGTGGCCGCCTTCACGTCGGAATCGGTGGCCGCTTTCGTCTCGGAATGGGTGCCGCCTTCACGTCGGAATGGTGGCCGCCTTCGCGTCGGAATGGGTGGCCGGATTCGCTCGGAATCCGCAGATCTGTAATAATGAGACAACATATCACTTGGGGTGGAGTAAGTGGATCGTTTGTGTCAGGGGGTATTATTGGATGGGGTGTCGTGAATACACCAGAAACACTAGGGGCTTCAGATGCTATAGCCCTATCAATAGTCTTGGGCGGTGCAGCCGGCGCTGCGGGAAATGCAACGAAGCAAGGCGTAGATATAAGCACGGGCGCTCAAGAGAAGAGATTCGATTATCACGAATTGGCTGAGGATACAGCCTTCACAGCTTTAACTTCTGGACTGGGTGAAGGACTTATTCCAAAGGCCCGCATCCCTCGCTTATCGACTGGCAGTGGCAATATGGATGCAGTTAGGCAAGCGATGCAGACCAAGCAGTCTAATGGAACTATCGGCAGTGTTTCTTACGCTACAGGCATTAAGTCGGCCATCGGATCACAAGCATCAAATGCCTACAAGACCCTAGTCGGAATCGTAGCTGATCTTACGAGGCTTGTATCTAGATTGAAAACGTTGCAGAGCAGTAAACCCAAGCATGACTAAAAAATTAGAATTAAGACATAGCACAGGGCCATATATAGGGGCTCTTGTGTTGTACGTGCTTATTTTGTTTTTTCTGATCATCATGTCGGCGACACATAGTACCTTGACCTTGAATAAACTAGTGGAACCAATAGTAGTTCTAGCAACTATATTTTTGATATTTACAGGAGTTTTAAGTTTTATTAATAGTCGCTATCTGATTTTTACTGATGGCGATGCGCTCGTAATGAAGTCTGTGAGTTTGTTTGACAGTTCCAAGACCCTGACTTCAATAAAGCTTTCTGATATCACATCTATCAGGAAAGAGATGTCAGATGTTAATACTGCTGCCCAACTTCGTAGGCCGTTCCGCCGCATAGCTATTTACAGTGACGATAGCTTTATTGATGTATCCTTAAAGCATTTCAAAACAGGTGATGTACGCAAACTTATGGACGAAATACGCAGCAGGCGCCCAGATTTAGTTGTGCCGTATGTATGAGAGATTGTAGAACATTTGAAAGAAAGTTATCGAAACCAATCAAAGTAGCCCGATGCAGGGTGAAAGGGTGCGTGGCGCGGTAAAGGCTTGCCACCAGGCAACTCGTGAAGCGATGGGCGGAATCCCACGGCTACAGGCAAACCTGAAGGGCAGAACGGGCTCAACTTCAACACTGCCGAAGTTTCATTAGACTGCTTGGTCTGCATCGCTTGCCTAAACCGCTTCGCCCTGATTCCGCTCGTTGTAGGAGAAACCGGATTCAGAGTAGGAGCTGGTGCGAAGCGAGAAAAGGCGGCACAAAGTGCCGCCTTCGAAGGGCAATGTGGCGGCGAGGCTCTAGGGCGACATGGGAAGGGTGCCTACTTCGGCCTTCCTGCGATGCCGCTCCTCTTCATTGCCGCCGCCGCAAACCCGAGCGCGTCGAAGACGTTTATGCGGGCGTCCTCTGTCGTCCAGGCCTTTCGCTGCCTGGGGAGTCGCTCTGCAAGAGCCGGAAAGGTCTCTGCGAGCCGGAGCGCCACTTCAAACTTGCTCTTTGCTGGCGCGAAGGCATCTCTGACCGCAAGGCGGGCAATCCGTTCCGGCGGCAGTCCCCGCTTCAGGGCCAGGAGTTCGATCGAACGGATTTCCTGGCTCGCTCGCTTCCGGCGCCGGGTGTGAGGGACGGCAACATCCTCGATCGCGAGCAGATCGGGCTCGTAGCGCGAGAGAAGCTCGTCAACCTTGCGAAGCAGACCGCCGGTCTTTTGGGGGACAATCCTCTCGCCCCAATCCACGAGAAATGCGGGAGCTTCGAGGACGGCAAAGGCGAAACCCCTTGAGGTCGGGTCGATTGCGAGGATGGTGTCATGCGGCGAGAGAATCGGCATCTGAAGCTCTATGGCGGGAAGCAGAGCCGACTCTCTGCCGTTTCTCTTTCTTCGCTTCGAGCTTGCGCCGCCGCTTTGTGACCTGCTCCGCTATCTCCTCGCACCTGCCACGGAAGAGCGTGCAGACGGGGACGCCAAGGGCGGCTTCATAGGCGAGTCCGGTTTCAAGGGAGGGCACGCGGTTCCCGGATTCGTACCGCGACACCTTCACGCCCGTAGAGGCGCCGAGGAGATAGGCAAGCCGCGCCTGAGTCAGGTGCGCGTGGCGGCGATAACTGCGGAGGTAGTAATTAAGTGGCCGTCTGTGACTGTGTTTCATGGCAGCACAAAGAATAGGCGGCTGGCGGGGTCGTCGGTTGAAAGCGGAACTTTCCGTGAGCGGGTCGGGGCGACGGGCTAACGGAAGGAAACTTGGCAGAGCAGACAACTCACGTCACGAGCTGAACAACGGCTATATTATACTTTAAAGACGCCCTAGTGTCAAGGTGAACGTTTAGCTATTGAATCATGATCGGTTCGCCACCTAAAAGAAAAAGCCCCAGGAGTGATCCTGAGGCTAGATGGGATGTGATACGAAAGAACCCTACGCTGCCGCCCTGAGTAATCCGGAGACTCGCTTCTCCAGGGCCACCCGATCGTCGTTGTAGGGAATGGAACGGGCCAGGGCCGTCCCGCCGTTTACGAGTTCCCAGACCGTGCGTGCGCCGCCCTCCTCCGCTTTCGCGGTCTCCACGATCTTGCGGCCTTCCTTCTCCTTGAACTCGTGGCGGCGCAGCCAGTCCATGACCTCCTCGTCCGAGGTCCCCACCTTCATCTGGGCGGCCCGCTGGAGCTTCGTTTCCACGTCGAGGACCGAGGCTTCCGCGTAGGCGCGGAGCATGGGGCGGACCTCCCGGGCGAATCGCTCCGGGGCGTTCTTCGTGTGCTTGATCGAGATCTCTTTGATCTCTCGCGCTCCCCAGACCATGCGGTTGTCGCAGACGAAATCGTAGAGGAAGGTCATGAAGCCGAACTTGTGGTGCCCCACCTCCGAATTCCAGACCATAAACCCCCGGAAGAGGTTCCGGACCGTGCCGTCCACGTGGATTGAGATCGGGTTCTTCTCGTCCACCAGGAAGACAAAGACATCCCGGTCGGAGGCGTAGAGGGTCGTGGCCCGCTTTGGGTTCTTCGTCTGGTAGGAGGCGGCCGGCACATGCCAGCGGCCGTCCTCGTTTGCGTCGAGGACCGCGCGCACGACCTCATGATCGTAGATGCGGCCGTAGTCGGGTCCTACGATGCAGCGCAGGTCGAGGCGGGCAGATCCGGGGGTGGCCGGCTGGCTCATCACCTGGACGTTTTCCCGGTCGGCCAAGTGCCGGAGCCCGAGGTTTATGGCATGGGCGGCGATGGCAGGACCCGTCGGAACGGTTGCCACCTCCCGTATCCACTTGGCTGGCGTGCGGGAGATGGTCGCGAGCTGGCCGAGGCTCCAGTGGGTGGGATCGAGCGTTCCCAGGTCTTCGTTCACGAGGTAGAGCTCGCCGCCAGGATCGCCGCTTCCCCGGGCGAGGAGGCTTTGATTCGGGATCGTGGAGACCCGGCTCTCCTTGGCCCGGGCGAGGATCGCCCGGTAAAGGTCGTCGAGGGTCAGGTAGCGCTCGTCGTCGGGCCGGGTCCACCACTCGCGGGAAGCGCGGGTAATCACACTGTTCTCTGCTACGGACATGAGGATCTCCTTTCCGGCTCATAGGCCGGTCAAAAGTGCGGCGCGCAGTCGCGCCAGGGTTGGGGGTGGGGGGAAACGGGGGAGACGATCAGATGAGGCCGGCGAGGACGATGCCGCTTCGGACGGAGCGCATTTCGCATTCCTCGCACCAGCCCTCCGTCTGATCGGGCTCGACTTCGGTTGTGTACTCGCAGCCAGTATTCAGGCAGATCCCGGGCACCACTTCATCCAGGGCGTACTCTTCGATGAATTCGTGGACGGAGAGTCCCCAGACGCTCGCGAGCTGGTCGAGCTTCGAAGCTTCGTGATTCACTTCACGGACGGTTTTCGCGTGCATGGCAGCCTCCTTTCTTAGTGAGGGGAGAGTCATCTTCGGGAAGCAGGATCGTGGTCGAGTAGCGCGTCGCTTCAGTCACGACCCAGAGCTTCCTGCCGTGCTTCGTGTGGTAGACCGAGAAGAGCCGCTCGCCATGCCCTAAGGCATATTCGTTCTCGGCCCACTCCTCGGGACCGACATCGCCCCAATCGCCCTTTATCTGGCGGTGGATGAAACTCTTCGGATCTTCCCGGGATTCAACGAGCGCCACGAGCGCTCCAGGGGTCACGACCATCCAGCGGATCATGAACCGGGGTGAGATGACGTGCACCGCAGTCCTCCTTTCTCTGATAGGTTTTCGATGGGCTGGAGTCAGAGTAGGGGTGAGCGCGAACGCGCAAAAGGCGGCACAGAGTGCCGCCTTGAAGAGGAAAGTATTTCGTTGTCCTATCGATCAACTTCGACGCGAGGATCTGGTGCCTCACGGCATACGCGCCGAGCCTTACGGCTTTACCGGGGTATACATACCCCGCTACATACAAGGTATGTACGGGTCCCGCCCGAGGCGGACGGCCGAATCCCCATACGGGGCTTCACCGACTGGCTCCCCACCGCTGCCGGGCTAGCGCCCGACTGGCGTGGTTTCCTAACGGCTATGGATCTCGGTCTCTCCTATCGTCGGCCCTTCGACCAAACCACGCCAGTCGGGCGCAACCGGCCTCGATACTCGGCCTTCCCGACAGCGGTGGGGCACTGGCTCTCGAAGGGCCGACGCTTCGCGTCACGACTAGTAAGGCGTCGAATCTCTCCGCCTTGTGAGAATGAAAACCACGCTCGAAAATCTTCTCGCGCCCACCTCTCTTGCCGCGCCCGCTCGGTCACCACACGCCGTTTTGCGGGCGTAACCCGGAGCACCAGGTACAGGCTTCCCGCGGTTCCTCCTCATGCGGAGGACACTGGCTCCCCATGGGGAGGGGAAGAGAGGTCGGGCGCCACCTTCCTCATGGACCAGACTCCTATCGCGATCGGCACCCGCACCTTTTGGGTTTCGGATGATCCGAAGCTCGTTTTACTGCACCCCGAGGACCGGGCGCAGCACTTGTACGTCGTCGGGAAAACTGGACTCGGCAAGAGTACCTTGCTCCGGAACCTCATCCTCCAAGACCTCTATGCCGGGCGAGGTGTGGGTCTCCTTGATCCTCATGGAGACCTCGCCCGGGAGGTCTTGGACGCGATCCCGAAGGGAAGGACGGGCGAGGTCCTCTACTTCAACCCCGGCGATCTCGCCCGTCCAGTAGGATTGAATCTCCTCCCGAAGGTGCCGCCTGATGCCGCACACCTTGTGGTCTCCGGGGTCCTCTCCGCCTTTCGGGGTATCTGGGGATCGAGCTGGGGGCCGCGGCTCGAATACATCCTAGGGCACTCGCTCGCGGCTCTCTTGGATAGAGGGCTCACGATCCTCGCTCTGCCGAAACTCCTCTCCGATGACGCCTTCCGGGAGCGCGTGACCGCGAAGGTCCGGGATCCAGTTGTCCGCGCCTTCTGGCGGGACGAGTACGCCGGATACGAGCGCCGCTTCCGGCTTGAAGCCATCGCCCCTCTTCAGAACAAGATCGGGCGCCTTCTCGGGAATGCGCCCATGCGAAACGTCTTAGGCCAGCCGAGAAGCCGCTTTGATGCGCGCTTCCTCATGGACCGGGAGCGGATCATGATCGCCAATCTCTCGAAAGGCGTGATCGGCGAAGACTCCTCCCGCCTCTTGGGCGCGCTCCTCCTCTCGCAGTTCCAATGGGCCGCGATGCAGCGTGCCGCTCTGCCGGATTCCCCTCGCACCCCCTTCCACCTCTACATCGACGAGTTCCATTCCTTCGCGACCGACGCCTTGGCATCGATCCTCGCCGAGGCGAGGAAATACGGCCTGGCACTCATCCTCGCCCACCAGTATCTTGACCAGCTCACGGACGAGATCCGGCAAAGCGTATTCGGCAATGCCGGCAATCTCGTCGCCTTCCGGGTCGGCCAAGCCGATGCGCGCCTTTTGGAGGACGAGCTCGGCGGCGACGTGAAGATGGGGAATCTCGTCTCCCTCGGGAAGTACGAGTTCTACGCCCGGGTCCTGGATCAGGGCCGGATGCGGGAGCCCTTCCGGGGCCGGACCTTGCCGCCCATCCAGGGCACGGCAACCGGCCGCCGGGCGGCGGTCATCCGCCGCTCCCGGGAACGGTATGGACGGCCGCGCGAGGAGATGGAAGCAAAAATCCACCGCTGGCTTGGCGGCTCGTAGAGCCGCCTTGCGGTTCATCGGCCAGCCGCTACGCTTCAGTCCCAATGCCTAACCCTCAGACCCGCCGGCCGCGCTTCGAGCGCACCCAGATCCGCCCCATGGTGCTTACGCCGCGCGACCAGGAGATCCTCCGCGCCGTCTACCGCCACCGGCTCCTCAGGTCCACGCAACTCATAGCGCTATTGGATGGGAGCCGGCAGGCGATGCTCCGCCGCCTGCAGCTCCTCTTCCACCACGGCTATCTTGATCGCCCGGCCATGCAGCTCGACTGGTATGCCCGCGGCTCGGAGCCCTTGGTCTATGCCCTGGGCAACCGCGGAGCCGAGATCCTCGAGGCCGAGGACGGGGTGAGGCGCGGCGGCATTCGGTGGAACGCGAAGAACCGGAATGTCTCCCGGGTCTTCCTCCACCACGCGCTCGCGGTCGCCGAGGTCATGGCCGCCTTCGAGGTCGCCTGCCGGAGCCGCGAAGGGGTGCAGTTCATACCGCCCCAGGAGGTCCTCGCCGGGGCGCCGGCAGAGACCCGGGGCCTGCGCCTGCCCTTCCGCTGGCAGGTCGAGGTCCGCCAAGGCGGGAAGCTCCACCGTCTGGGAGTCGAGCCGGATCGGGTCTTCGGACTCCTCTTCGAGGGTGAGCCGGAGGGTAGAAATCTCGCCTTCTTCTTCCTTGAAGCCGACCGGGGCACGATGCCGGTCAGGAGGAAGGGCATCGCCCAGACCAGCTTTCTCCGCAAGCTCGTCTGCTACCAAGAGACATGGCGGCAAGGACTCCACAGGAGGCATCTCGGCACACCGAACTTCCGGGTTCTGACCGTCACGGCGAGCAGGAAGCGGGTGGAGCATCTCATGGAGGCGTGCCGGTCGCTCGTGGGCGGCGGCTCGCGCATCTTTCTCTTCACGGACCGGGCGAGCCTCGCCCGCGGGGACATACTGACGCATGAGTGGGTAAACGGTCGGGGCGAGTCTGGCTCGCTGCTTCCGGACTAAGCTTCGCTTTCGTGTCCCCCGCACCAATGAGCGCGTACCTATCAAGCCATGAACCTATTTGACTCTCCTGGCAAAGTTACCCTAGCCTAATAGGTATCTACCTTCCTTTTGGAGATGGTCAATGCTCACTACCTACTCGCAAGCAAGAAGATCGGAATGGTGACCGCTCTATTCTACTTCCAAGAAAGGAGAGATCAAAGTGGCTGCCAAAGACAAAGGCGCAGACTTGTGGGAAGGCGGGATCGTAGCCTACACGATTGACGGTGACGTGGCTCGGCTAGACCTCATTAATGAGGCAATAGCTTTCCTCGAAGCGAACACCAATGTCCGATTTGTGCGACGCCACGATCATAGCGATTATGTGCGATTTCGCTTGGACGCCAGAAGTCCATTCACCTCTGATAGCCTCGGCAGAGACGGCGGGGAACAAACGATCTCAATCAGCTCGCGGAATGTCGGTAGCTACTACCACGAAATCGGCCATGCGCTGGGTCTCATCCACGAACAACAGCGCAGTGATCGAGGCGGCCACATCATCATCCATTTTGACAGAATACCTGAGGATCGGCATTCGGATTACGAAAAGCGTACTTCTGTGAATTCGCCCAACTATGATTACAGATCAATCATGCATTACCGTGCCATCCAGAATGAGGTAGTTGTGATGGAGGCACCGGGTGGCATTCCGGACCCGGCCGACATTGGTCGGTTGCAGTCACCGACGCCCGAAGACATCGCGTTCATCAATCAACTGTACCCCGCCCCCGGCGTGATACGACGCAGTAGCAGCGAGCAAGGTGCGGGAGGCATTAGTGAGATATCAGGCGTGGCGATCGACTCGCCAAACAACATCCATATAGTGACTGCGGTAAGAGACCTAAGCAAGCGTTTACGTCTCATCTCATGGGACGTCGACAACTTGGGGGGCATAAGACGGGACAATGCCCCGGACTTGAACCACGGGAAAGCCACCAGCATCGAGCTGACTCTCGTGGGTGACAATTTGGTTGCCTGTATGCGCAACGACGGAGGCGATCTATTCCTTATTTCGTGGACGCTTCAGCTTGAAAAAAGAGCCGACAGTAAAGATTTAGCGGGAGAGACCGATCTCGTGCGCATCCTCACACTGGGCGAGGACTCATTTTTAACCGCCTGTCGCGACGGCAACGGGAGACTGAAGCTAATCACTTGGCGCATCACTGCGCAAGGCAAATTTGAACGGATAGCTGACACCGGCACAGACGGACCGAAGGTAAAAAGCATTTCTTTGGCCTTAGCCACCGGCACGAACCAAAGGTCGATCATCGCGGCCGCGGTCCGCACGGAGAGCGGGCGTGTTCAGGTGTTCACCTACCTCATCCGCTTAACCGATCTGAGTATTGTGTCGCTGGTTAACAGCGGCACAAAGATCGGGAAAGGCTCGCATGTGGCATGTGCAGTGCCATTCCCAGGTCTGCTGGTTGTCGGTTGTGCCACCGACGGCGCCAGCAATTTGAAGCTTATTCCGATGACCATCTCACGAGATGGGTTTAGGATCGATCGTCTACCCGGTGAAGCCCAGGCAGGTAAGATCAGGGGGCTGAGGATGATTAGCCGGCCTTACGGTGTGCTCACTGCGGTCTGCAATGGCAGTAACAACCTCATGTTAATTAAGTGGGATGTCGCGCGGCCTGGAACTATTACTCGGCGAGGTGATAGCGGCGACTCGGCCGGCCAGTTGGTTTCCTCTAACGCGCAGACTCCGCTGATTGATTTGGTGACTCTGTCTTTACCCAGGTCTGCAATATGCACTCCCGTGAGGAACGCAAGTGGCGATCTGCTATTAATCACATGGGACGATTTAGACGGTCCGGGCGAATTGATTCGCTAAAGATGCCGGGACGGACGCGGCGGGTGTGCGCGCCTCCTACAGAGGTTTGCGGATGACCAATATGACTTTTGGGCCAGGTGCAAGCGAGCCGCAATATTGGGAGATTGGATCTCTGAAGTGTCTCGGCAACAGATTGAGCGGGAGATTCAACCCCCCGTTTCAAGGCACGATCGATCATGGTGACATCCAGTGCTTTTGCTGATGCCACAAGGTTTCACCTAAGCGGCTTTTCAGATTGCCATTGCGCTCTTTCCAGAATACGGCGCTCAGGGCGAGCAAATAGACATTCTCATCAAGCGGCTAGAGGTAGGCTCACCGGTAGACACACTTGGGCTTCTAGAGATCTTCCGATTTCTCTAGAACGGGGAGAATACTTAGCCTAGTACCAACGGGGCATCAAGACGCCTACCGAGGTCTGGCAGGTTGGATAAGAAGAACTGATGCGAAAAATTGGGCGGGTCAAGGCGGAACTTCTCCGACCCAAGAGGCCGGAGAGAAGCGTCTATTAGCGATCAAGGCTGCATGACATCTTTTGTAAATCGACATCTGGTGCAGTTGATAGGAGCTTGGTAAGCTTTGGAAGTAGACCCTCCCACAGTCGTTGCATGTTGTGTAGGCGTTGTGAGGTGGTTCGAGGTCTGTTTCGATGCGTCCCACCGTCAAGGCGCCGGTCATCGGCGGTTCGATGGCTGTCTCGTTTCGCCCCACCGTCAAGGCGCCTATCATAGGCGGTTCGATGTCTGTCTCGTTTCGCCCCACCGTAAAGATTTCTTGGCCGGTTCGCCACGAGTTGCACCTCGGGGAGTGCCGTGAAATCAACGTCCTTTCCTGTCGCTCGCCAGTTCGAGGTGAACTTCGCGAGCAATTCACGCTTTTCGTCGATCGTACCCGATTGGTATAGCGAATGCGCGGAATCTAGCCGTTCGAGGAAATCGGCGAGCTTTCGCGGACCCGTCATCCCGGAATCAGCGAGGTTGGCAAGCTGCTCTTCAACGGTCTGCTTCTCGGAAAGAAGTGCTGCTTGGCGCTCCTCGAAAAGCTCACGGTCAAGGAGTCCATCAATCAGCGCGTCCGTGAGCCGAGCGCGCCTTGCGGCGATCTGGCTCATCTTCAGTTCGAGCGCCTTGCGATGCTCCGCACTCTCGTCCTGCCAGTTTGCCTTCATACTCTCGATCTTCTCGCGCAGATAGGCGCGCTCTTCAGCGTCCAGCTCGCAGGCGAGGAAGAGAGGACTGACCTTCCCATCGGCAGTCTCCTCTTTCAAGTTCGTCGTGGGGCAGCTCGGGGAGTGGCAGCGGTAGTAGATGAAGCCCTTCTGCATCTCGCCGATCAGGGAGTAGCCGCAGCTCTTGCAGCGCACGGTGCGGCGCAGGAGGAAGTCATGCCGCGCCGGCCGCGCCGAGAGCTTGCCGTCGAGAACCGCCTGCACCTGCTCGAAGAGTGACTTTTTGAGCAGGTGATCGTGGGCGCCCTCGTAGGTCTCATTGCGGCGCTTCACGCGGATGAGCCCGATGTAGAAGGGATTGCGGAGCATGGTCGATAAGCCGTTTATCGAGACCTCGCCGCCGCGGCGGTTCTTGAGCCCCGCCCGCCGCAGCTCCGCTTGGAGCGTGTGCAGGTTATAGCGGCCGGTCGCGTACAGCTCGAAGGCCCGGCGGACAAGCGGCCCTTTTACGGGATCGATGGCCTTGGGCTTGCCGGCCCCGCAGTCCAGGTAGCCCACTGGAGCCGGCAAGGGCAGGATGCCTTGCTTCAGGCGCCCGTTAATTCCTTTGAGCGCCTCCTCGCGGAGATTCCTGATGTAGTCCGCGGCCACGACCGCCTGAAGGTCGGCGGAGAGCCGTCCGCCCCGATTCGTGAGATCGAGCCCTTCGTTCGCGAAGTAAAGCTCGATGAGTCCCTTGTCCACCAACTCCGTGAGATCGACCCAATCCCGGCCGTTGCGGACACCTCGGTCTATCTTGTGGATCACGACGCCTGCCGCGGCGCGCTTGCGAAGAAGCCGGAGCATCTCGTTCCAGACGGGCCGTCCGGTCTTAGCCGCCGTCTCCCGTTCCTCGAACCAACGCTCGACAGTAAGCCCCCGCTGTGCTGCGAAGCGCTCAATAGAGGCGCGCTGCTCTTGGAGCGAAACGCCCTCTCCCTGCCGGGCCGTGGAGACCCGGATGTAGCCGTAAAACGTCTTATTCATGAGTTGTCGGTTTGCTTTGGGGAATCGACCTTTCCCGTCATGCTAGGACGGGCAGGCCGATTCGTCAAAGCAAGGAAGTCGGCATATGCCGCGGGGTCGTTTGCGATCCGCTCATACATGCGCAGGACAAGCGCCGCGTAGCCTGAGTACCAGGCATCAAGCGAAACGTATTCGGCCTCGGTGAGGCCGGGAAAGAGTTTCTTCAAGCCCGCGAGATCGGGCGCGGCATTCGACATGGGAAGGAGCGTAATTCCCCCACGCGGCACGCAAAAGGCGCCGGCCGCCGCGTGCTTCGTCTTTTTTCTTCAGCTTAAAACCCTTCGCGCACTAGGCATAAAACCGATTTCTTAGCCAAGGCGGCAACTTTTGCCGTCTTTTTTCCTGTGGCGCTCCCGATAGCGTAAGAGCCGCCATGAGAAAGATATTCAGCGGGTCCCGCTTTTCAATACTCCTTCCCGACGTCCGGGCAGGCCCGCTCTCTCTTTTTGAAACGCGCAGTCGTCTCATCACCAACCACAACTCTTTTTCTATGTCACACACTCCTACCGACCCGACCCGCATCTTCGCCCTCGACCCCACGACCAAAGGCTTCGGCTACGCCATCCTCGAAACTCCGTTTCGTCTCGTCGATTGGGGCCTCGCTCATGTCTCCGGCGAGAAGGAATCCGGCGCCGTCGCCCGATTCGAAGAACTCCTTGATCAGTACCGGCCGGATATCGTGATCCTCGAAGACTCTGCGGCTGCCGGATCGCGCCGCCGCCCGCGCGTGCAGAAACTCTTGGAGAAACTCCGAGACACTGTCCGCGAGCACGGCATCGCGGTACACATGATCCCGCGGCTCGCGGTCATCGAGTGCTTCTCCTCGCCGGACAAGCGCGCGACGAAGTTCTCGATCACCCAGAACCTCGCAGAGACCTTCCCGGAACTCGCCGCGAAAGTGCCACAGCGCCGCAAGATCTGGCAGAGCGAGGACGAACGCATAGCGACCTTTGACGCCCTGGCCTTGGCGGTGACTTACGCGATGAAGTAGCACGCCGCAGAAGTATTAGTCACGCAAGACGGCTCTGGGAGCCGTCTTTTGCGTTTTGATTCTGGCCCCTACTCTGACCGCAGAACCTTGTACCTCACGAAAGGAGGATGCAATGTCGCAGAGCTTCGTACCGTTTGCGGAGGTGAAGCGTGCGGTCACACTTGAGGCAGTGCTCGATCGCTACGGCCTTTTCGCAGGTCTCACCGAAAAGGGTCAGAACCTTGTGGGCGCCTGCCCCTTTTGCACGGGGCAATCCAAGCGCCAGTTCCAGGTGAACCGAGAGAAGAACGCCTGGTATTGCTTCGGCTGCAAACAGGGCGGCAATGTCCTGGATTTCGTGGCGAGGAAAGAGCGGGTCGGCATCCGCGCCGCAGCATTCAAGCTCGACGGCTGGTTCGCACTCGGGCTTGCGGCAGAAGAAGTGGCGGCCGAGAAACCGCCGGCCGCTCCAAGCGCGCCGGCTCCGATTCCCGCGCCACCTGTCGCCGCGGAGAGTCTGCCCACCACGAATCCTCCGCTCACGTTCACCTTGAAGACTTTAGACCACCACCATGCGAGTCTGGCGGCCTTGGGACTTGAAGCCGAAACCATCGAGCACTTCGGCGTCGGGTACTGCACGAAGGGATTCCTCAAAGGCAGGCTCGCAATCCCGATCCATAACGGCGAGGGAGAGCTCGTCGCCTATGCCGGCCTTGCGGTCGAGGAAGGGCAGCCCCCCCACTATCTCTTCCCGCCGAAGTTCAACCCGGCGCTGGAGGTCTTCAACTTGGAGCGCCTCTCGGCCCTCGCGGAGACCGAAGGACCGCTCTATCTCACGCCCGAGATCGAGGGCGTCTTGAAGCTCGTCGATGCCGGCGCCCTTGCCGCGCTCGGCCTCTTCGATGGAACACTCTCCCCGGAACAGGAAGAGGCGATTGCAGGTGCCCTCACGCTCTATGAGTCGCTTGTCCTCGTCGGCGAGGGTTTTCCCGACCGCACCGTTGCCTGTCTCGCACGCCACATCTCCGTGAGCTGGGTCCCCGCCGTGTCCCTTGATCCTCTCGCCCATCCACTTGCCCCTCTGCGTCAGGAGGAAGCATGAGAGCGACTGCGGAGACCTTTCCTCTCCTCCCGGAGGAGTACTGATTTCCAATAGCCCCACGGCCTGACCGCTGGGGCTTTTCTCTTCTCGGGAAGCTCGCTTCCCGCCCATTGGCAACCCACCATCGTTGTCGGCTGTGGGAGCCAGCTTCCATCGCCGCGGCGGCGAGTCCGTTAGCGCGAATTGAAGGAAAATCTCGGAGCCTTTGGCGCGGGCTTCTTCCAATGGACTTTGAGGAACTCCCGAACTTCGGCGAGGGCTTCAAGGTGTATGGCCTGCCGCTTCGCCGCGTCCATGAGTTCCACCCAGACTGCCCGGAACTGCCCATGCCCGACACTGTAGAGGTCAAGCTGAGCGATGGCGAAGCGGCAGAGCACCACCGCCTTCTCCGTCGCGCCCATGCGAACGTGCAGACCGAAGAGGTAGAGGAGGTCGAGGTAGGCTTCCCGATATGCCTCGTGCGCGAAGGCATCAGCGATCACGGCGTCGAAGAGCTGTTCCGCCTCTTTGATGCGACCAAGCCCCTCTAACAGCCTGGCCGCAGTGAAGTCGCTCAGGCGGGCAGCGTCCGCCCGCGGGCGGACGGCGCGCAAGGACTCCGCGAGGTGAAAGGCTTGAAGCGCCTGGCCGATCTCGCCCATTTGGATGAGGCATTCCGTTCGGTTGCTTTCTCCAAGCCAGCGCAGCACGGAATCAGCGGGAGGAATCATAGGGAGCGCTTCTTCCGCGAGCGCGAGCCCGCGCTCCGGCTCTGTGTCCACGAGGGTATGCGCCATCTGTACCAAGGTGCGGGCAACGAGCGGCCATGCTTTCTGAGATTCATAGAACTTTCGACACTCTTCGAGCATGGCAATGGCTTCGGAGCGGTGTCCTTGGTCGGCTTTGAGGGATGCCGCGACCGATTGTGTTTTGCCCTTCAGGAGGAGATCGCCCGTGCCTTCAGAGCGGTGCTCCTCGGCGCGCCGGAGCGCGGCAAGAGCACGGTTCCACTCGATATCGATCCGGGAGGCATTGGCGATCTCGGTCCAGACCTGCGCTTGCAAGTCGTGCTTTATGGTGGCGGGCTCGTCCATCGCCTGCACTGCCGTAAGCGCCAAGCTCGCGATGAACTCCGACTCCTCGCGCAATCCTGCCGAGTGCATCTCAGCCAAGACCACCTCAAAAAAGGCTTTGGTGTGGCATTCGGGAGACTCGGCCACCCGTCGCTGCTGTTCCTTTCTCGTCTCGCGTCGGACGAGAGACCACCGTGCCCGCGCGAGGAGCGGCTCGATAAGCTTCTCGTCTTCCGCAATTACGACTCGGCGCGAAGAGGACGGCGCCGGCTCCTCTCGCAGGAGGACCGGCTCCGCTGGCGCCGGGTGCTTCCAATAGCCCTGAAGGTAGGCGTGAGCCTCAGCGAGCATCCGGTCGTCCAGCGCTTCGCTCCGGGCGGCATCGATGAGTTGCATCCAGACCGAGCGGAGCTGCTCATGCACCACCGAGTTCTCACGCTCCATTTCGCCGAGCGTCCGAAGGCTCAAGTCAGCCGCCCGCTCCGGCGCACCCAGGCGGACGTGAAACCCGAACGCATAGAGGAGATCGAGGAGCGCATCTTTGTAGAACCCTTGCTCCAGGTCGCCGGTCACTGCCTCTTCGAAAAGCGCTTCGGCTTCTTGTGCTCGTCCGTGAGCCTCAAGAAGGCGGGCGGCGGTAAACGTGGATCGGAGCTTGGCGCTCGGCCACTGGTGGAGTGGCCGCAAGAGTTCAGCCTCTCCGAACGTCCGGAGCGCCTCGTCCCCCCGGCCAAGAGTAATAAGGCATTCGCTGCGGATGCTCACCGCAAGCCATCGGAGTGCAGCGTCCTCGGAGGGTAAGAAAACGCTTGCTCGGTCGAGGAGGACAAGGCCGCGCGCCGGGTCATGATCAACAAGACAGTTCGCCATCTGCACCAGCGTGCGGGCAACGAGCGGCCAGTCCTTCCGCTCCTCATAGATGTTCCGGCACTCCTCCAAACAGGCCATGGCTTCGTCGCGCGTGCCCTGGTCGCTGCGCAGCGAGGCCTTGACGGAGAGCCACCGCGCCTTGAGCGAGGGGTTGCCAGTACCCGTCCCAAGGTGCTCTTCGGCGCGCCGGAGCGCGGCCTCCGCGTGATGCCACTCGCTGTGTATCCGGCGGCCATTCGCCGTTTCGGTCCAGACCGTAGCGAGAACGTCATTCCTGAACGCCGTGCCATCCTTCGCGTCCATGCCTTGTGCGGCCAGGACCGCGAGGTTGGTCAATAATTCCGCCTCCTCTCTCAGAGGCGATGCACGGAGGCCCTGAAGAAACACGCTGAGGAATACGGGAGTGTGGCACGACCGGGACCGGATGACCCGCTCCTTTTGGGCACCCTTTGTGAGTCTCCGCAGTTCGGCGAACTCCGCCCGCGCGAGCAGTTGCTCAACAGCCGCTTCCCTCTCGAAGGTGGAGAGTTCAAGGAGAGTCCGAAGCGGCACCTCCCGGATTGCGGGGTTCTCGGGGTCCCGAAGCAGGCTTTCGGCGAGCGACCGGCAGGCGAGGCAGGTCGAGAGGTGCGCGGCCACCCGCGCGACCTCGGCCCGCCCCGCTTCGCTCGCGCGAAGCAGCTCTTCCTTCGTGACGTGCGCCATTTTTGATTTCTCTAAAACTAGGACCGCTAAACAGCGGTTTTAGAGTAACTCGAAATACGAGGCCCTGTACATTGGAACTGGAAGAGGGAGGCCGTTGGGGAGCCTCCCCCTTCTCGGGAACGGGCTCCTACCCGTTCGGGTCGTAGCCTCCCCCCGCATCGGCGGTCGGGGGCGGCGGTGAGTTGAGTCCCAACGGGTCCGCGCCGCCGCCCTGGTCGGTCTGCGGCATGGTGGAGGACCACGCGAGGAGGTACAGCAGGAGCAGGACGAGACGAAGCATAGCTTCTCCCTTCGGGGACACAGTGACCGCACGAGCGCCATTGCTCGTGACGCAGTGCATCCCTGGCCGCAGTGTCCATCTCTCGCGGCTCCGGGACAAGCGGAAGCTTCACCCAAGAGACGGAGCGCGTAGGCCATGGAAGAGCACATTTCAGACATCCAGTTCAGGAAGCTCTTCGATGGGCAGAGAGTGCCCAAGGGGGAGCTCGGTGCAGCCTTGCTCCACATCTTTCGCTGTGGCTCCTGCCTCGAACGCTTCGTCGAGTTCTACACCCATCCCGCGCGCGACGCGAAGTACGACGAAATGTTCGACCGGCTGGAGCGGGTGCTTTCCGAACGCCCCAGGCGCTACACGTCGGTCTTGGATATGTGACGCGGATGGGCGGAAGAATTGGTAGTCATTACGTCTGAGCGCAGGAGATCAAGCCGTTCAAGCGACACGCGAAGGGCGAGGACCTCGTAGCGCTCGCAAAGGGAGAACTCGGCCGGGCTAAGAAGGTGCGGTTGGAACGTCACCTTAACGAGTGCGTGGATTGTTTCTTGAGATACAACCGTCTTCTTGAGGAACAGGTAAACCATGCCAGCCGAACCTGAGTTCCATTTGGCGTTCGACAAGATGTTTGTTGACGAGTACCGCAGGTCCCGCAGGCGCAACTCGCTAGTTGTTCGCTTCGCACTGATTCCAACCACCCTGCCACCTCAAATCGACCTGTGGACCTTTCGGGCCGTCACGATGGCAGGAGAACCAGCAGCCGATGTACGCTCCGATCCCTTTGGATTGATTTCGGTGCGCAGCAGGAATGTGCTAAAGGGTCCGGACCTGGGGGTTGAGGGAATGATTGTTAACCGCCTCCTAGAACGAGCGGGCGCCCGCGGTCACATCATTCCGAAGATCGTACTCACAACTGACATCCCGCACTGGTCACGAATGCAAGTCGAGGGCGACCTCCTTTACGAGCTGCGCCGAGCTTCGGTATGAAACACATTCCAAGGCTTTATCTCCGTGGTTCTCTCGCGGAGGAGGACGAGATTGCGTTCGAAGAACACCTGTTAGAGTGCGCTACCTGCCGCCATGAGGTCGCGACGGTCGCTCTGAGCATGCTCTTCGACAGGTCATGCTGGATTCCATTTGGAAGTCGTCTACTTCCTCCGATATCAAGGATGCCGTTGAACTGACATGCCCCTCGAAATCGATGAAGTAGAAGGACATCTCCGGCACGCGATGCGCCCCGAGGCTGTCGAGCAAGCTGGGGAGGCGGTTGACGCTATCAAGGCCTTGCTTGGGAGACTCAGAGATGAAGTGATCCCCCGGATCGAGCAGCAGCAGGACCCGTTCCAACGAAGAGGAATGCTCGACCGTCTGGAGGAGGATCTAAGAGGCGCCTTCAAGGTCCTCGGCGACTTGGACAATGAGCTGCGCGATACCCGCAGGAGGTGCACGGAACTCTTCAATGCCGCACGGAAACTTCGGCCAAGGGGTAAGCCCCGGCCGCGAAGTAGAAAGCGAAAACTCGCACTCCGCCGCCCACGTCTGATTCCAACGGACGAGCAAAAGGAAGTGGTCCTCGATGCCATTAGGAAAAGGGGTCCAGTGGCCATGAGTGAACTCTGTCACGCAACCGGATACGGTATGGTAAAGCTGAAGCGCATTCTAAATGTACTCCGGGATGACGGGAGAGTCGAACGATCCGGCATCACCTCCGGTACGCGTTACCGAGCAGGGGGCAAAGGAAGCAACGGATGAAGAAAAGGTCGAAGGTCACGGATCTCGAAGCGAGCCTCTATAAGAGTGGTTGGCTCAGGCTGAACATGGGCGCCGCCTACGCTCTCGGGCAGGAGGAGGTCGATGACGCCTACTTCGAGCGGCCTCCAGCGGAACGCAGTCTCCTTAGCCTAGAGCTTGTTTGGGACCGACAAAAGGAACTTCTAACCCTGCGCGGCGGGCAAGGTCCGTTCAAGCTTCGTGTGTACAGCCGAAGTCTGCGAGAAGGGGAATTGCGCAAGTCTATTCGGCCGCTCTTCATGATCCTGGTCCCTAGGAAATTTCTCCGGGCCTCAAGAGAACTCGGGGTCCCGTCCACCCGCAGGTTTACCTTGGTGAAAGTGGCTGATAGGACCCTCGTTCTTGACCGAGCGGGTGGAGGTGTGAAGGTGACGCGCCGCACGCCGTGGCCAAGGCGGCCCTATCGGCGGAACCCGAGGAGCACTTCGTGAGAACTCGGAAGAGGAAGACTCCGGCTCCTCAGGCTCCAAAACTAGGTGCCAAGTTTTTTGGACGGACGATCCGGGCGTTTCGCCTCTCACTTGGGATCTTACAGGAAGAACTGGCGGAAAAAGCGGGCGTGAGTGTAACTCTTGTGGGAATGGTCGAACGGGAGAAGGGGCGGCTCTCAGAGCAAACACTGTGCAGCCTCTGTATCGGCTTGGAGTCTGAAGCCGGAAGGCCGATGCTAAGGGCCGTGTACGATGGCGTCATGGTCGCGATTTGGGAAGAATTGCGATCGGTTGAGATTCAAATGAGGAAGGATCGAGGCTTAGCAGCCTGTGGTGAAAGTCCTCGGGTACTGCCTTGAGGTATGCCAGTCGTTGACGTAAGAT
>Ga0268265_10000480_pt1 | contig 41936 bp, 77 predicted proteins | sample KBSSwiS52_FD_190355 | JGI IMG/M metagenome (GOLD analysis project Ga0268265, IMG submission 190355) | Switchgrass rhizosphere microbial communities from Kellogg Biological Station, Michigan, USA - KBS Switchgrass S5-2 (SPAdes) (version 2) | ecosystem: Host-associated > Plants > Roots >...
AGTGCCGTGATGAACGTCGTTGGATGGTGCGCCACCCAGGCGAATCCCACCGGATCGCGGTTGCCCGAGAGCGCCACGCGCCGCCCCACGCCGTCCATCGCCGCCATGAGTTCCGCGTCCCGCTGATTCAGCCCGGCAATCTGCGGCACTTCCGCTTCGATCTCTTCCTTCAGCCCCCGCGCCAGCGCCTTCTCGGTTTCCACGGCGGCCGAACTCATCTCGCCGTATTTCTTCCCGATCTGCTGATACGTGCCCACCTTCATCGCTTGCGCTTCGGGCAGGGTCAGGTTGCCTGTGAACACCGGATGATTGACAAACCCCTGCACGGTATCGCCAACCGCCTTCAGATCCTTCGCGGGGTTGGCCTGCTGCGAGAGGGTGGCCGCCGTGGGCAGCGCGCGAGCCGCCACCCGCGACTTGTCCACGACCGCATTCGGGCGGCCGAGCCGCGTCAGCAGCGCATCGCGATCCGTGAGCGCCTGCTTGATTTCGTCGTTCGTCGCGGCAAAGAGCTTTTGGAGCTTGCCGAGGCCCGCTTCGGTGACGTTCACGCCTTCATCGAGCAACGTCTGGACGATCTTCGGCGCCGTCGTCTTGTATTCCCGCAGCAACGCCACGCCCGGTTTCACGGCCGATTGCATGATGCGCGGCGCCATCTTGCTCATGCCCGCACCGAGCGCCGGCCCCACGGCTTGCGCCCCGCCCTGCAAGGCGGCTTGTCCGGCCATGCCCTTCACAGCCTCGCCTGCGGTCTTCGGCGTCGGTTCGTCGCGGAAAAAGTTGATGAGATCTTGCCAGCCCTTGCCCCCAGCGCCGCCGAGCGCCGCGCCGGCGATGGCCCCCGGAGGCCCGCCAACGGCTGCGCCCGCCACGCCGCCCATCGCGCCGCCGATCGTGGGCAACCACTCGACCACCTTGCCGCCGATGTTCTTGATGTTCGCCAGCAGTTGATCGCCTTCTTCGGGCTTCGCGGATTGCCCGGCTTTGTAAGCCGTCGCCGCCGCCGCGTTCACCTGGTCCTCGGTCATCGAATCAGGGAACGCCACCGAGCCGATGCCTGGAATCTCGATCACCTTCTCAGGCATTACTTGATCTCCTCGATCTTGCCCGTGGCCGGATTGAAGCGATGCGTCGGTTTCGGCGCCGCCGATTGCCCACTTGCTGCCGCCTTGTCACCGGCCGGATTCATCCCGGCCTGCCCGTAGATCCCCATCTGGTCGAGCAACGTCTGTCGCTTGCGATTGACGAACGGCACCACGACATCATTCAGCGCCGACTTGAACTGGTCCGGCCCGAGATTGGCGTCCGTCATGTTGAAGCCCATCTCGCGCGACATGTCCGTCGCCGAGCCGTAGCCCAACGCGCCTGACAGTTCATCCGCGAAGGCGATCTGTGCCGTGCGGAAGTTGGTAAACGTCTTCGCGCCCAGTCCGACCTTGATCGGCTGCATGAACCGATTGAGGACCGTCACGCCTGACCGTGAGGCTTTGTCCGAGGCCGCCAGCAGATCCGGCACGGCCTGGACGACGTTATCGAGCGAGGCGAGTTGCTGCTGGACCTTCGGGTTGCTCGCCAGCTTCATCCCCATCTCGAATTGCGCCGCGTTGAAATTGGGATTGAGTTCGCGCGCCTTATCGTAGAGGCTCACTTTCAGGTTCGCATTGGACGCCGCCCGCCCATACATGCGCTGGAAGTCCGTCATCGTCAGCTTGCCGTAGGCGAGATCCTGGGCGATGCGGTATTCACGGCTGTTCGGCTTGATGTCGAAGGCCGGATCGAGACCGCCACCAGCCGCCAAGCGCCGAGCCGTGACCGCCGCCGCTGCTTCAGTCGCCCGATTGTGGCGGCCGGTTTCTGCGGCGGTGGCATCCTGTCGCCGGTTGTCCGCTTCCTTGTCCTGTCGGTTCAGCGCCTCCGTTGCAGCGTTCTTGCGCGCATCTTCCGCCGCTTTGCTTTCCGCGAGTTGTGCCGCCGCTACCCGCGCTTTCTCCCGCTCCTGCTCCACTACCGGGATCGCCGCCTGTCGGATGCCGTCAATCACCCGCTTAGTCTGGTCATTCCAGGCCGTGGGGATCTTCTCCGCTTCGGGAATCCCCATCGCCATCGCCTGCTGCCGGAACGTGTGCAGCGAGAGGTCATCGTTGACAGTGCCCGCCAGCCGTCCCAGCAGTTCGCCCTGTTGGACGTGGAACTCACTCTGCGCCTTCTGAAACTCGAACTGATGGGCACGCGCCGTGGAGAGTTGGCTATCCACCTTCAAGCCGAGCTCGGGATCGACCTGATACAGTTCTGGCCGTGCCTTCTCCAGATCGCCCCCATACTTCGTCAGGATGCCCCGCACGAGCGCCTGATTCCGCAAGGTGCGCGCTCGCTCGCCCACGTCGAGCCGTCCGGCCTGCACTTCCAGATCGCGCGCTTCGTTCTCTTGCGGCGTGAAAATCTTCGCCGGCCGCACGCTGAGCGGAATCGAAGGATCAATCGGCATCGGCGTGCCTCATCGAAACAGTCCGGAATACAACCCATACAGGTTGTTGTAGGCGTTCTGGGACCCCACCGTGCCCGCCGCGGCGGCGTTCCCGGCGCCCGTGATGTTGTTGCCCGCCGCGTTGGCATACGGTCCAGTGACGCCCCCGGCGAAGCTCGTCGCGTTCGCCGCTTGCCCGCCCGCCCCGTTAATACCCGAGTTCGTCGCGTTCAGCCCGAGACCGGCCAGCGAGTAGTTCTGGTTGAACAGGTTTTGGTTGACGCCCATACCCTGGTTAAAGGCGTTCTGGTTCGTCGCCAGTCCTTGTGTAAAGGCGTTCTGATTCAAGGCCAAGCCGCGCCCGAACTGTGCGGCGTATTCCTGTGAGGCGGCGCCCTGCCCGTAGTTCACCAGATCCTTCAAGGCCCCGCCAGTCAGCAGCGTGCCCCGTGCGGCGGCTGAGTTCTCCAGTGCTTCCTGCCCCTGCCCGAAGCGCCATTGATACGACGGGTCCTGCGTGAAGTCAGACGGCAACCCGTTGAACGGCGCCGCCGGATTGAACGCCCCGACACCATAGAACGGCCCCATCGCACCCGCTGAGCCACCTTGTCCTCGCAGCCCTTCTTGAATCTTGCCGCGCCAGAACTGCGCGCCGCCCGCCTGTTCGGTCGGGTTTGCGCCCGGCTGGCCCGCGATGTAGTCCGAGTAGAGCTTGACCAGCTCCGGTGTGGCATTGGCGCCGAGCTCCTGCCTGACCCATGCTTCACGCTGCGCCGGGTCCATCGCGACGGCCATCCATCCGGCGGCGTTGCCCTCCAGATTGCCGAAATTCGTCGTAGTCGCAGGCTGCGTCAGATCGGCGAGACTGCCGCCGGTCGGCTGGGGCGTGTCCGAGGAAGTCGTCGGCGGCATCTGCTGCCGCGGGACTACTGGCTGCGTGCCGAGACGAATGCCAGTGCCCTGATCGATGGCGGTAGGCTCCACGTAGCCCTGTTGTGCCCACCAATCATCCGGGGCGTCTGCCGTCGTGTTGCCGTAGATGCTTGCCATTAAATCCTCCGCGCGCCGGCTGCTTCAAACCGGGCGACTTGATCCATCGGCACCGGCCGTTGACTGCCATCCGGCGCCGCCATGAGCACCGTGCGAGGCTGGGCGACTTGCCCGGTGGGCGTGCCCGCTGTCGGTGGCCGCCGCGGGTCTACCGCAGGCGTGCCCATGACCGACTGCACAGGCGGTTGAGCCGGCGGAGGCATCCCGGCCGGTGGCTGATAGCTCGCCAGTGATGCCGGTCGCGGCTGGCCGGTCAACTGGTAGAGGTTGCCGAGTGCCCCGGCCCCGATCTGCTGATACGGCGCGAGCCCTGCGATCTGCTGGCGGGTGTAATCGCGGTTCTCGAGGTAATCGCCCCGGCTGGTGTCATACATCCGGCCTTGGAGCTCGAGCGCCCGGTTGGCTGCCGCAATCTCCTGCTCACTGGCGGTCTGGGCCGCTTGGGAGCCTTGGTAGGCTTGCAAGGCCCCGAGGCCCGCACTGATGAGGGTCCCGTAGGGGTTGCCGCCGGTCAGGCCGTTGATGACGCTCATGGCGCCTCCTGTCGCTGGTGCGTTCGCTGCGAGCGCCGGTGGCACACCGACCGCGGGTGCCACGCTCGACGCGGCGGCTGGCGCCACTGAGGACGCCGCGGGCCCGCTTGCCGCCGCCGCTCCAGCGGGAGCAAGACTTGAGAGACTCGCCACGGTCGGCGCCGCCACCAGGCCCGGCAATCCAGCCCCGCCCGCGGCTAATCCCGTGGTCGCAGCGGTTTCCCCGAGGCCGACGCCCGCCCCAGTCCCCGCACCCGCTCCAGCACCGAACGCGCCCGCCGCAGCAGCCCCGCCCAGCCCGGCCCCCACCGCGGCGCCGCTATACAGGAGCGCGGACCAGTTCGAGTTGCGCTCGTTCCAGTTCTTCTGGCGAAACTGCGCGGTGAACGGGTCGAAAATCGTGGTGGCCGGGATGTCCTCTTGCTCGAGCCGGGCCGTCAACGCCGTGCGCGTCTGGTCGATCGCGCCCAGATTCCCTTGCGTATAGGCCCGCAGATACGCCTGATACTCCGGCAGTGCTTGGAGCCGCTGATTCAGCGCGGCATCCTCCGGTGCGATCGTCTGCTGGCCCTGATGTTCCGCGAGGAGATCTGGTGCAATGCGTCCTTGGGGCGGTCGTGCAATTGGCATCTCAAAACCTCAATTACGGCACGCCCCACGCCAGCCCCGTCCAGACCAGCGTGCTGCCATTGGTAATCGTGATGACATTGGTCGCAAACGTCATCGTCCCCACCGTGCCCGTGGTCGAAATCAGGAACGCGCCGAGCACGGTCGTCAGACCGCTCACCGTGAACGTGTCGTTATTCGCCGCGCTCGTGCCCGACACGAAGATCACTTTCCGGATCTGGCCCGGCAGATTCGGCCCGAAGTCGGCGCTCGTTTTGGCGGTCAGTTCAGCCATTTACGTCAGCGCCGGCACTTCTTCCCAGAGGATCGCGCTCGCCGCACTCACTCCGACCGGCGTCGTGGTGCAGAGCAACGCGAGCACACTGCCGGGCACCAGCACGATCGCGCCGTCGATGTTGTCCACCGACGGGGCGGCATAGGGGACCACGCCGAGCACATCGGTCCCACTGACCGGCATCGGCCCGCCTTGCAGCCCGGCCGCTTCCATCACCGTCAGGTTCCCCGACAGCCCCGTCAGCGCGGTATTCGCGTAGCCCTTCCCGACGGCGCCCGAGGCCACGAGCGACAACCGACTGAAGGGGACAATGCCGGTCGTAATCGCGCTCTGGTTGACCCCGACGCACCACATGAACGCCCCTGGCCCCGTGCGCGCGCCGAGCGTGGTCATCACGATCTGGAGCCGCGCTTGCAACACCACGAGGTTTTTGCCGCTCCCGACCGGGTTCCACAACCCGATGATCGGCGTGCCGGTGGCGCCGAGCGTGCCGGTGGTAAAGGTGACGTTTGAGATGGATGTCACGGTCATTCCGGCCGAAAAGAGCGTGCCCCGCAGTGCCGCCTCTTGAAACCGGCCGTGCCCATCCGCGACGATTTGCGCGCCCGACAGATCCGCCCGAAACGGCGTGGACGTGCCGGTCGTGCCATACAACGGGCCGCGCCACTGTAAATCAGACATGAGTCTCTCCCTTTACTCCCACACGTTGTCGATGGTCAGTTGATTCGTGACTGGAAATCCCGACGTGGTCGGCGTCACCGCGGTATTCCACGGATCAGGGAAGTCCTGATCGAACGCGGATTGTCCGGCTTCCGTTTGCGTGACGACGGGCACCGGCTGTGCGCGCAGTTCCTCATCCGTCAGCGGAGTTAACGTGGTCCCGATACTCATGTGTTCTCCACGCCAAAAAGGTTGAAGCTCAAGGTGTCCACGGTCGCATAGGCGCGCACGACATCGGTCGCCGCGAGCGTGTAGCCCAAGGTGAAACTTTTCGTCTCGTTCGCCTTGATCGGCACGTCATACGACACATACTGCTTGAGACTGTCGGCTGCTCCCGCCACCGCCACGCTCAGTCGAAATGCCGTCGCCGCAAGGCTCCGATTGGTCACCACTAACGTGCTGATCACCGCCGAGGTGGACGCGGGCACCGTATACAGCGTGGTCAACGTCGCCGCCGACGGGTTCAACTGGCCCAACACTTTGTAGGTTGCCGCCATCTAGCCACCCATCAACAGAAACGGCGAGGTCAGACTGCCCCCCGCCACGCCGCTGTCCTTGATCAACGTCCCCGACGTGCCATCGAAGATCGCGACGTTCTCATCCACCACACTTTCCGGCCCCGTGACCCAGCGCTGCGCCCACTTCACAAAAAACATCTTCCACGCCACCGTCATCACGCTCGAGCGCGGCAGCGTCACATCGTTATTGATTGGGGCGGGCGACAGGATGCTCAACTGGTCCCCTTTTGAAAGTTGGCGTAGGCGTTCACTAGTGCCCATGCGGCACTGGGATCACTCACCGACACCTCAAACACGAAATCGCGGCCCTGCCCCAAGTTCGTGGCAAAGGTGCGCGCCGCATACTCCCCAATGGCCCCGGCGTGCATCTGGATCTCGTCGCCCCAGGTGTTGCCGCCATCACGAGAGACGCGCAACATGATCGTCGGATCGGCCAGCGCGGGAATGCCAGTGACGCCCGCGATCGTGCCGAGCCCTTGCTGTAAATCGATCTCGAACCGCCGGCAGATCAGCCGAATCTTTTCCGCGTTGACATGCGGCGAACGCCGGAGCCGCACGATCGCTTCATAGGGCACCGTGTTCGTCACCGTGACGGTCACGATTTCTCCGGCCCCGATGGTGATGTTGTCGTGCGTGCCGCCGTTGCTCACGTTGTAAGTCGTCTCCCACCCTTCCGCGGCGCGTTCGGTGATGCTGTAGCCATCGCCGGCGGGCACGTCTTCAAAAGTCTGTTCGTCGCCGTGTTGGAGCTCGAAATAGACCGGCGTCAGCGTTTCGCTCGCATCGAACGCGAACGTGCGCGAGGGCATCACGGGATCAGTCACTTTCGTGACGATGAGCGTGCCTGCGAGGGCGGTCGCTTCCGGCAGCACGATCAGGGGACACGAGGCCGACGCGCCAAACGTCAGCCCGTGATTCGTGCGGCCCGGCTCCCAGTTGAACTCATCGAACGTGACGAGCGTCGAGCCATCAGCAATCAGGACGTGCCGATAGCGCGAGACCCCGGAGGAAGGAAACGACATGCCCCAGAGCGAGATCCCGTCAGGATCGACGGCGTAACGCGCCGTGCCCGAATTGGTCCCGAAGTTATACGTCGCTTGGAGTGCTCCCGCCGGATTGAACCGCTTGACAAACGCACTCCCCCCCGAGTTGTAGGGCACCAGAATGTCATCGGTGGCGAGAATGAGAATATCGCGCCCGACCGTCGTTGAGGCGCCCAGGTCCACCAGATCCGCGAGCGGGGCGAGCCCGATCAGGTCGTAGGCGTGGACAATGCCATGCCCCCCTGTGTTCTGGCTGTAGTAACAGATCGTCCCATCCCGCGAGGGCGCCATGCCCACGGCGAGCGCACTATCGACCGGCAGCGTCCAGGTTGTCGCGCCAGGTGCGCCCGCCGACGAAATCGTCTTAAGCACCCCCGGCGTGACGCTCGGGCTGTTCAGTCGGCAGAGAATATAGAAGGTGGCGTTCCCGTCGCTCCGCATCGGGGACACCGAGGACTGATTCGCGATCAGAAGCGAGGTATTCGTCGCAATCAGGTTCAGATTCGTGTCGTAGAGCGTGATCGCCGAGGCCAGATTCGCGTTCCACGTCGGCGACTCGGGCTCCCCGAGCAAACACAGGACGCCACTCGGCACGACATCGCCGATCTCGCAGGCCGGGAGCCCCAAGATCCGCAGCACGTCGCCATTCGTGGCATCGAGAATCGCGGTCGGGAACCCCGGCACGTCATGGGTGACGAGCAGACTGCCGGCCGGGGTTGGCGCATTCGGCGCGGCAATCACATCGAAGGTGACATCGGCTGTCACCGTGGCCGTCGCCCCATCGAGCGCCAAATACAAGGGCGTCCCCGGCGTGGTGTTGATCATCATCGCGCCGCCGACAAACCCGCAGGCTTGCGGAATCTGCACCGGCGCACTGGTCGGGCCGATCCAGCCCGAGAAGCCCGCGTTCCCGCTCGTATCCGAGACCGTCATCCCGATCGCCGTGCTCCCCACCGGCGCGGTGTAGACATACCAGACGGTATGCCGCGGCGTGAAACAGGTGGAGACCGAGCCACTGGCCGGCGCCAGGTTGAAATCGGCCGCGGTGATCGTGGCGGAAAACGGCAGGCTCGTGATCGCGATGGCGGTCGCCGGCGTGGTGTTGGGAGGCACCGGCATCAGACCACCACCCGATTCGAGCCGAAATTGACGCTCATCTCATAGAGGACATCGCTGTTGCGTGCCCCCACCAGATGCTTCCCGAAGGCATACATGTGGACCCACGGCAGATCGGGCGTCCACTGCATCGCCACCGGGTCCCACCGGGCCCGCTTGTGCCACTCCCGCGTCGTCACGTCATACGCCCAATGCCACGGGCGGCCGGGAATGTAGAGCACGTAGAAGGCGTGTTCCTCCTGCTCATAGGTGAACGCGACGCAGCCTGAGAGGTCATGCGCCTTGCTGATGTCGTAGTCCACCGCGGATGTCGAGACGACAATCGGCACGGCGCCCACGCCTTGCCCGCGGTAGACCTTCCCGGCACCAAATTCGTTGCTGCCTAACCAGAACGGCGCGTTGTCGATCACCTGCACCGAGAACGCCGCGGCACAGCCTTGCTGCATCAAGGAGCCGGGAATTGGCGCGAAGACTTGCAGCCCGCCCACGTCATCCCAGACCACGGTCGTCTTCGTCCCCCACAGCCAGATCTGGCCGTGAATGGCTTTCAGCGCCACGATGTTGTCGCTCGACTGCACGAGTTGGGCGAAGTTGAGCGAAGGCCATGACAGTCCGTTCTCAAGATCGGACCAGTGGAACTTATTAGTGAGCGCTTCCAACCCAAGGAACCGCCCATCGATGAAATCCACCATCGTGACGGGCCAGTCGAGCGGCACATTGACCAATGTGTCTGAGACGTAGTCGTAGAGATACAGCAGATTGCCGGACGGGAAGATCAACTGATGGCCGGTGGCCTTATTGAACGTGGCGAATGTGGTCGGACGTGTGTCCGTGCGAATCGCGGGCGAAATAGCGATGCCGCGCGCAATCTGCCGCGAGAGCACCTTATAGAGATTGCCGCCGCCCACGGCAAAGGCGACGCCGTCCTGCTCGAATACGCCGCGCACCGGCCCTTGCCCGAGCGCGAGAAACGGGTGATAGCCGGGCGTGGGACAGAGCCAGACCGGCGCCTTCGGCGTGCCCGAGGGCGCCGCCGAGACCATCCAGTTGATCAGTTCTTCATCGTTGACGTTCGGCGACCGCAGGGTGGAGGCGGGGCCGACGAAGCCGGGAAGGATGCCCACATTGACCTATTGGATCGCGAACACGTTCCAGCTCGTGCCGGTCCACCAGACCAGCGCCGGAATCGCCCCGCCCCCGGTGACGGGATCACCAATCACCGGCGTGAGCGCATCCGTCACCCCGCGAATAAAGCCCGCACCCTTGGTGGCGGGGAGGAGCGCCACCGTGGTCGCCCCGGCGTCCACGCCCGTGGCGGAGTAGGACCACACATACCAGGTGGAGATGTTGTCGCTGATCAGAATGACCACCGGCTGCACGGCGACTGCCCCGGAGAGCACGTTGTTGCTGGCGGGTGGCAGGAGAATCGCCGCCCCGCCCGTATCGATGTCGATGGCATCCGACCCATTCGGGTCAATCGCCAGCCCGATCGGGCCGACGTTCTTGATCGCCAGAATGCCGGTGTAACTCGAGGCCGCCGGGAGCGTGATCCGGGCCGGTTCGGTGGCACTGCCGGTCGTGTCAATCGTGACCAGCCGATCACTTGGATCGATGATGTAGCCGGGCGCTTCATTCGTGACCCCGGCCGTCTGGAGCGTGCCGATGTTGCTTGCGAAGGTCAACCCGATGTCTTCGACATCATCGAGCGTATACAGCACGTTCGCATCGCTGTCGGAGACAGTGAATTTGTAGCCCACCGGCCCGAGAAAGATCGGATTCGGTGGCCGCCCATCGCTATCGAGCGTGATCGTCGTCGGGTTCGCGGTGCCGTTCTGGTCCGTATACGTCACCTGCGGCGTGGAGGTGCCCGCCAGAAACGTCTCGACCGTGCCGAGCGCATTCGGCACCACCGCGCCCGTGTCGGCGTCGAGCTTAACGAAGCGCAGCTCGATCCACGGCAACAGACCGTAAGGGAAGGCCATTAGTCGGGCTTCAGCATGGACGAGTGGCGAAACCGATCCGTCTCGGTGTCCGGCTTTGGCGCTTTCAAGCTCGCCAGCTCCGCTTCAAGTTGCACCAGCCGCTCCGCTTGCTGTTCGGTCTGCGCGGTGAGCGCGGCGATCTGCATCACCTGCGCCCCCAGCGTCAACTGACAAATCTGTTCAACCGTGCGTGCCATTTATCGACCCCTCTTAAGACAGTCATCTGTGGCGAGACAACTGGCCGACGGAAACAACGCCAGAAAACTCGCGATCATCATGGCCTCGGCGCAAGGACTCTGATAATTGCAATAGTAGGGATGGGTCAACTGCGCGAGATGGGCCGCCGCCCACTGCGCGAGCAGGACGGGATCGAGGTTCCCGTAGTCCCGCACGACGTTCTCAGGGGTCACGCGCAGCGCGGCCGGAATTTCGACGAACGCATAGAAGGCGGCATCTGTGTTCAGGCGCGACTGCTGTCCAGTCGCGAGCAACACATCCCCGGCGGGAAGCGTCCACGCGACCGGCACCGGCACCTTCGGACTCTCGTAGTTCTGGGTGGTCGTATAGACCTGATCCGGGAAGCAGGCCGCACTCCCCTGCCAGCGGAGACAGGCATTGGAGAGCACGCCCGGCGCGTTCTCTCCGGCAAACCCTTGGAACAAGTGGACCGCCGCGACATGGAGCGGCGAGAGCGCCGTGCTGCCATACGGCGAGACACTGAGCGATCCATCGGCCTCTGGCCCCTGGTCGTTGTAGGGAAATCGCAGCATCCGATAGCGCGGATCGCTGGCGTGATAGGTCTGGATGGTGGCTGAACACACCACCTGTGCGTCCACTACCACGCCCCCATAGAGCACGCTGGCACAGATGAGCGAGGTCTGCGCGGGGAGAAACAGAGGGAACGCGGACAGGTCCAGATCCAGCGACCAGTCGGCCTGTCCGGCGTAGCGTGTCGCGTGCCAACACGACAGTTCGGAGTAGCCGGCAGTCATCCACGGATACGTCGGCGCCCCGCCTCGCATCAGATATAGGCAGGTTTCAATGACGATGGTCTCCGCCGGCACCTGTGACGTGTGGATCGCGAGATGCGTCAGCGAGACATCCCGATCCACCGTCCGCGCCCCTTGTTGCGCGTCCTGAACCCACGAACAGGCGACCCCCGATCCGCACGGCGCATACTGGTCCTGCCAGGTGAGCATCGTGACGGCCTTGCTCTGTCCTCCGGCCGACACCACGATCGGCAGGAGCCAGAGCACCGCGAAGGCCCGTCTGATCTGACCCATTACGTCCCTGACGGCGCTGACGCGGAACTGGTCACATTGCCTGCGGTATCAATGATGAGATACCGCGTGCCAGAACTCGCGGGCGTGACGAGGGTGGAGGCAAAATTCAACGATCCTCCCGTCAACTTCAGCCCGCGTAACGTCCCGGTGCCCCCCTTCTCCGCGCCGAACACCGCGACGTTACTCACCCACTGCTCAATGATGCGCTCGTAGTCCGCCGCCCCCGGGGTGTATTTCGTAAACCTTGGGTTGTAGAGCGCGGGAATGGCCTGCGGGAAACTGGCGGTGTCCGCGACGGTATCCTCTCGAATGCGGTAGACGCCTTGCGAATCGGCCCAGTAATAATACGGCTGCGCGACATCACTACCGGCGAGATCCGCCGAGTAGAAGGCAAAATAGTTGGTGAATGTGCCTCCACCACCGTTCGTGGGGGTTTCCGCCCAATACCCCACGCCGTTGGTAATCTCGCCCACGTCATCGTTGGTAATGCTCGCGTAGCTCCCCCAGGCATTCGTAATGGTCCCGGTTCCGGCGTTATCGACTAATCCGTATAGCCCTGCCGCATTGGTGATCGTGCCGGATTCATAGTTGAACACCTGGCCCGGAATGGCGAACACACTCCCCACGGTCGCCGTGTTGTAATTCTCTACGTCGGTCGGACTGCCATACATCGCATGCGCATCCGCCGAGCCGTCAATCGACCCATAGCTATAGATGCCCATGTAGGTGGCCTGATTGGTCTGGGCCACATTTTGGAGAATGTTGATCTCGGTGCTGGCGGCCTTGTAATTCAGTGGGGCGGCGACAGGCGTGAGGTCCACGACCGCGCGCATGCCAGAGCGGTCACTCCCACTGGTAATCAGTCCGTCGCTGAACAGTCCTTTCACGAGCACGTTGCCGTCCACCGTGAGGACATTCGTCGTCTTGTCGTATGTCAGCCCACTATCCGCCCCCAGCACGCCCGCATCATTGAACATGACTTGCGTATCGGCACCCGGCGCCGGAATCGTCGCAAGATCAATGGACAACTTATCGCCCGCACTGCCGTCACCCGTCAGGCCGCCATTCGTGGCCGTCTGCACCGTGACGCCAGTCGTGACCGTGGGAAAGACTGAGGACGCCATTACGTGGTCCCATCCAGCGCGAGGCCGATACTGCCGCCACCCGTCACATCGGAACTGATGCGAAACCGCACGAAGGCGTAATCGCCTTCCTGGAAATGCACCGCCAGCGTCACCCCGCCCGTGAACGTGCTCGCCGCCCGTGACGCAATCTGGCTCCAGGTGCCCCCATACGTCGGATCTTTCAGCGGGTCGTAACTCGCCTCTTCCGTGATGATCGTGCCGCCACTGGTCGTGCCCACCGACGTGAACCATGCCGTGAGCTGCGTATACCCGCGGCAGTCAATCGGGCCACTCGTGCCCGTGGTGGTCCCCGCCGGAAACGCGATCACATGAAAGGGCGCAAGATTCGGAGCCATATACTGCTACCCGCCTTGGTCCGTGAATATGTTGTAGGTCCCGCGCGGATCGGGCGCAAACGCCGGATCGACTGCCAGATCCGTCATCTTGACGTTCGCCAACTTGATGTCCTTCATCGCGTCGCTCGCGTCCATGCGAATCTTCTCTGCGGCTGACGGTTCAATCGCATACAGCAACGTGAGCGCATCCGCGAGGCAGAGCCGGAACATCTTCGCGTAGCCCGGTGGACAGACATACGCCGCCGACAGCGCCGAGAAATTAGGCGTGAGCCGATCGGTGTAGAGCACCAGATCGTTTTCGCTCGTATTCGGCACGTTCCACAGCGTGATCGTCCCCAACGGATTCGTCGGGTTGTAATACAACGTCTGCGGCAGCGTGTTCAGCAGCCCCTTTTGGGCAATCTGCTGAAACATGTCATCGGTGAGAATCGCCAGCGGAATCTCGGTCGGATACGGCGCCGTCGAGTTCAAGAGCAGCGACGCGCCCTGAATGCTCATGGGTCGCGCCGCGGTGCCTGTGTCGAAGTCGCCTCCCGGCCCGATCGTGTAGGGATTGGCTGGGGTGCCCTGATTCGCCGCGAGGTCATACACCGTGCGCTCGACCACGAGCACCGTGAGCGCCTGCGTGTTCATCGCGTCCACGAGCTCTTGCAGCACGCCGAAGGCGGTATTCAGATCCCGCGCCTGGATCGACTCGCCGGGGCTATACACCCCGAGCGTGTAAAACGCCTTTGCGCAGATCGCCGTCGCCGTGGTGGTCAGGCTCATTTACGCGAGCACCGGCGCCACCGTCTGCCCCACGGTCCACAGCACGGTCATGCGCGTGCGGCCCGCCGTGCCCGAAGGCGTGGTGACGGCCACGACGCCGATCACGCTGTAGGCCGTAGGGCAGTAGCCGCCGATCATGTTGGTCGCTTGCTGCCCGAACCGGCCCGCCGTGGTGAGGTAGGTGCCATTCACGCCGCCCCAGTTGTTGGCGTTCGAGGCCTGCAGCCGTTCGCCAAGCACCAGATCCGTGGCCGCCAGGTCGCAACTGGTAAACCAGCCATTAGCCGAGGCCGCATCCCCCACCGTGAGACGAGTCGAGGTATCCGTCCACAGCACTTGCGGCACAACCAGAATGTCGAGCAGCGTGGCCCCGGCCGGAATCACCACGGTGCCCGTGTGCGTGACCGAGGTCGCATCTTCCGTGAACAGCACGGTTTTCGAGAAGACCGTGCCCGTGCCCGCGTCCCCCGTCAGGACCGGACTCGCCAGCGTCGGCGTCGTCATCGTGGCGCCCGCGCCGAGCGTCGTCGTCCCCGTGATGGTCGGCGAGGTGATGGTCGGTGACGTGAGCGTGGCCCCGGTCTGGGTATACGTGGCATCCGGGAGAAACGCGCCGCCGTTACTGCCTGTGGACGTGCTCATGGCGTATCCTTCACTGCCGCCAGCGCGGCTTTCTCGGCTTTCGTTTTGGGACCGGGCCGCCGCTTCCGGGGCGCCGGCACATCCACCACATGGTCATCGCTCGCCACTTCGAGCGCGCGATGTTCCGCTTGCGCCTTCGCCGACATCGTGGTCAGCGCGGCCGCCGTTTCCGCCGCGGCCCGCGCGAACTCGTCTTGCATCTGGTCGTAGTGCGCCCGCGCCGCGTCCGGCGATTCCTGCCAGTCCGAACTCAGGCGCCGATGCTCCGCTTCGCTCTTGACGATGCATGTCTCGAGATCGCTGTCCTGATAGCGACCATCGGCTGCCTTGAACAGCTGCTTCGGATACGGGACATAGCGATACGGCCCGTTCCAGTAGCGCAGATCGGACGGGTCCAGTTTGACAATCTCGCCATCATCGCCGCGCGTTTCGGTCTGAATCACACACCACTCCCGCGAAAGAGGGCGAGCGACCGACCGGACGCGCCCGATCGGCCACTCACCCGCCGTTGTTACGCCACGCTGACGCCGGCCGTGATCCCGGAGATCACCAGCCAGAGCTTGTTGACTGCCCGCACATGCAGCGTCGAGCCGATCGCGCCGTTGAACGTGGCGACATCGGAACTGGTCGTGGTGCCCAGGAACCCGCCCGGATTCGTGACCGTATACGCCTGCGCGTCTTTAGCCATGATGATGAGTTCCTGCCCTTCCTGCGCCGAGGTCGGATTCGCCAACGTCATCGCCGAGGCCGCTCCCGAGACGAGCGAGATGAACACGTTGGTTTTCGTCGTCGGGATGCTGATCGCCCCCGCCGCCGTATACGTCATCGAGGTCCAGACCGGAGACACCGGCAGCAACGTGCCGGCCCCCGCGGGCGCCGCCGGGAAGTCCGAGGGCGGCCCCATGAACACCGCCGCGCCGGACGCATGGGCCGCACACGCGCTCCCCTGCTGCCCCCCTTCCACCGCCAGCGTGGTCGAACTGGCGTTGTCGGTGTATTGCGTGAAAAACTCGTTGTCGATCTGGATCAGATTGCCTTTGGCGGCGCCGGTGGCGCTCGCCACCTTGATCGTGAGATCGCCCGCCGCAATGGCTCCGCTCAGTGTCGTCGCGTTCAAGATAGCCATGAGTTACGCTCCCAGAATGCGCACAATCCACTCGGGCCGATACGCCTGCCACCCGTAGATGCAGTCGATCCGCGCGAGGTTTTGGTCGCTGAGAATGTTCCACTGCTTGGCGAGCCGCAGCGCAAAGCCGAGCGGCTTGCTGCGAATGCGCTCCGAGATCGCGCCGCCTTCGGGCTCGACCAGATCCGCCATCACCATCACGACGGCTTCCTTCACCCACGCCAACCCCTGCGCCGAGGTCTGCGCCGTGGTGCCCGTGACGATCGTGATGACTGCGTTGTCCACCGGCGAGGCCGTCACGGTCTGCAACGGGCCCGAGGTGATGATCGGCGGGTCGATCGTCGCCGTGAGCGCACCAGTGGTGTCACTGATCGCCGCCGTCACCCGAAACTGCTGGAGACTGCCGGTGCTCTGGTAGTTCTGCGGATTGACCGCGAACACCCCGGCCGTGCCGGCGACGGCTGAAGGACCGAGCGTGAACACCGTGCCCACGGTCAGGCTTGTGCTGCCCGAGGTCCAGCCGTCCGTGATCAGCGACGTGCCGGTCTGATCCGCCCCGTTGACCAGCGGCGAGCCGGCGAACGTGCCATTGGTGAACCGGGCCACGTTCTGATCCCAATACCAGGACCGGAACCCGAGCGTGTTGGTGGAGTAGACGCCGGTATCGAACGAATCGCTGATCGTGCCGGTCGGATTGAACAGCGCGAAGTTGGCGTTCGTGATTGACGCCTGCATGTCCGGGTTGGTGATGACCATCCGGCGCGGCGGGGCGGCCATGTTCGACAGCAGCGTGTTGGCGGCTAGGTAGACACTGTTCGCCGTGGGGTTGCTGCCGGCCGTGCCAACGACGTTGTAGACCAGCCGGAAGATCCGCGAGAGGCCGTCGTAATCGATCGTGTTGGCGAGCTGCACCGCGGCCGGTTCGACGTAGCGGCTGTTGTAGTCGTCCACATCGACCGTGAGCTGCTTGCTCGAGAACGCGATGCCGACGTTCGCCTGATCCGTCAGGGTGACGGGGACGATCCGATCGGTGATGCCCTGCTGCTGGAAGGCCTGCCCCTTGGTGGTCTGGAAGCGCTGCGGGAGCCGTAAACTGATCGTGTCCCCGACCTTCGCCCCGGCTTGCACATACTCGTCGTCGTAACTGCGATCGACGTTGTTGGCAAACTTGAGGTTGTTGATCGCGAGACGCCCGACCCGCTTCAGCACCCAGTTCGGGGTGATGAGCTGATTCGCCATGTGATCGTCCCTCTACCAGCGCCCCGCCGCCCGCTGTTTCAACTCGCGGGCATTTTCCAGACGGATGTATTCCGGGCCGAACTCGAGGTCATCGGGATCGACCGGCGCTGCACTTGCGGTGCCTCCTACCCGATTGATAGGGGGAGCCGCCGATGAACGAGGGAGGGCACGCGCTGAATCGGGCACAGGGGCAGCAGCGGCACTCACGCGGGCTTCGAGCATACGACGCACCAACGGAACAGCATCGCCCCCGAGCGTCCGAAGCTCCTGGGCAAGCTGCGCGCAGTCCTCGGGGTGCGTGCCGAGGTCATACGCGATGTGGGGACCGAGCGGCGACTGACGAATCGCCTCGAGCATCACCAGGGGCACTTGCGGCGCCTGCCTGACGACCGTCTCGTAATCGGGATGGTCTTTGACGAACTCCGCATGGCGAGCGAGAAAGGCGGCTTCGGCAGCGTGCGCGGCTTGTTCCTGCCGGAACTGTTGAAGCGCCTGCGTGGCTTCTTCCCGTGCGAGGCGGCGGGCCGTCTCAATCGGAGATTCCCAGAACTTGTTCGTTTCTTCTTCAGGCGTGACAGGCGCGGGCGGCGGCGCAGGCCGGGGCTGGCGCTCGAGCGCCTCCAACCGGGCTCTGAGCTGGGCGGCTTCCTCCCGCGCCTGTCGGGCCTCTTCCCGCGCGGCCGCTTCCCGGCCGGTGGCTTGCTCGACGCGGGCCTGTGGGTCCGATCGCGGCTTACCTTTGCCCTTCGCTTTGAACTGGCCGTTCTCACCACGCTCAGCGGCGGGCGGGGGCGCGGCTTCTGGCTCGTCGGCGGCTTCCGGCTCGGCCTGGGTCTCCGGCTCGAGCGGCAACGCATCCGAATCCGCCGCCCACGATTCGACCGGCGCCGCGTCGGGAGCGGGTGTCTCAGTCTCAGGCGTGGTGAGCGTCGCGTCGTCTGGTGTCATCGCCCTTTCAAATCGACCCACAAAAGCAACGGGCGCTGGTGAAGTCTGGAGTGGTCCAGTCCTCACAAGCGCCCGTGCTCTTGTGTGCCCTTGTCATCGCGCAGGTGCTCCGGGGCAGGAGCGGTTCGGCTGGCCGGCCTAGCGCAATGTCAAACCTTGGTTATTTCATGTGATGGCTACGGAGTATACACGGAAATCAATGCACTTTCCCGAACTCATCGAACGAATCACTGTAAGACCGATTCAGCGTTTCAAGCCCTGTCACCTCGACATGTTTGCCGAGGTGACGCAGGACCACGCCCAGCAGGCGCCGATCTTCGGCCTTCTCTTCCTCTGAAAGCCACCAGTTCCAGTCGTAACTCTCCCGCGTGCGCTGGAGTCGGGCGTCAGGCATGCTGCACCACGATACGCGGCACTTCTGGCGACTCCAACATCAGCACTTTGAGCATCGCGTCAATCTCGCGTAAGTCCATCGCGCAGTCAGCAACACCGTGGAAATCTTCAGCGTCAACTTTCAATCGGAGATCCGCGAGCACCGCCACGCGCCGCCGCGTCAGAAATTCAATCGTCGGAATCCCCATCTACATGACCCACATGTTAGAATTAACACTATGCGCGGACATCTCCACGAACCGGCTCGTGACTTCTGGGGCCGAATGGAAAAACAGGGTTGCTGGCTGTGGACGGGCTCGCTCAAGGATAACGGCTACGGGCAACTGAGCCGAGGTCGCGGCAAACTGATTACCGTCCATCGCTATGCGTGGATCTTGACTCATGGAGAAATTCCGCCCGGTCTCCATGTGCTCCACCACTGCGATGTGCGCCATTGCGGAAATCCTGACCATCTCTACCTCGGCACCGATGCCGACAACATGCGAGACATGAGACTCAGAAATCGCATGGCACGAGGCGAACGGTTGCCTGGACACATCCTCACACCCGCACAAGTCGTCTCGATTCGCGAAGAATACGGCAAGGGAGGCATCTCAATGAAAAACCTCGGAGCGAAGCACGGCGTGAAAGCGCAAACCGTGTGCGATGTGATTTCTGGACGGCGCTGGAAACACATCTAGCCCATCGCGCGCCTCCAGCTTGCTCACCAGATCGGCTTCGATGATGGTGCGCCGCTTTTCGAGCTGCTCGACGGTGGGGATTCTCATACGGCGGTCCCGTGCCCGCTCGCCAGGCGTAAATCACGCGCATCCTTCGGACGAATCCATCGGGTCCACCATCGCACCCGCGTCGATCGACGCGCCCCGCAGATACAGACCAGCATCTCTATCTCAGGCCGGTATTCCAATATGAGTGGATCGTGATCGCACGGCATGACGGGCGCGTGATACCTCATTGCGGTCTCTGCGCTTCCATCGCCCCGGCGCCGACTGCGGGCAGCAGAATCCCATACTTCCGCAGGATCTCAATCGTGTTCTCGTCAAACACGACGTAATTGTGCGTCCCAGGCTTATAGTTTTGGACCAGCGAGGCCCGCATGGTGGCTTTCGCCTGCGGGGTATCGTAGACACTGCGCATGAACTCATCGACGCCAGCATCCAAATCGCCGCCGTGCTTCTCGACCAATCCGCGCAGCCGCTCTTGGACCACGTTCACTGGCCGGGAGCCTTGATCGAGATACTTGATGCCGGGAATGCCTGCATCCGCGAGCTGCCGAGAGACTTCAGCCTTTGCCGCCACAATGGGCATGTGTTTCTGCCCAGGCGTGCGCATCGTCCGCGCTTGAATTTCGTGCGCGAGCGACTGATAGAGTGTCCCGCCTTCCGCTTCAGGCAAACCATACGGAGGCGCCACCGTCGCCAGCGCAGACTTCACATTCGCGGGCTGCTGGCTCAGCGGCTTATCCCAATCTAAGAACTGATCCGGGTGCGCCTTGATGGCGACTTCATACATCGAACCCTTGACTGGAGCGACTCGCCCTGCGTATTTCGTCAGTGCCGCTTCGTAATCATTCGCATATTGTGGCGTGAACCCGCGTCGTATCGCTGCCGTGGCCTGTGGGCCGGTGTTTCCAGACGCCAAGTGCAACAACGCGAGATCGGCTCCGTTTTCGGTGTTGATCGCGCGTTTCACGCCATCGACAATCACGTTCGTGCCTTGCGATAGTTGATCGCGATATGCCTTGGCGGTCGCTTCCTGCTCCGCAAAATACAGCCCGTGCCCGTAGGCTTGCGCCCCTTCGCCCGTGCCGATCTTCGCGGTCTCGAACTTCTCGAAATCATGCGGCGAGCCGTGATACGCCTTGATGACGCCCGCCAGCCGGGGAAACTTCTCGGCCAGCTTTTCCAGCATCCCGCCCGACATCGCCCCACCTTCGAGCGGCACGCCTACTTGCATCACAATCGCGGGATCGTCCAGCCCCAACCACTTCACGACCGACCGTAACAGCCCTTGCCCCGGCGCATCAAACACGCTGGCGTTCTTCGGATCGGCCCAATAGGGCACGCCGACGCCGGGCGGGGGCCGCATCCCGTCAGGCATCAGCGGGCATCTCCGGTGGCGTCAGGGCGGCCTCCTGCTCCCGCTGGGCGAGGGCTTGCTGATGCTGCTGATCCGCCATCTGCGCCTCGTGCTGGCGATCGGCATCGGCCTGCATCGCCTCGTGCCCGAGGGCTTGCGACTCTTCCATCGCGTGCGCTTGCAACGAGGCGCCCTTTGCCGCCGCGCCGATATGGGCCACCGCAATGGCCGCTGCGTTCTTCATCACTTGCAGCGCCAGATCCTTGTCGGCGACCGCGTGCGCGTCCATCTCGGCGATCCGCAACCGCACCTGCGCATCCATTTCCGCTTTCTGGATGCCCGCCTGCGCGTCGATCTTCGCCTTCTCCAGCGTGGCTTGCTGTTTGATCTGGTCGGTCTGAATGATCTGCGTGGCTTGCTGGAGCTGCGCCTGCATCGCCTGCATCTGCGCCTGGATTTGGGGCGGGATCGCGGGCTGCTCCTGATCCTCTTGATACGCCTGCTGGAGTTGGGGCGGCAGCGAATTCTTCGCGATCTCCGCGATCTTCTTCGCGCCGGGGTAGTCCTGTTCCTCGAGCCACGCGGGCGCCAGCGCCGCGGCCATCTCGGGCGGCACCACTTTCATCACGTTGCTGATGGCGTCGGAGGCTTCTTCACGACGGGTGGCATACGCCTTCCCAGCGACGGCTTGGATCGAGTATTCGCCCTTCTTGAGATCGATAAACTTCACCGGCATGGGCGGACTCGGTTGTCCCTGCGGTCCCGGTGGCCCTTGGACGGTCTGCGGCACCGGCTGGCCTGGTTGCCAGTTCGGCAACGGTTCCGGCGTGCCGTCTTTGCCCTCCACATACGGCCAGTTCACCATGATCAACCGCTGATGCTCTTCCACGCCCATCGCGGGAATCACGCGACCGGGCCGGTCGAACACGCGCGGAATCATCGCCCGCAGGACCTTGCCTTCATAGGGAATCGAGATGGACACCATGTTGTCCAGATAGCCACTCGACCCCATCTCTGATTGCTGTTGCAGCGCCTGGATCGCGCGGCCGCTCCGTTCGTGCGGGTCCAACTGCCCGAGGGCGACAGGTGGCACCCCCGACGTGGTATGGACATCATCCTTCGCCATCGCAATCGCGGCGGCCATTGCGGAGATGTCCGGCTGCACGTTGTTGCGCTGGGGGATCGGCAAGAGTGCCCCGGACGGGTCCTTCACCATCTTGACCGGCAGCATCGGGAAATCACGCACGCTCGACTGATTCCACCACTGCAAGTAGGGCTCGATGGTCTCGTAGTAGCCGATGTAAGGCGCCGAGCTCGCCAATGCAATCGCCTTGATCAGCGCCGAGCGCATCACGTTGTAGGCGACGGCGCTCTCTTTGGCCGGTCGGACGATGCCCGTCCAGCGATGGTCCCCGTCCACGTAGCTTTCGTCCGCCACCGTCGGGATGATGGGGATATACGCCCCGTAGGTGTCACTCACATCCCGTGGTTCCTCGAGATACTCGATCGCGTTCAGCTTCGACCACCACACCTTGCGGGTCCGCACGGGCCGCAACCGCCCATCCCCGAAATCCTTGCGCTCGACCGTCTCGACCACTTCCCAGCACTCGGCCACGCGGATCGTGATGCCCTGCTCGTCATCGCCCACATCGGACGTGAAGATCCAATCGCTGGCTTTTTTGTCCCCGATGGCCGTCAACTGCGCGGAGTCGTAATCCGCCAACTCCGACTCAGGATACTGGTCCCGATACTGCGACAACACCACGTCTTCGGTGATAAATAGCCGTTTGCCATCGCTGAAATCCGGCTCTTGTGCGAAGGGGTCCGGGTAGACACTGGCCCCGTTCAGGATGCGCCGATACACGATGTTGAGGTCGTGTGCCGCCGCGTCGTCTTCGCCGGGATCATCCAGGCAATACTCAGTGTCAATGCGATACCAGCTCAGCCCGGCCTTGTCCGACCGATCCGCCGCCCAGTTCCGCGCAATCGAGGCTCTCGACTCCGCTTGAATCCCCCGCACGATGTCTTCGTAGGCTTCGGCGGTGTCCTGGTTGGCCCCGCCGCCCTTGGGGGCAAACTTGAGCGCCAGCCGCGCTTGCCGGCGCACGTTGGCGATCTGCTGGCACGGGCCACGCAGTTGGTTGACGGTGATCGTGGGCTTCGGTGGGGTTGGCGGCAGGCCACCCGCTGCATGCTGTCCGGCGCGTTGGGTGCGGACCAGCGGGTCCCACTGCTCGCCGAAATCGACAAACTTCAGGTCTTCGACTTCGCGCTCGCGCTGCTTGCTGAACTTCTGCGCGGAGATGGCAAACCAGCCCAGTTTGCGCTCGTGACTCTTCGCTTGCTCCTCCGACATCGGCTCCCGCACACGGGCGATGTCATCGCGAGCGTTGAGATCGTCGGGCTCAGGCACCCGTCACCAGCCAGCGGAGACGGCCCCAGAAGGTCGGCCGATGTAACACCTCTTGCGCGGCCAGAATGCGCTTCTGCGCTTGCCCCGTCTCAAGCCAACGCGAATCACAGCAGTCCGACAACGCCGATTCCGCGAGCACCCACGAGTCTCTGACTGATTGCTCGACCTTGAGAATGTGCGCGTGCTCGGCCGCGATCTCCTTCGTCCACGCCTGCTGTTCAAGGGCGAGCTGTTCAATGATGGCGCGCAAGACATCATCAATCCGAGCTTCCATGTCCGCGCGGAGTTCAGTGATCGCCGTGTGGCGCTCACGCTGGGCGGTGCCGTTCATTCGTTCACGAAAGGCTGCGTCACGGGTGTGGCCCGGAGTGTAACACACGCACGGGGTTAGCGATTGAGGATCTTGAACACCATTGCCACCCACGAGGAAACAATCAGAACCTTGATGACGAGCACACTCACACGCACAGGGTTACATCGCGCTCCAATGCACGGGCATCGGGAGAGCCGGCGTCTTATCGCGCGGGCGCTCATTCGTCATCTCCTCCTCCACCACCGCCGCATACCGAAACTGATCGGCCGGATGCGAGGTCCAGTCGTGCAGCTCCTCCCCGAGAAAGATTCCCCGCTTCGGGTCGAACTTCTCCCGGTACTGCCCAATCGCATCGAGGAACCGCTGGCACTTGGTCTCATCCGCCCACAACCGGGCGAACAGCAGCCGGCCAGCGTTGATGCCATCATCCACGCCAATATCCGGCACCACCTCGAAGGACCAGCCGAGCGCCGCCGCGGTCTCCAGCCGCGTCTTGCCGGTGCCCAACTCCGTCGCCCGCACATCATGGGGCGCAAAGTGCTTCCCCCAGACATACGGCTTCCGCTGGAGCAGGGCGATCATCTGCGGGATGCCGTCCGACTCCGCCCCTTCCTCGTAGTCGATCATCCGCACTTCGCGGGCATACCGCTGATACATCCCCACCGCCATGCGCGAGCCTTTGCCGAGGTCCCACACGTCGTAGACCTTCAACGCCGGGTCGTATGGCACATGGCGGATGCGCCCTTCCCGCGTCATCAGGTCGAGCTCTTTGCCGTAGTAGGCGCCCTTGATGGCGGCCGTGGGGCTCAAATACCATTCCTGGTCATACTCGGCCTGCGTCATCAGGTTGGCGGCAATCTGCGCACGGTCATCCTCCATCGCCCGCCGAATCGCGGTGATCGTCGCGCCTTCCTCTGTCGCCAGCGTCTTATCCACGTCCTGCCAGAGCGCAAACCAGCTGGCATCCGCCTTCGCTACCTCATGCGTCCGGTAGAGCTGATTCTTGCCCTTGATGGTGCCTGAGAACATGCCGTAGCCGAGATGGTCCGCGAGCGCCTTCGACACGACTTCGCCGTGGATGCTCGGCGGGTGCTGGCTGTATTCGTCGTAACAGACGCCGGAGAAGGGCAATCCGCGAAAGCTGTCGGGGTTGTCCGCCCCGAACAGGCGCACGGTCGTGCTGTGGGCGTCCGGGTTGAGGGGCCCGGCTTGACTGACGCTGTAACGGTTGGGCGCCTTCGGGCGGCGCGGATACTTGATACTGAGCTCGGATTCGTTCGGCTTGTGATAGGGCACTACCGCAGCGATGCGCTTTAATGGCTCCCAAGCCACTGACTTGGCCTGCCCAAGTAGCGGGAGGATATGGCCGTATTGCCGATGTTCAAGTAGCTCGTCAATCTCGGCCTTCGTGAACTTCGGCTCGAGGAACCGCAACCGCTGGCTTTCCCAGTCGTCATCGAGGGCGGCGCGTTGATGGTGATTGAGGGCGGCGGTGGTCTTGCCAGCTCGGCGGTGCAAAACAAGGGCAGCCCAGCGGCGGAACGAGGCGTGGAAGGACTGTGCCCAGACGCGGGGCTTGTAAGGGATCTCAATTTCGACCTGTTTCGCGGCAGTAGCCACGGGCTAATTCGGCTTCTCGCGCAGCACGATACCGCTCGGCGTAGCGTGACGACGCTCGTAACGCGCCGTATATGAGAGGCTTACATCTGGCTTGAAACGCCGAGGCTTGCGCTCCCGTGGACGGTCCTTGAATGCCCGTGACTGAAGCTCGGCCTTCGTCTTATCCTCGTGGCAATTCGCGCAGAGCCACTGTCGGTTGGATGGCTCGTCGCTACCACCCGCCCATTTCGGGATGACATGATCGTTGTGAAGCGAAGGCCGCCAGGTCCCGCATTTCACGCAATGTCCGCACATTCAACGCCTCACTTCTGCCATCGGAATACATGCTCCACCGGCGCCCCATCCAGCCCGGTCACTTCCTGCCGTTGCGCCGGCTTATCAAGGGCCTGGTCAATCAGATACGCCGCCGCATGCGTGTTCGGGTCACGCGCCCAGAACTCATACACCGCCTCGGGGTCGTTCATCGCGGCGACCGCGGCCTCGGCGCTCTCCACCTTCTTGAACTTGCCGGTCTTGTCGCGGAGCACGAAATGTTGCACGCCCATCGCGGCCGAGACTTGCGACTCCAGCAGCCCGCGCATCCGCTCAAAGACAAACTGCTGCAACACTTTGCGCTGGGCTTCCTTCTCGAGGGTTTTCTTACCCTTCGTGCCTTTCTTGCGTCCGCCGGTCTTCTTGCCTTTCATTGCGTGTCAAGTTTAGACGATTTAGACGCCTCCACCTGCTCCTGAGCAGTGCGCAGGGCTTCGGTGACGATCAGGTCGTGCCCGGCCTGATCCGCTTTCAGCCGTTCGACTTCCCCTTGGAGGGCGTCACGCTGGCGGGTGACACGAGTGAGTTCATTGTCGGCTGGTGGCTCTCCTTGCGACCACAACAGTTCATTCCCGCCGTATGTCCAATGTTCTCCAGTATGACCGCTTGGCTTGTCGCAATATCTTCCAGAACGATCCGGGGCAGGTTGACCACACACACGCTTGTGTTCTAGCGTCTCCCCCGTAGCGTTACAGAGGGCGTCGAGACTACAGAACAAGGTCCAGACCTGCGAGATCGGCATCATTCCGATTGGATTACCCCCGGCGATGGCGCGCGTGATCGCATCATTCGGAGACCGATACTTCTGAACTGCGGCCTGAATCCGGCTGTTGATGGCTCGCAGCGCCTCCACGGAGACGCGGGCGTCTCGCTCACGACAGGCGATGGCGAGCGTCTCCCGTGTTTGCATATGCGCCTCACTTGAACCGAGCGCCAGCGCCTTCCACTTGTCCCGCTCCTGCTCGGCGGTCGCGCGGGCGGCCTTCAGACCCTCTAACTCTGCTTGAAGTCTATCGGTATGGTTGGCGTAGAAAGCCACGCGCGCCGTCAGCCACTGATTAGTCATCGCTTCCGCATCCTTCCGGGCCTGCTCGGACTTGGCGAGGGCCGCGTGGAGATCGGCGACGAGGCGATCATGGTCCTGAGCGCGGATAACATATTCGCCTACGTCAAATTGTGCGTAAGCCCCTATCGCCTCGTCATATAACGCTGGTTCTCCACCTTCGCTGGCGATATAACGAACGACATATCGCGGAATCGTTAACACAACCCCATTCGGCACGCGCAACGGTTGAACGATAACACTCGCCGATCCGCTGGGGGCTGGACCGTCGCGCATACCGCACGTCTTCAGGCTCGGATGAAGGAGACATTCGGTCGGTGGACAGCGACACAACGGATACTGACCAGATCCGATGGGGACGGCGGGAGGCGGGAGGGGATCATCGGTCATTGTTGTGCTTTCATAAATTCGCGTCGATATTTCTCGTCCTTGCGGCAGAACGGCACGCGCTTCGGCTTTGTCTTCCGCTGGAGTTTCTTCCCACACCACGCACAACGAACCGTCATGGCTGTGGCTCCTCGGCGGGTGCGCGAGTGGACCGGGCGACCGCATGAACCTCGTGATCGCGGTGATATTCGCACTCCTTGCACCAGACATCGCGGTCGTCGCCGGGCTCATAGGGCGTCCGAGACTTGAACCTGTGCAGCGTTAATTCTTCGTCCGGCTCCTCGGCGGGTGGGAGGGTGGCAGACTTCGGCTGGCAGATCGGCCCATGGGGTGCGCGCCCAGTCACTAGGCACCTTCGGCAGCGATAGACATTGAACACGGTATCGAATGCCCAATCGTGCGGCTGTTCGTCCTGATCGTCCCGCGGCGCCACGTCCGTCATTTCACCCCCACCACGCCCGCCAGCCCCAATCATGCCGTAGCCGGCCGGCAACTTCGAGCCAGTCCATAACCAACACGTTGGCGTCTTTTTAATTCGTGACTCAAACCTGACCGCGAGCGGAATTCTGGGCTTCATCGATATCTGACCTCGGTCACCTTAATGCCATACTGTGCCTCGAAGTGCTTGAATTTCCACTTCGCGAGAGCCAGTGTCGGCCCGCCTTTCACATCCTCAAACACGACATCGCCAGTTGGGGTGTGATACATGAAATCGAGGCGCACCACGCCAATCTGCCGCACGAACCCAGAAGAGGGCGCATGTAACGGAAACTTGGGCTGCAACCACAACTCACGGATATGCCCGGCCTTCTCCAGTAGTCGCAGCTCGCCGTAACGTTTGCACTCGGCGGCCGAGTCAAACAGGATGCCGTCACAGGTCCGCGCCAGCTTGCCCGCGGCATCGGTTCTGACGCCAAACTTCGAGCGCGTGACCGGATGCCGCCCTGCACGGCCGATCGCCTGTCCTGAGCCAACCTGACGCGCCCTACCTACCTTCTGCGGGCTCATCGTGCCCCCGGATGCCGGGTATCCGCACCAGTCGGCCACCGCACTTCCTCTACCGCAAGCCGTCCCAGGAACTCCAAATCGTCGGCGTCTACGCTAATCACGCTTAGAAGTTCACTAATCAAGTCGGTCAACGGCGCCGGAATTTCATGGAGACGGATCAGGGCATCAAGAGACGCACGGGCAGTGACGAGCCCTCCCCGCATTAGGGCCGGTCGCGTCAGTAAATCCAGCAATCTCGCGGACTCTCGATTATTCAAAAATACCTCTTGACATACCCAAACGCTTGGGTTATTCTCTCTACATGGTCAACACAATCACGCCAACGGGAAAGACGACAAAGAACGGCGATGCACTGGCGATTAGCCACTACGCGAAGGGCGTCTGGAAGGTGCTGGCGATTCGCCCGGACGGTCAAACCGCTTGGTTCATCCGCGCTACCTCGAAAGTTGAGGCGCTTCGCTTGGCAGACTGGTCGCTCAGTGTCTAAGAATCCGCACGCGGTCGCCCTTGGCCGGAAGGGGGGCCGCGCGACATCTAAACGGAAGGTCGCCGCGTCTCGCGAGAACGGCAAAAAAGGTGGACGGCCCATTATCAGAAAGGCGATCATCGCTTCTCCCCCATTGGACACAGGGCATCGAGATTGATGGCTTCGATCGCTCGTGCGATTTTGTCACCGACCGCCTTAGGCTCGTCTGACCCAAGCGCACACACCTCATCTCCGTAGGGGTTACTAGCTAAAGCTATCGCTTGGCGCTTGAGTTCTCTCAATAAATCCATAGAGACAGAGGCTTCGACTGCGGAGAGTTCTCGTATGAGACGGCAATTAGGATGTGGACACCGTTCAATGGGCGCTCGATGACCGGCCTTCCAGTCCTCTTCAACATACGTCCAGTGACCATCAGTTGCCGACTGTCTCGCTAACTCCAATAGCCGGGCATGGATGCTGTCCATCACCCCAACCCCGCCACATGCCGCTGCACGATGTCCCGCTGGCTGTCGCGCTTGATTCGATCGCAAGCTTTACAGCGGGCGCTCAAGCCGCTTTTGATGGCCGCCTGGCGCACGAAGTAATCCGCCGTCGCGGGTTTCTCGAGGTGACAGGCGCGGCAGGTTTTCTTGGTCATGCGGCCTCTCGGAGCGCTTGAACGAGCTGCCGGCCAATGAATGCCGTGTAATCCGGGGGAATCGCCTGGTTCAGTTCCGCATCGTTCATCCAGTCGATGCCCATCGCGGCCTGTTTCCGTGCGCGCCCACCGTGGCCCTTCGCGTTGTTCCCGCCATGACCAGCCACAGTCACGTAATCGCCAGCGCCAACGCTCCCGGTATGTTGGGGATGCACCGGCGCGAACAGCACGCCGTCCGACTCAAAGAGCCGATGTCGCAGCACGCCCAAGCCGAACATCAGCCCGCAGAGCGTCACCGGCCGAATCAGCGGCGCCCCGATCACGTTCTCGATCACGTAGGGCAGGCCGAGACGTTGCAGTGCTGCCCTGGTCTCCGGCACCAGATCCACGCGCTCGATGTCCGTCCACCGCTTCGCCGACCATGAATACTTCTGGCACGGCGGGCTGGCGTGGATCGCATCGAAACGCTGGCCGAGATACTCAGGATCGACTGCCAACCGACGCAGGAGCGAGAGCGCATCGGCCTGCACGAACGTGAACGGATAGCGCGGTTGCGGCTTGATGTCTACGCCCACGATTCGATCGAACCCGGCCCGGTGATACCCCATCGCGGCCCCGCCGGCGCCGCAGAACAGGTCCAAAAGCCTCACAAAACTCCCCACTTGACAGAACCCAAGCGGTTCGGTATAGTCGTCGTATGACGCCACAGGAATCGACCACCACGCCCCGTTGTGCGGACTGCGATCAACCAGCCACGGCCTACGTTCCAGGCGAGCCCCCACGGTGCCTCACCCATTACAACGCCCACGAAGCGCAACGCGCGTACGAGCGCGCCCTCCGTGCCTCGTAAGAACCCTGCGGCCGTCTCCCTTGGACGGAAGGGCGGCAAGGCCCGATCGGAAGCGAAGGCCACCGCCGCACGACTCAACGGATTACGTGGAGGGCGCCCACCCATGAAGCCGAAATAGCCCCTCATGCGGCACTATCCCGTCCAGCCTTCAGGCTTCGCCAGTCGCGCGTCAGTGGGGTATCCACCTTCCCGATCGCGGTGAAATCGACACCGAGCGGCTTCGGCGGATCGGGTTCCCGCTGGAGCTCGGGAGAGTCATCCGCACACGTCAGACACCGCTTACCGTTCCGCTTGAGATAGCCCCGCCCGTTGACCACCGGCATCCGCACGAGCTGATATCGCTCGCCTTTCTTGATGGTGGCGCCACAAGCCCCGCAGAGGATCGCCGTGTCAGCGGTGGCGGGATCTCTCACGAGGCATCTCGATTGCGTCCGCCGATGGCTTCCAACCCTCTCGGCGCAATACTCCGAATCGACTCGAACCCGAACGACCGCTTGGCTGGCGGCTCACTCTCGAGCCACGGGTGAATCTGCTGATGACACGCGAAGCAGAGCGGCACCTGGTTCTTCCCGGCGTTGCTCCCGCCGTGCTGCACTTCGATGATGTGGTGCCGATAGACGCGCCGGTAACACTCACAAGAAAAGCACTTACTCTCATCGACGCCGCGAAACCGCCAGTACGAGCCAGAGGCTTCATGCTCCCGGCGAACGCCGGCATAGTCCCAATCGCCCGGCCGCGGCAGCACCACGGCGGCAAACTGGTGGAGCACCCACAACCGTTCGTCCGTGTGGCGCACCATGAGCCAGAAGCAGTCGAGCACGTAGACTTCCGGCAAGGCGGCGAGCCGACGCACGAGGTCCAGGTCGATGACGACACCAGTCACAGGATTTCAATGAGCGCCGGGAAGTGTTCGGGATAGCCATCTGAACGTGCCGCCGCGGGCGTTTCTTCCTGAAAACGGGCAAACAATTCCCGATAGAGACGCGCTGCTTCATCCCTCGAGAGCGGCGCGGCCTCGTGAGCACGGACGCGGTGTGAGGTATCGACGCGCAACGCCATCAACACCGGCCTGGTCCGCGCGACAAACGCGATCGCATCCACCACCGCCTCAGCGTCGTAGGGCACATGCAGCTTTGAACAGCGGCACTTCACCGCTTCCTGAAGATCGGCCGAGGAATTGAACTGCTCGACCTTGAGGAGCTCATGAAGAATCGCCGCGATGATGCCCGATCGTGATCGGCCTTGGGGTTCCGTTTGGTGAGTTTTCTCAGGCATTTACGTGTCGGCGCGTTCTGTGCGCCTGCTCTAATTGATGGAATCAGCAACTAAGAACAAAGAAACACAGAAGATCGAATTCCCCGGATCTGTTCTCCGTAGCGACAGAGACCGGAGGGCAATCCTTGAGCAGTGCTTGTCATTTACTTGCGCTCAGCTTGAGCACTGCTGGAGCTGTGCTTGTGGTCTGCTTGTGCCGTGCTTGAGCACCTGCTCTAGCACGCTGAATCGCCCGCTCCGATCGCCCCTTCGCGTCGTCGTAGACTTCCACCTGGGTATCGTTCACGAGGTCGTCGCCATCCACCCGCCAGAACTTCTTGACCAAGGGCCAGCTCCGCCGCCACTCCCCCACCGTCGCCCCAATTGCCCGCCTGATGGCTTCATGGTCATTCGGCAGCCGAGCACCCCGGCGCCACGATTGGGTCAACATCTCCCGGTAGACACCTCGAGCCTCCATCGGGAGCAGGAACCCTGTCGAGCCGTTCCAGCGGTCAGTCCAGAACCATTCGGCGAGCAGCTTCTCCGCGGCCATCAGTCCGTGTGCTCCCTTCCGCCTACCGCAGTGTCGTCGCGTTTCGGCTGCTGGGGCGGGCGTGCGCGATCATACGCATTCACGCCAAGATACTTATCTGCCAGCCAGCAGATCGCAGCATGCCGTGACCGTTCATCGACCACATCGATCGCGCGCACGAATTGTCGTAGCGCTCTAATAGCTGGATCGCTGCGCGTTCCTCGTCGGCGTGCGCTCGGCGGGGCTGGAGAAGCCGGCGGTGTTAGTGGATCGTGTTCATCCACAGAGTCGCTCGGGCCTTGAACGAAAAATTCCTGCTTGAGGCGCTCCATCTCCGCCGCGTCCTCTGCAATGATCCGCTCCGCTTCCTCAATCTGCTGATCGGTCAAGGTCTTGCGCTCGGAGTCGTCATCCATTGCGGTCCCTTCCTTTCGAGTGACGGGTCCGGCCTGCGCTCAAAGGTAGTGGAGCCTTCTCACTCCCCGGAATTGAGGAGCACCCGATCGCTCCTCGCGTCAGATGAACTCCACCACCGATGACTCATTGAAAACGGCGGTGCTTCCCTCGCGCCCGTCTCCCATGTGTTGGAAGGAGTCACGAACACCGCCGCCTTCAAACCTTGTGCTTTACCGCTTGCGTTCGGTCGCTGCTGCGGTGTTCGCCGTCACCGCGGCGCTCAGATCGGCCGAGGACGCCTTCAGGGCATCCGCTTCCGCCTGGACGGGCGCGAGCTCCTCCGCCGTCGCGCCGTTCGCCAGCGCCGCCGCAATGGCCGCCTCGAGGCGGGCGGCAAAGCCGTTGATGAGAGCCGTCGCGCTTGCCATGACGGTCGTGGCAGCGGTAACGGCCGTTTCGAGATCGGACAGAATCGGTGAGGCCATGTGAGTAACTCCTTGTCGAATCGAACGGTTTACGAGTGAGACGCAGCGTCGGCCTGCTCGGCGGCGGCGAGCTTTGCAGTTCCCTCCTTGAGACTGGCAGCAAACGCCGCCTCTTGTGCCGCAGTGGCGCCAGGTTGGAGGAGCCCGACCCAGCGATCAATCAGCGGATCGAGTTCCGCTTGCGTGAAACTCCCCTCTACGATCAGGCTCGGATCGGCCCCTAACGTCAGCACGATCCGCGTGAATACGGCCTTCTTGTCAGCCATCAGCTTTCTCCAGGCGCGGAGTAGACGCGCCGTCACTCGGTTGCTTTTCTCGTGTGACTCACCCCACGTCGATAGGCTTGGTCATACGCCGCCACACGCGCCCGATGCCGGCGACGACACGCCCCGCAGTAGACGTAGATCCCTGAGTCGCCCGCACAGTCCGGGCAAACACCTTGCGCGCGCCGCCGGTAATAAATCTGCGGCTTCACAACACGAGCTCCGGCTGCTGCGTGATTACCTGATCCCATGCGCGCACCTGTGGAATGTTGGTATCCGGCCACTTCGAGAACCCGGAGCCGTCGAACGAATCACACCCGGATTTCAGCGCCATCTCGTAACGGCGTTTCCCGTTGACCCGGCCCCAATGCACCCAGATCCCGCGAGACTTTGCGATCCCGCAGAGCGTCCGCGCGAAGGGGGATTCCTTGAACTCAGTGGAGCCGCCAATAAACAACGCGCCCATTTCCCCCCACGGCACGCGCTCGAACGACAATCCATCCTGGGCCACGAACGCCGGTGGAAATCCTAGGCCACGAATCAGCCGAGACCAAAACGGCCAGCGCCGCAACGTAGACGCGGCATCAGCCACGACATCAGGTGCCGCCACGAATAAACAGCCGTGAGAGCCCTGAGAGTCGTGATAGGGCTGATAGGCTTCCAGCATCCGCGCGAAGGCTCCTTCATCGAACCCGGAGAACGCGCCGTTATCCATCGCCCACTGGCCGGGTTGTAAATCCAGCGCGGCCGGGTCGTTCCATTGCTTCGGCACGATCAGATGCCCGACCGTGGCACTGCGCGCCGTTTGGGTCGCCCCGGAAACCAGCAAGATCATCGCTGCACCGGCCAGCGCCAATTCACGCCATCCACCCCGCGCTTGAGTGACTGCTGATATTCCTCATCCAGCCAGCGCTGTTTCATGCCGTCATGCTTCCGCTGGCGCACCAGATAGCCGAAACCGAGAAGCAGAACTGAGGCGAAGATGTAACGCATCACAGCTTGAACTCCAGGTAGTGCCGGTCCCCGTGAATCACCAGCTCGCCCTCCGCCGTGCGCGGCAGAATCGTGATCTTCCCGGCGTGCTCCAGATCGTGATGGGTTTTACAGAGTGGCGCGCGATTCTCCGGCGCATACTTCAGCCGCTTCGACTTGCTGCGATAGACGATGTGGTGTTGATGCACCGCACGTTCTCGACAACCAGGCACGGCACACTTCCTCCCGTAGCGTCGCCACACTTCCTCCCGGCAGGCTTTCTCCAGCGCCTCGTTGTTGAGCCGTCGTCCGCGCCGATCCTCCACGCCAGTGCTCCCCTTAGGAATCGCGAGCAGTGAATAGTCGATGCCCATGACTACAGAACCCTAACACCGCGCGAAGGGCACAGACAGGCGCACAGGGTCATGCGTGGCGCTCCCGTTCCACCCGCGCGATCATGCGGCCTCAGCCTCGTTCGGTAGCGGAATGTTCAGCCCGTATTCCTGTGCCGCCCAACGCACTTCCCATTCCATCAACTGCGAAAATTCCTCAGTCGAGAGCGCGGAGCTGCGCTTGTTCGGAATCTCTTGGTTGAGCCGTGGATCGACGTGGGTGCCGAAGCACTTGGCGACGAGCGCGTAATGCACATCCTCGTGCTCGTGCTTGTCGTAGCCGAGTTCTTGCGCGATCAACGGCACTGCGATCCCCCAATGCCATCGGTTCTGCCGGTCGCTGCGTTTGTTCCGATGCCGGCGCACGACGACATCGATTGGCTGGCCGGCGAGTTGGCGCAGATACCCGCGACGAAGGTTCCGTTCGTTCTCCGCGAGTTCGAGGCGTTCGCCATCGTCGGATACCTTGCCGTGGAAGATCGGAACGAGTGCCACCCGTTCACGCCTCGGCCTCACGAATCGCTCGCGCGATCGCCACCAGCACGCCCGGCCATCCTTCGGTTTCCTGAAAGCTGAGCACGAGGGCATCCAGTTCATCGCGTTGATCGCGCTCCTCGCGCAACGCAACCACCCGCGCCAAGACTCGATCCGCGCCCCAGCGATACACCGCCAGCACAAACTCCGCCCATCGCTGTTCCCGTCCCGCCTCGTCTTCCTGGTCGGTCAGCACTTGCTCGTCTCGTTCGATCGGATCGGCCTGCATTGGAGAGCACCTCAGAACGCAATCTCGTCAGACTTCAGCGGCAACACTGGTTCCTCGGGCTTCGCCTCGGCCCGCTCCAACGTCAGCAAGTCCTCACCCCACTGGCTGGTTTTGCTGGTGTAGCGCACCGCCTCACGGTCCTGACAGAGCTGCTCGGCCAACGCCGCGATCGGTTTCTTGATCGTGCCGGCCTGAGTGCCGTCCGAAAACGTGACCAGCGTCCTCGTGATGTTCTTGTTCTTCGTCGGCGTGCTCGACACCCGGGCGATATACAGCTTCCCGTCTGCGGGGATCTCTTCGCCGTGCTGCGTGGCCGCGTAACCTTCGGAAACGGCGGACGGTGGCGCCTGGATGGGCTCAGGAGCGACGACCGCGTAGCCCGATGGCTCGCTGGCCTGCTCCATCTCTTCTCGCGCGTAGAGGCCCGCCAACTGCTGTGGGAAGGCTTTCCGCAGGGCCAACGACTCGGCGCACTTCGCCAGCATCGTGTGGGGCATCTTTCGCCACATCGTCCCACCCGCCTCGCCGGGGTAATACTCCGACCACCGCGCCACCGCCTCGTAGCCGAAGCGCTGGCCCTGCGTGAGCCGATAGACCTTGACCAAGCACGCGGCCGGCGCCTTCTCGTCCAGCGCACTGCTCGACCAGACCCCGTCCACCAGGAACAGCGGCACATCGCTGCCGGCCATTTCGCCAGTCATCGCGGCCTGCGAGCGCATGAAGTCGATGGACGTGACCGGCGTGTACTTGCCGCCGCGCTTCGTGAAGTGCAGCAACTTGTCGAGGGGATGCACACCCCGCCGCGCGCAGTCGAACAGGAACAGCTTGAGCTCGGCATCCGTGGCCCCGTTCGCCACGGTGCGCTTGATCAGGTCGAGCTGTTCGACGGTGACATCCACGGACCGTTCCATCAGGGCTGTGGTCATTCCGGCACCTCCGTGGTCTCGGCGTGTTCGACCACCGCGTCAAACTCCAGCCGGTCGTGTAACGCCCGACGCAACGCCCGCCCGACTTCTTCCTGGCTGTAATCGGGATAGCGGTTCCAGCCGTCGCCAGAGACTGCGGGCACATCTATCCAGACCGAATAGCGATGCCGCACCTTCCGTTGCTCCATGACGCTCATCGCTCCGTCTCCGTGCCCCACGGCGTCTCTGGCCCAATCGCGCCGATCACCTTCCGCGCCTCGGCTCGTGCATCGGCAACGGCCTTGTCGAAATAGACCGACCCATCAGGCACCGGGAACGACTCCGGCACCGGAAGAGGCTGCACGGCCGCGATACGCCGGCGTAACTCCGCCGCATCGCCGGCTAAGCTCGGTCCGATCTCCCCCGCGCAGCCATCCAGAAACCGCGCGGCCGCTCGCGCGATCGCCTTGCGCTCCCACGCGGCAAAGCCCGAATCGGTCAGCAGCCGTTCCGCCACCTGGCCCCACGCCAGCGCCAGATCTTTCGCCAGCTTCGCCTCCTCGCCCTGCACCTCTTTGCGGAGGATGGCGCCGAGTAAGGTCACAAGGGGGATCAGGCGCTCTTTGAGTAGCGCGGCCTGACACTGGCGTTCGATGAGTGATGCAGCAGCGCTCACAAATCACCTTCCGCTTTCGCGATGGCCGGATCGATCACGTCGAAGGCGGCTCGGATGTATGGAGCCTTCGTGCCGCACGCGACTTCGAGCACGCGCCGCGCCACCTTCAGCGCCTCCAGCAGATCAGGAGCCGCTGCGATGAGATTCGCGTTGGCGCGTCCCTCTTTCCGTGAAAAGACTTCAGCGAGCGCCCCCGCATGTAGCGTATTGTCCGGGCCGTAGACACGAAGATTCCCGGTTTGCCCAGCGCTCCACGGTCCAGGCGTTGGGATTACTCGGTGGCCGCTCTGCGGTAGATCCCGACGCTCCCCCTCGGGAACGCCGTCCACGCGCGCTAAATCTTTCGTGCTATCCTTCGTCATGGCCATTGCACCTCCTGTGTGCGAGTGCGCCGGGGCCGATTGTTCTGAGCAGTCGGCCATTTTTGTTTAGGTCACTTCGACTTGCTGGCAACGCGAATGACCTTCTCGACGCGCTGAACTTCCACGAGCTGGTAAACGCCCACCGGCTCCGGGCCGTCGTTGTCGGACATCGCCCCTTCGATCGTGTCTGACGCGGAGAACCACGAGGAGTCCTTGTCGTTCACGTCGGTCTCAATCCTCACGAAGAGTTGTTTCGGCAGTTTCTTCGGCATCGATCTGCGGCTCCTGTTCTGATGGTTCCGATTTGATTTCCTGCAACGCAACCCGCTTACGCCAGCGGCTCATCGTGACCGCGACGGTGGCACCTGACGTGCCGAGCACATTGCCGATCTCTTTCGCTGATAAGTTCGTCTGTGTGCTCAGAATGCGGATGATTTCGCTCTGCCCTAAATGCTCGCGCAGCGATGCGGCGAGTAGCATGTTCGTGACGCGAACCTCCGCGATCAGGCGGTCGAACGGTGAATGCTCCGGTTTCTTGCCTCGCCTTTTCATTCCTACGCCCGCTTCCGCGTCAGCTTCCCCTGCGTCCGATCCGCTTCCCGATCCGCCTGCTCCACCACCCACACCGGACTGACCAGGATCGGCACCGCTTGACAGCCACTCATCAAGCGCAAATACCGCAAGAGTTCGGTTTCAGACTGCACGTCGATCGTGTGTTCGGCATGGCTGATGGTCATGGGCGCTCCTGTTACCATTTACCGGCGAAGTGCAAACAGCAGAGAGCAAGGGCTATCAAGCTCGCGACCAAATCCCAAGGGAAAGACCTACTCACAGATCTGAGCCCGTCATCGTTGCGAGATAGACATCTTTCGCAACGACCAATAGCAGTTCCAGGAATTTCATCAGCGTTAACCACGCCATCAAACCCAGCGTCACACCAACGATCTGAAGCGGCCCGCCTGAATCGAACAGACCCCAAAAGGCAAGCCACCCGATCTTGATTTCGCTCATCGCTGGCCTCGGTCCCAAAACTTCCGCACGGCCCTGAACGTGTAGATGGAGAAATCTGCGACCAGCCCGACCACCGCCACGATCAACAGCACGACCACGCCCACGTTGAGAATCAGATTCACGAGCACATGGGCTGCCTGATCGCTCATCGCACCCTCAGCGCAAACCGGACAATGTAGAAGGTGAACACCCCCGCCACGAGCAGACCGAGCCCGGACGGTGGCATCCGCTGGAGTGCCTGACTCACCGTATCGGCCAGTTCAGTGAACGCTGCGACAATCATCATCGCGTCACCTCAGGTTCAGGGAACAACTGCTCAGGCGTGCTGCCGAGAATGGCGGCGACCCGCGCCTGCACATGCGGCGGCAACTGCACCCGGCCTTGCTCGGCGTGGCAAATGACGGTCTGCGAGACGCCCGCGAGCTTGGCGAGCTGCGCCTGCGTCATGACTCGAACACGACGAAAAGTCCGCAGCGGGCTCTTTCTTTGCCTTATGGACCGAGCATTCAATCGGTCAAGAATGACATGCAGCCCACGATGGTGGCTTGCACAAAGCCAGCGGACCACCAGTGGCTCTTCGTAGGTGTCATGGTGCGCGTGTGCCGGCTGCTTTCCGCAAATATCGCAGGGCTGGCGCACCAATTCACCGCGCCTTATCGCTCGTGCCACTTGGCTATGAGCGTCGATCGGCAGATTCATGACGCCACCGCGTCTTGCGCCGGAAAGACAACAGTCACAGCCGTCTTGAGGGCACGGGCAATGCGCTCGCACTCATCCACCGTGGGCGCGACGTGCCCGTTTTCAATAAACGAGATTCGCGTCGGATTAATTCGGCTCTTCCGGGAGAGGTCGAGCTGCGTCATGCGTTGCTCGGCCCGGAGGACGCGCAAGCGGTTCGAGTCGCGTTTCGTGCTCATGTTCCAGACCACTATACACGGTTTGTTTTGTAATGCAAGAATATTTTATTGCCTACGATGGGCGAGCCACGGCAGGGAAGAGCCTTGCGCAGACGGAGCAAAACCAGCCGCGCTGATACGGCTCAATCAGCCGATCCTCGCCGCAATGCGGACACGTCGGCGCCGTCTCAGGCATCGGCGGTCGTGCGGTGGTATGGTTCACGCGGCGCAGCGGGTTGGACGCCATCAGCAGGCACCTGGTCAGGGTGAAGCAGGATGCGGTAATACGCGCGGCAAATGTCACAGTTCCCATACAGCGGGCACTCCAGCGTGTGATTGCCGAACGTCGCCAGCGCCTTAAAGCGTTCTGCTTCGGTCACATCGGCTCAGAGTAGCGCCGCGATCTTCTCCACCAGTTCGATGAACTTTGAGACTGACACGATCTGCGTGATGCCGTCCGCTTCCAGCGCCTTCAGGACAGCAATCGCTTTCGCCGTCTTGTCCGTGCAGACGTAGACGGGGTAACTTTGCCAGTAGTAGGCCGGCATCTGTGACGGATAATCGTAGATGTGGGTCACTCCATTGCCGTTCCAAGTGCCACTGTCTGCGATGTTCTGGTCGAAGCCTGTCACTGTCTGCGTGCCAGCTTCTCGAATCGCGCCGTCAATCACTTGCATCATTTCGCCTTCTCCTTTTCATTTCTTCAGCAACTTCGCCCAGCCCCACGTGGGCCGTCGCAACTTCCGCGGCAGTGTCCCCACGGGCAGGATCACCACTTCGACGTGCTTCGCGTTGTAGCGTTCCACGATCAGATCCTCCAGCTCTTCGCGCAGTCTTCCGATCTTGTCTTCGCGCAGATGGATGTCTTCCCACAGGCCCACGATGCGAATATCCAGCGCAGTCGTGAGCGGCTCGGCCATGACACCTACCGGCCTTCGTAGTTGGTGTTTGGTTTCGGTCCCACCCCACCGATGGCTGCATGATTGGTGCGGGAGAAGTAGAAGCCGACGATGAGGAACAGCGAGCTACTGAGCACCACCGGATACTCGCCGTGCGTCACCATCATGCCGTGGTAGGACGCCACGATCATGTTCGCAAGCACGACCGACACGGAGATGATTGATTGCGTCCACTCCCAGATCAAGTTGATCCGCCGCTGCCCGGCCGTCACCAGATCCTCTTGGCTGGTCGTGGTCGGGGCCAGTGAGACTTGCGAGTCGGTTAGCCCTGTTGCCATGCAATGACTCCTGCTGCCCCGACAAACACCCCGGCCGCGAAGAACGCCAGCAACAACAGACCGAGCCACAGCCAGAGCGGATCGATCATGCGCCCCGCCGTGTGCGCCGTCGATCAATGACCGCTTCGAGCGCCATCAGCCGCGCATCCATCACCGCGACCTTTGTTTCGATGCCAGAGGCTTTGACGAAAAACTCATTGCCCTTCGTCATCAGGCTGCTGCCCTGCTCGCTGGCCTTATCTCGCATCCGTTGAATCTCGGCGCGGAGTTCATCGATCTCCTCGGCCAGTCCCGCGATCTTGATGTTGCAGGTTTTCAGCTCGTTCCGTAGATCCGCTTCAACCGCGGGCTGCTTGTGGACAAACCGGTCGATGGCGACGAGGGCGGCCAATCCCAGATTGACGCCGAGAATGACGTAGGGCACCAGCCAACCGGCCACGTCGGTTCACCTTCCTCACCGCCACCACCACGCCGTATAGGCCGCCCAGACCGCCGTGATGATGATCGCCAGCCACAACAGGCGCACGGTATATCGCCCCCGCAATGGAAAGAACGGATGGAGATACGCGTGCCACGCCTTCTTGCTACCGCACCACCGCGTCCACATGCTTACCCGCCTCTGCCTTACCCGATCCCTGAAGTGAGAGGGCACCGCAGGATCACGGCACCCCCGCACCCCTTACCGCAGGCCCGGCTCCTTCAGAAGTGAGCCCGCGCGCAAGCTAGCGAATCCGTAATACCGGCCCGCCACCGAACCCGCCAAGGTTCTGCACGACCCACAGCACCGCGATGAGCACGACGATCACATAGACGACGGTGGAGATCGGCTCGCCAATCCCGAACGCGCCCATCAACGCCCGGATCGCCCAGACGATGACGCAGAAGACGAGCACGACGATCAAGAGACTGACGAGACTCATGTCCGCTCCTTTACTGAGACACGCGCGTATTGTGAATGGCGACGCCGATGAAGAATCCCGCCGTGGCAAAGTTGATCGCCGTGGCAATCTTTGGATGGTTTTCGTGGAGTTTGGCGACGGCGAGCAACTGCAACGACGCCACGCCGAGTTGAACGGCCCCGAAGATTGCCGGCCGATCTGACCACCGCGCAAGGAACGGATTCGCCTCACGGCAGTTGTAACGCACTGAGGTCCCACCGTTGCGGGCATCTTCCTCGGACTGATAGGCGCGGCCCAGACAATGCTCGGTGCTCGCGAGGTCGGCGGCGTGTGCCGTGATCGCGGCGACCATCGAGACACGGAACAGCCGATCCTCGGCGTGAACCACTCGAGGAATCAGCAGCAGCACGACCACGAGCACCAGCCGTCTCATGGCCGATACGTCCCCGCCGTGAACGGCACGAGCACCACATTGGACCGCTGCGGCGTGAAACCAGGGGCTTGCTGGTTCTCCCGCCGGCAGACACCTGAGACGACGAACCACGCGACCATTTCGCCGGGTTTCGGGTTGTAGTCATCGAGCGGCAGACCTGCGTAATAGTAAAAGTTGCTCGATAGTTGTTCTGGTGCGAGCGCCGGCCCGGTCGGGATGTAGTCCCCGCTGCAATCGATGCACGTCGAGAGATACCAGAGGCCGCCGATGTTGCAGCCCACGCCGAGCGTGTATTGCATCAGATCGCCCGGCGCGAAGCCGGTCGCTTGAAACTTCGGCCAGGCCGTGGCTCCCGTCTTCGCGGTGAAGTCTAGTGTCATGTTCGCCGTGGCCGACAGGCTCAGGCTGGTCATCGCCGCCGTTTTGGGCCAGTTCCGCACATCGGGCGATTCCCGCGTGATGATGGCGGCGGACATATCGATCGCATCCTGCCCTGGGTTGGGCGGTGGCGGGGTGGGGCCGTCCAGCACGATCACGTCGAAGGTTTCCCCCGGCCCGATAGCGTCCCGGTTGGCGATCAGCGGATGCTGGCCTTGATATTCATCCCATGCGGTGACGATCTTCCCGTTGAAGGCGCGTAACGCGATTCTCATTCGGTGCTCATACCCTTTCTGGTATCATTTCCGCATTACCATCTACGCCATCGTCGCTGGGCTGGCGGTGTTTCTGGTGCTCTGGCGCCTCGGCATCATCCTTGTGGATTGGGCCGATGCGCGCACCTCTCGTATCACCGAGGCGGAGGCCCGGCGTCGGGCGTCTCTGAGCCGCCTTGGGCAATGGCCCCCAACGCGACCCGAATAAGGTCTGGCGACACCCGCGCCGCCGTCGCCGCCTGCGTATACAGCCCCCGCGCGAGTAACGATTTCACCGCTGGACTGCGATCCAGCAGTGCCGTGATGAACGTCGTTGGATGGTGCGCCACCCAGGCGAATCCCACCGGATCGCGGTTGCCCGAGAGCGCCACGCGCCGCCCCACGCCGTCCATCGCCGCCATGAGTTCCGCGTCCCGCTGAACTCATGGCGGC
>Ga0268265_10000482_pt1 | contig 41828 bp, 75 predicted proteins | sample KBSSwiS52_FD_190355 | JGI IMG/M metagenome (GOLD analysis project Ga0268265, IMG submission 190355) | Switchgrass rhizosphere microbial communities from Kellogg Biological Station, Michigan, USA - KBS Switchgrass S5-2 (SPAdes) (version 2) | ecosystem: Host-associated > Plants > Roots >...
CCCTCTACCCTCTCCAGCGGATAACCCTCCAAAACCGGTTCCCCTATTTCCAATGGATGGATCTGGGCCTGCTCCCGGAGCGAAACCGCCCCCCATGCCACCAGTCATTTGAGGACCAAGACCTGGAATTCCCCGAGGGGTGTTTGGCCCTATCGTTGAACTGTTAAACTGTGCCGGCGGCGTGTTGACGTAGCCAGGGACTGCGCCAGGAACCATCATTGAGAGCGCCTGTGTCTGTGTCGGAAGCGCCTGGCTGAAGGTCTGTGGCACGACGCTGGAGGGATATTTCACATAGCCGAACATCTCAATTTGTGCCTTTGGGCTCATCGTCGTTGGCTTGCCTGGAGCTCCAATGCCGGCATAACCCGGAGTGCCCTTATAGTTGCCGAAGGCATCCATGCCGATTGATGTGCCACGTGGATCACCGTAGGCTGGCGTGAAGCCGGGAGGCGTCATGCCGCTCATGGTAGAGACGCCAGACATGCCAGAACCACCGGCCCCGGTATTGCCAAATCCACCCATTGCGTTGCCGCCGGCGCCGCCCGACATCTCTCCTGCGGTACCATAACCGCCCAAGTCGCCACCATATCCAGAGCCGCCGGTGTTGGCCAATCCACCACCACTATAGCCGCCACCGCCTGCGCCAGCGCCTGATCCGCCACTACCCATGACCTATATCCTTCTGCCTGCGGGACTTCCCGACATACCACGGGGACCGGCATTGCCGACCGATCCACTGAACCCTCCGCCAAGCGTCCCCCTAGTGCTGCCACTAAAGGTGCCGCCCGGCAGTCCACCGCCAGCAGGGTTGCCCGCCATGCCGCCCAGGCTGCTGCCTATCCTGTTGCTGGCGCTCGGCAGGCCTCGCGTGCCTGTCGGCATTCCTATCGATCCAGGGACGCCGCCAAATGGTGAGGGCGGCGCGCTTGGAAATCCAATAGTGCCAAGAACGCTATTAGGCGCGAATAATCCGGCAGTCTGGGTCGGGAGAGTAGTGCTGAAGGTCTGCTGCGGCACGACATTGGATGGATATTTGACATAGCCAAACATCTCGGTTTGCGCCGCTGGTGACATAGTCGTCGGCTTCCCCGGCGCCCCGATGCCGGCATATCCTGGTGTGCCTTTGTAGTTACCAAAAGCGTCCATGCCGATGCTCAGCCCCCGAGGGTCGCCATAGGCTGGAGTGAATCCTGGAGAGGTGTATCCGCTGATGTTTGAGATACCAGCCATGCCAGAACCTCCGGCACCCGTGTTGCCGTACCCCGACATGGCAGAGCCGCCAGCACCACTCGATTTCTCGCCGGCCGTGCCATAACCACCGAGGTCGCCGCCGTATCCAGTCCCGCCGGTGTTGGCTAGGCCACCGCCACTATAGCCGCCCCCTCCAGCGCCGGCGCCGGATCCACCAGAGCCCATCAGCCACCCCTCACATTTCCAGTTGGTCCTTGTTTGCTAGGTCCAGATGGAGACCCTTGGATGCCCCCTTGAGATGGGCTAGACAATCCTCCACCACCAAGCCCCATGCCAAAGGACGTGCTTGATGGATATCCACCGTAACCACTGCCGGCATAGCCAGCATAACCACTATAGCCCACACCAGGATTCATCGAGCCAAGCGAGCCTAAATTCGAACCATAACCAATAGTGCCACCCGGCCCCATGGCACCGTATCGGCTAATGTTTGTTGTACCGATCCCAGGTGCCGGAGCAGGAGCGGCCGGCCGGGCTGGTGCTGGCGCTGGTGCTGGTGCTGGCTTAGTCGGCACTGGCGGATTGGTCGGATACTTGACGTAGCCAAACATATCCATCTGGGCCTTGGGCGTCATGGTCGTGGCTCTGCCAGGCTCTCCTACGCCAGCATAGCCAGGCGTGCCCTTGTAGTTGCCATAAGCGTCCATGCCGATGCTGTAGCCGCGTGGGTCACCATAAGCAGGAGTAAAGCCTGGAGGGGTCATCCCTGACATGGTGGAAACGCCCGACATGCCAGAGCCGCCCGCCCCCGTGTTGCCGAACCCGCCCATAGCGTTGCCGCCGGCGCCGCCCGACATTTCTCCGGCGGTTCCATACCCACCGAGATCGCCGCCGTAGCCGGATCCACCAGTATTCGCCAGACCGCCGCCGCTATAACCGCCGCCGCCAGCTCCAGCACCTGATCCACCACTACCCATGATTATGCTCCTTCTGTCTGTGCCGGCAGCCGCCAGTCGCACTCTTCCTTCAGAATCCCGAAAAGCACAGCGTCACACTGATCGGGATAATAGCGCCGCGCTCGGCCCTCATAACGAAAGCCGGCGGCAATGATGACGTTAATGACCTTGGGCTTGTCCACCCTGGTCCGTGCCGTCACCCGCTGCACTTTAAGCTGGTTGAAGCAGTAGTCGCCGGCGACCCGAAACATCTTCTTGGTCCACAGGCCAACCACCGACATCTCGATATTCTCGCCGGTGTAGTCATTGAAGATCAGGGCCCCGACCGGCTTGCCGGCATCAGTCTCGAAGCCAATGGCGCTGTAGGGGGCGACGAACTTGGTATGGAGGCGCTTCGAGGCCCAGGCCGCGACCTCTTCCGCCTTGTCGACAATAACTCTCATGTCGGCTGCGTCTTCCAGAAGTCAGGGTTGTCCACCTCGAACTCATCGATCTCTAATGTTGACGATTGAGGCATAGACATAGAATGGTCCGTACCCTTGAGCCAATCCTCTGCCTTTTTCTTGGTCGAAAAGACCCCTGCGGGATCGGAAAAGCCATCGCGGCCATAATCGTAAAAGACCACCCAGACCCTCACAGCTGCGCCCCGTATTGAAAGTTGATGTCGAAGCCAATGACCCGATAGAGGAAGTTGCTGCCCGACGTGGCCGAGGCAAGATCGACCGAAAAGGCAGGCGATATGGCCTTGCCGATACCACCACCGGAGCGCCACTTGCGGGTCGTGCTCTGGCCAAACCACACGCATTGGCCCCATAGGCTGACGCCCCAGACGCCGAAATTGCCAACCCCTAGCGAGATTTCGTCGGCGACCTGATTGGTGTAGCCGGGCTCGGTGTAATCCACCGCGCACACCACTGAAGGACGGGCGTCAGCGTTGGGGACATCGCTGCTGAGGATAGGCGTGATTCCAGTGACGTATTTGACACGTCCCGGTGCGCCGAGATCATCGAAAGCCGGGAGCATCCTAGCCGGAATTGCCGCGCCATTGTCCGATGTGCCGCTGTCCGCCTTGAAGACCGTTCCGGCTGGTCCGCCAAAGTAAAGTCCTCCCTGGAACTGGAGCCAGCAGGTGGCGTCCATGTTGGTCCATCGCGCCCAGGCGCCGGTGGTGACGTTATACACAAATTGTTGGGCAGGCGTGCCTGCTACCGGTGGGATGTTGAGCAGGGCCATCTGGTTACGGGGATGGGTCTCAAGCTGCCAGCCGAATTCTGCAACACCAAGCCGCACTGCATCGTTGTATGCTCTTCGTATACGACGACTATAGGATTTTTCTGCAGCGGCTGTTCGGTCCGTGAGGAGCGCCACCGACATCGGAATAAGCCCGTCTTCAGTGACCACCACCAAGTCACCACCGAGCTTGTACACGGACTTTCTGCCGATCGGCTTGCCGATGTCATAGACTCCCTGTAATAGCCATTGAGTAGCGCTAGTGGGGTCAATGCCTGTATAGACGACGACCTGCCCTTCGCTGGAGATGATGGCCATGAGGTCGTCCACACCCGCGCCACCGTCAACTGTCCAGGTTGCAAGGGCCATAATGTGGCCCCCCTTAGTAAGCTGTCCGGAGATGTCGAATTCACTTAGAGATCCCGCGATAGCATCGGTATCTAGATACCACACGCTTGGTGTGTTCTCCTCGGCGAACCATAGCCGCTTCTTGTGAGCCACGATGCCGATGAGGTTGGTGGTGTCGGGCATATCGGTGAGCACCGGCACCACCCAGGCGCTGCCGTCGAAGTAGATTGGCGGATCAGAGCCGTTGACGACATAGAGATATTGCCCGGCGACGTTGCCGAACATTGTCCATTGATAGTCGCCGGATGAACGACCCGTCGAATAGCTCAAGGTCGCCGCTCCGGCGCTGGTCGTGTCGTAAATGCTGCCGTTCGATCGGGCGGCGAACATCTTCTGCACCGTGCCGGAGACGTAAGCCATCATCGTGCGGATGGAGCCGCCAACCCCGGTCGAGAAGGACTCATAGCCTCGCCTGATGCGGACAGCATCGGCCTCGGGGAACCAGTTGTCGAGAATGGGTGCTGTGCCAGGCGGCGCCTCTACCAGGCTATCCTGCGCCGTCCAGCCCTTGACGGGGGCCGGAATAGTGCGGGTCTCGATGAGCGCCGGGGCCTTGCGAGCAGGCTGCCGGCCAGCAGGGACGAGGGCCTGTCTCACCCGATTGGCCCACCCGGCCACCAGGTATCTAGTAGGCCGTCCTCATCTCGTATCCACGCCGACGTGGAGATCGAACGCGGCCCCCGATCGCGGGCAATGTGGCGGATCTTCTCGCGCTCGAAGGTGGCCATGTCCTCTTCGTAGGACAGGCCCTTGACCTGCTTCCAACGCCAGATGGTAGAGAGCTTGATCAGCCGTTCCGGCAGCAGTGAAGTGTTGGTGTCATTGTTCCACTCGGCAATGTCGGAAATCTGGCTGCCCAGCGCCACTCTGATCCAGTTCTTGGTGATGTAGGTATAACGGAAGGTGTCGGTGATGGCAGGGGCCGGCAGGATGTTGATGACGCCGCCGAGCATGGTCCAATAGCCGTGCGGGTTGCCGAGATTGTCGATGGTCAGGCCCTGCCATTCGGCAGGCGTCTTGGGGCCGGATAGCATCCGCCTCTGGCCTGTGTCCCAGATGCCGGTATTCTGGGCGAAGCGATCAAAGGCAATGCTGACCGTCGGCGGGTCGCCCTGGACCTGGACACCGCTGCCGGTGAAGTCCTTGACCACTGTCAGGACCGACCAGTCATGGTCGCGCATCAGGTCGTCGCCGGCCTCCTGGGCCAGGATGACGATCTGCTCGACCATGTCGTCGGTAGCCGAGAATGCCGCATTGGGCTGCGGCAGACCAAGCTGTCTGCAGACCGCCTGCGTCACCGACAGCAGGGTCACTTTATTTCTTCCTCATCGTCAACGTACTTCCACACTGCACCAGATGATTCATTTTTCATCGCAACTTCCGCCTTGCCCAAGGTCTGGAATGGACCCCACTGATTTCCGACCATCGGGAAGTGTCCATCCTCACCAGCCTTGTGGAGATAATAGCCGTCAGCCCTAAGCCTGATTTCGTACTTACGGGTCATTTTTTCACCTGCATCGCGTCGAGGCGGTCGCCCATCTCCTTGATGGTCCGCTGAAGCAATTCGATCTTGTCGTTCTGCTCATTGATCACCGCGGCCTGCTTGGTGGCCAGCTGGGTGTCCTTGGCGAGATCGAGAAACGCCTGCGCTTTGGCGATGATGTGGTTGATGTTGTGGAAGCGGTGCTTGGCCGAGTCTGACAGAGTAACCAGTTGCTCGACCGAAAATATGTTCATGGCATTGAAGTCGGCAACCTCAGAGCGGCCGAGAAACGGCAGTTCCTTGAGCGGCGTCCCCTCGATGATGTTGCGCTTCTCGCGATCGACCCAAGCCCGATACCGCTCGCGTAGGTCCTCGTCCTTGGGGTTTTGCTTGATGAACATCAAAGCACGGGCCTCGACTTGGTCCCGTGACCCAGCATTGCGAATTATGACATAGTCCACGTCCTTGTGGATGGGACGACCCGCCTCGGCGGAGGCGCCCTCGTCCTTATCCGCCCTGACCTCGAAGGTAACAAAGCGATCGGGTTTCAGCTGCTTCTGAGTTGGCGCTGCCCACTCGAAGCCGTAGTCGTCGGTGAAACTCATGGAGGGTTCCTAAAATGAAAGGGCGGGGTGATGAGCCCCGCCCATAGGCTTTAGGTAATCCGACCCTGCAGGAAGGGTCGGTTGATGTTGACGGTGGCCTGCCCAGCGACAGGTGCCGGGGTTGTGGCCGAGAACACCGCCCCGAGGATCTGCTCGGATGCAACAACCGCATCGTCGACAGAGCCGGGCGTTGCCGCCAGCATGAACACTTCCGCTCCGGGAGCCACTGCATTGGGCGCCAGCACAGGGCAGGACCCCTCAATGCAGTACCAACCCCATTGCAGTGCGACATTGATCGACATGGCAATTGCCACTGGTCCAATGCCGCCGGTTGCCGGGGCGATCGTCGTGGTGTGAAGAAACTGGTCATAGGTGACCACGCTTCCCACCGCAGTATTCGCCACACCCTTGAGGTAGATGAACCCAGACACGCCAAAAGTCTCATGGCGAGCCCACATAATCAGCCCTTCGGGGTGCTTCTGCGTCGTCTCAGTCGTTTCAATCGGCTGGTAGCCGATCACTTGCGTTACGGGATGCCAGTTTGCCATTTCTCTGACCTCCCTTACACGGTGAGAACGCCTTGCAAAAATGCATTCGACAAGGTCATGTTTCCACACCAGCCGATGATTTTCACAATGGCGTCTTGGTTGGTATTCATCCGATCGCCGTGGATCTGAGTCATATTTCGATCCGTATGCGGACGATAATGGATGTAGTCGGTATTCAAGAAATACGCAGTGTCGGTCGGGCAGTTGCCGCCAACGCCACCGTCGAGGACCACGTCGGCTTCCATGTATTTGAGGGACATGAAGCCAGCCTGACCCATATTGTCGTCGGTGATGCGCTGGATCAACTGCAGCGAGTTCAGATAGTAGTTCCACCACGTATTATGCACGATGATCAGATCCGGCTTGTCACGGCCGCGCACGATGTTCGAGTACATGAGGTTGAACTCAGACTGAACAGTCGTGGGACCGGCTACGACAGACGGAGAAGCCGCTGACGAATCTCTTGAGAAATTCCGCCAGAATGCGTTGGTTGCCGTGGCGCGGTTGATGCCGCCCACGATACCCGAGGTCGGGGTTGTGGAGACGAGGAACTGAAGACCCCCGATCTCCTTGCCGCCCGAGCCGGTGCCAGGAGCATAGACGCCCTGGGCAATCCGGTTGGTCATCGTGCGTTCGGCATTGGTTACCCGTGCCGACAGCCAGTCGATGACCCGCTCCTTGCCCGAGTTCTGAAGTTGCTCGAGGCCGGAGAAAATGACGGAAACAGCGCACTGCTTCCAGTCGAACTCAGCAGAGGTCAGCACGTCCTGCTGCGTGACGTTTAAAGTGTCCAGACCAGAATACCAGAGAAACGTGTCGTTTTCGTTGTAATCCAGCTCCTGGACCAGCGTGCGACCACCTCCTGCCGGCCGAGCATTGCCCTTCTGCTTCAGGCGAAGCAGCAGCGCATTGTTGTCGGTGACGTTGTCGGCGAGTTTGCCGGTGCGGTTGCGGAGGGTGGTCGTGATAAGCTCGCTCAAGTTTGGCGAGGGCATATCGCGGCCCTTTCAGGGTTTAGATCCCTGACTGCTCGTCGTAGAGGGTTGAGATTTCGTCGTAGACTGATTCTTTAGGCTTTCTCTGCGCCGAGACACCAGGAATCGGTGAACCGGGAGGTAGGCTCCTGCCCCTGTCTGATGGGGGCTGGGGTTGGCCCTGACCGCGTGATTGGCCATTGCCGTAAAAGTGCTCAAGCAGGATCGCGCGCGTCTCGGGATGGCCCCAAGCCGCTGCTTCGTAGGCTTCCTGCAATGTAAGGTCTCGTCCTTGGCTGCGCTCGAATTTAAAGATTTCAGCCATTGCCGGCTCGAGATTGTCGAACCAGATATGGCCATCATCCTTGAACGCCTGCAATTCCTGATTGATAGCAGCGTTCTGCTGCTGCTCCTGCTGCTGATAGAGACCCTGAACCTGCTGCTGCAATTGCTGCAGATATCGCATGGTTGGGTCGTTCTGCTGCTGTTGCTGCGGCTGGCCGTAATACTGCGCGATAAGCTGCTCGGGGTTGACCCCGAAGCGCTGACACAGCCAGCCAATGCCGTTGTAGAAATCGGTTGCCAGGATGTTCTCGGCCTGCATCCAGTTGGCGATGGCGTCGGGCAGCGTCGTACCCGCCTGCTGCGCTTGCTCGATATAGGGCTTTAACCCCTGATAGATTTGAAAGCCGGCGTTAACCTCGGCCTCGCGCTGCTGCACCGCCTGGACAATAGGATGGTCCGGGTACTGTTGTGCCAAACGCATATATTCGGCCTTGGCCGCTGGTGACCAGCCACCTGGAGGCTGCGGATAGGATGCCTGCTGCTGTTGCTGCCCCTGCTGCTGAACTTGGGCCGCCTCTGCGGCTGCCTGCTGTTCGGCAGTCCATCGACCCTGCTCATCACGCGGCTGGCCTTGATAGTGGGGCTGCGGCGGTGCCTCCATGATAGAGCCATCAACCTTGCCCTCTTCCTCGAGCCAAGCGGAATTGACATCGGATGCAACATCATTGGCGGTGGATTGAGGTTCACCGCCAATGTTTGGAACGTCACTCATCATTCACCTTTATATCCAGCTTCCATCTGGTCCCATGAATCGGCCACCGTCTGCTCGATCTGCTTTTGATCGATCTCGGGGGGCTTGGGCTCCTCGCCCTTTTCGATGATGTGGTTGCCCTTGGGGATGGCTTTCTCGTAGTCGCGCCGATTGTTGTAGAATTTGCCATCGGTCGGGTTCCAAGTATCGGCCATCTGGCCGCGCGACAGCATCGGTGTCGGGAAGTCGCTCCTGAGTTCCTGCGGCCGGTTGCGATAAAACTCTGCCTTGGGGACCAGCTTCTGCGCTTCCTTGTCCCAGACCCAAGTGCCGCGGGTCATGTCAGCCCAATCAACAGGGTTGCGGTGGTGAGCGAGGCATTGACGCGAAATGGGGAGATCGGGAGAACCGTCCCCACCGGCGGCGCCTTGAATGTCGTTACTGTCCCGCCAGCGACCCACACCACCGAAACATCACCGGCCCCACCGACGTAGAGGGCGCGCATAGCTGGCGTGGTAACCGTGTCGCTCGGGGTGATGGCGAAGCCCGAGGAATAGGGATATTGCTGTTCAGCTCCCATTTTATTCTCCTAGAAGTAGTGTCATGGCCACGTCTTCCTGCGCCTTTTGCTGCAGGTGCCGGTGGGCTTGGTTATAGGCCTTGGCCAGTTCCAGCTGGACGATCGGCTGGGCGATTCGTATTGCCCTGATATGGTCTATCAGTTCGAGGACCGCCTTCTGCTCCCGCCACGGGGTCTGGATTGCCCGCATCAGGTTGAGTGCCTGGACGGCGTTGCCCTCTGCCTGGTCGAGCTCTTCCGGCGTATCGAACTCTGGCGGCAGACCCTCAAGCAGCCGGCCAATGGCACGCTTCAGCCGATCGCGCGCCTTGCGCTGCTGCTCGAGAGCCCTTGCCCGCTCTGCCTCACGACGGCGGCGCTTGTCCCGAGCAATTGGCGGTTCGCCGATCGCTCGAATGGGCGGCGTTGCGGGAACCGATGCTGTCAGAGTGGCCGGTGTGCCGGTGAGGGCATAGGATCCGGGGTCGGCCGCCACCCTAAAACCGACAAGGGTCGATGCGGCAGTGCCGATCAGCAGATAGGTGCCGGGATCGGCAACTATCGTTTTGTTGCCGGTGGTGGCATTCAGGGCAGCGTCGCTGCCGATCAGCAGATAGGAGCCAGCAACCGTCGCGTCTAGCTTCCAGCCCTGTAGCGTAGAAGCTACAGTGCCTGACAGGGCGTAGGAGCCAGCTGACGCCGCCAGGAGCCAACCGTGCAGTAGACTGGCATCCTGCCCTGTCAGGACATAGGAGCCGGTCTCTGCCGGCAATGCCTGCCCCGCTACTGGGGTCTTGAACGGCGATGCGTCAGTGCCGAACAGGGCATAGCCGCCGATGCTCAGGACGCGGGTTACCCAACCGTGCAGTGTGCCGGCGTCGGTGCCGGTCAGGGCATAACTGCCGGGATCGGCGGTAACCAGCCAGCCATGCGTGGGCGTCGCCGCAGTGCCGGTCAGAGCATAGCTACCGGGGTCGGCTACCAGCGGCGGGATGCCCAACCGCATGGTGGCGGCGGTGCCGCTGAGCGTGTATTGCCCGAGCGCCGCACTTAGCGACAAGGCAACGGCAGTCTGGGCCTTGATGACCAGATAGGAGCAGATGCCCTGCCGCGCCGAGGTGGTGCTGCAGGCCCAGCTCTGATTGCCGGTTGCCGTTACCGTCTTGTATTGAACGACACCCGTCATTGAGACGGAGTCGCTGGCGCCATTGGCGACTTCTGTCGCAACGGCCGACCAACTGCCATTCAGCGTGTCGGTATCGCCGGTGACGGCGTCGTTGGTTTCCAGCCCCGCCGCGCCGAAAATCGTGTTGCCGTTGCTGACGGAAACCGTCGCCGCAGCATGGCTGGTTAAATTGCCACCGACGCCCGTGCCATCAGCAGCGACGAATGAGATCGTGCCAGCGGCGGGACGAACCCGAAAGACCTGCAGCGTCTTCTCATTGCACAGCGCGGTGGTGACCGTCACCGTGCCCGACGTAATGTTCGACGTTACCGGCGCGGTAAAGATCGCCAGAGACGCGCCGTCGCCAGCAGAGCCATCGCCAAAGCCGACATTGGCTCTTAACGTGTAGACATTGCCAGCGCTGTCCGCGCAGGACGAAATAGGTGTTAGGTCACCCGATCGCGGTGCCGCTGTGGCAAAGACCACCAGCCAGTCATTATTGGCGACAGCGGCGGTGACCGTCGCCCCTGTTGCGATAGTGGTACCGGCAGCTGTGTTGTTGTCGGTACCAACAGAGGTAATCGTTGGGGCGGCCATCTAAATGGCCCTTATCTTACATCCCAGAATGGCCGCTGACCGCCGCCGACGCATTGCCGCCGATGCTTGCGCCCACAGGTGCAGTGCAGAACATAGATCATGTCGGGTGCAGCACTCGCTTTATCGGTCTCCGAGACATAGAAAGCCTCTATGTCATGGGCGACTGGGTTCTTGCAGCATGGCTTGGTTGCCTTGACGATCAGATCGTTGAGGAACTTGGCCGGCAACAGGTGAAGCATCTTGGCGACGGAATAACGAGGGCAGGCCCCGACATGATGGGATGCTTCCTGGTCCCACCAGTATTGATGGCGCTCGTCAGGTGTCAGCCAGTAGTAATGGCGGGCATCATGGATAAGCCAGAAAATTCCAAGCTCGGATGGGCCGTCCATCCCGACAGGGATGTGGAAGTCTGGATCGACCCACTGGTTGCCGAGCAGAAACGGCTCGGTAGGGATTTCCAGCATGTCATGCCAGGGTCCACAAGGATGCGCCGAAGTCCAGAGTCATCGTCTCGCCAGTCGCCACGGTGAATGTCGCTCCATAGTCGTAATAATGCGACAGGTTATCGAGCGCCGAGGTGTCGTCATAGATGGTGAAGTAGCGCCCGGTGGTCGATGCCCCGAGATTTCCACCGCTCGCCGTCCATACCACGTCAACGGCGGTAGCCGTAACCGTACCGGTGGTGATCGTGCTGTTGAAGGTAATGTCGCTACCGCCAGTGGTGTAGCCATTGGAGCCGGCAATCTGGGTCAGGTCGCCCAGCACATTGTCGGTCGCCACCACCGGAGCGTCGGTGTGGATGATCGCTTTCCAGACATCGGTGGTGCCGAAAGCGTCGATGAGCTTATTGCAGAGATTTTCGACAAAGCGCTGATATTTGACATAGGTAGCCATGATTTACTCCTGGGGCATATCTTGCGGCATGATGGGCACTTGTTCCGAACCCATGATGTCGCCGGTCTGTGGGTGCCTGATGACCGTTGACCGCTTGGGCGTCGTCAGCAGCTGGATGATCACTTGGTTCTGCTGCTTCAGTTCCTGCATTATCTCGACCATCTGCTGCGCCAACTGTTGGGTCAGCTGCTGGTGCTGCATGAACGCCAGGGCAATGTTCGCCGCGACCTTCTTCTTCTCCTGCACCATGTTGCCGTCAGGCGCGTCTAGCATTGATCACTCCGCTGTCAGCAGGGCCACGCGGGCCAAATAGTCGAACCGCGTCTTACGGTAGACTTGGGTCGCAATATCGATCGTCTCGTTGAGGTGCTGGCGAGCGATGGTCGCCGCCATCTCGTCCAGCTGCCGCTGTCTGATAAGCTCTTGAATGGCCCTTATCAGGTCTTCGGCAACTCGTAGTTCCTGCAGCGGCAGTTGCGGCAGAAGGCTCAGGGCATTGACGGTGGCAATCGCCTCGTCCTGGGCTTCTTCCAGGACCTCTACAGGGGCGTTGTAGTCGCCGCCGTCATAGAGCCGCTCGAGCGACTGGCGGAAGCTCTCACGGGCCTCCCGCGCCGCCTGAATACGATCTGGCGACCGACTGCGCTTCTTCTCGGGCCACTCGCCGCGGGTCGGGGTGGTGACGGTCGGCGCCAGCGGCTGATAGGTCAGGGTGGCAGGTGTGCCGGTCAAGGCATAGGAGCCGGGATCAGCCGTCGCCAGCCACCCGTGCACGGTATTGGCAGCAGTGCCCGTCAGAACGTAGGAGCCCGCCCCTGCCGGGATTATCCAGCCATGCCTCAGAGTGGCGTCCGTGCCCGTGAGGGCATAGGACCCAGCATCGGCTGCCAGTATCTTACCCGCGGCTGCTAGAGTAAGATTAGCATCGGTGCCGGTCAGGGCATATGTCGTATGTGCCCCGGTGACGCTGCCGCCGATAAACCGCCACAGCAGCATCTAACGCAATCCTTCTTGTATCCTCAGCACCAGATCCTACGATGCGTCGCCACCCAGCGCGGCAGATAGAAACTGACGTTGGTTGCCGTGGTGTAGCCTTCGGCTCTTTTAATGCCGCTGATCACCTGGGCAATGGTATGGGTGCCGGCCGCCCTGATCTTGCCGAATAGATCGTTATCGGCATCCTCGTCACCATCGGGAGTGCCGGTAAAGGCGTTCTTGAGCTGCGTCCGTAGTGGCTCAACAATCCACAGATTGGCGTGATAGGCGGTGTCGATCACCGCAGCGACGGTTGGTGGTTGATCGATGCCATTGCCATAGACTGCCGGGGTGATGGTGATGGGGCCGATTTCGTCAATGCAGAGGCCGGGGACCCGGTGGTTGGTATATGGACCTGTAAGCGGATCGGTGCCGTCGAATAATAGCCCTTGGTTCTTGAGGACCGTAACCGCCCGGCCGCGACCACCCGGATTGTCAGCGCGAACTAATATTCTCATGTGGTAAATGTCTGCAATTCGCCATTAGTGGCGCGACGTTTGAGATAAACGAATTTCTTGAGGTAGCCGCAAAAATTAACATCCGACGCCGTAACGCCCTCCCATCGCAATGTCGTCAAACCACCCGGAACCGTACCAGCACCATCAGTTGCCACCGATCCAGCATTTATGCAGCCAGCAAAATCATTCGCCGCCCAAGCCGCCGCGCCCTTACCGCTAACATTGGCGGTATAACCACCGGCATCTAAAGATGCCTGCAGCGCTCCGCCGCTAACCACAGCGGGGTGTTGATCATCGGAATGACGAAACACAATGCGATTGGAAACACTGGTATCATCAATCTGCCACAGCGTTTGGAAACCAGTAACTCTTGGCCCTTGCGATTGAGTCCATACCGTTCCAACTGTCGTGCTAAAAGGAAACGCGCTAACCAATAGCGAAATCTTATCATCCGCCCTTGTCACTGTCGCCCCAACGGTATGGATGGGAGAGGTGGCGAAGGAGCCGAGTTCATATTGAATGCCCCAGAAGTAATTGCCCTGGCCCGTGGTGGCCGCAAAGGTTCTGGTGTTATCGGCGCTGGCGAAACCAAAATTCGGGAAGGCAGCGGAACTTTGTTGCGTTCTGGTGCAGATACATCTGTACCAACCATTTCCAGCATCTACAATGCTGGCTGTAATGCCCGAGCCAACCGTTCCGACGGTGCCGTTTGCGACGTTGAAATATGTAATCGAGTCACCGGCCGTGGTATCATATGGGTTTATCCATATGTAATCATAGTCGGCTTTCTTCGCAAAAACCGACAGCGTCCATGCTGCGGTGCTGGCTGTAACAGATTGATTTATGTCATGAGAGACACTGGTTGCCCCCGACGCCTTCATATAATCGGCAGTTGACGTTCCATCCGGGGCGGTTGTGGCGTCAGACGTGACCGTTACATTCGTCAGCGTGTAAGATCCATTACCAATCTCCTGACTTCTCAGGTTGGAATTCGTCCGCTGTTCTTCGATCAGAATGCCCTGTGAGACGTTGGAGACATCCCATTCATAGGGGAGGTCGTATCGGGCGGCAGTAGTAGTAGCGAGATAGCCAGTGGCGTAGGTGAAGCCAGCGGCGTCGTTGACCGGGTAACGCTTGGCCTGTGTCCCCCAAACATAAACCCCCGAAGTTCCGTCGCCAGCATAATTATCTACTGTTCCGATTGCGCCGTCAGATGTGCATACAGAAACTCTAGCCCACCAGTCTACGCTCGTGCCGACCACAGCCACGACAGTAACTCTGTACCAGCCGCTTCCAGCGGAAGATATGGAGCTTGACAGTACTGTCCCGGTAGTTGTGCCGATTGTACCATTAGATAAATCAACAACCACACCTCTATTTACAGCACCATCGTCATTAAAATGAACGGAGGCGAATGTGCGCTCGGCAGCCTTGAGATAAACGGAGAACTGCCACTGCGCTCCGTCAATGCCCCAGCTAGGTCGCTGCCTCATGTAGTGCTGCGCACTGGTGGCACTTTCAATTAACTTTTCGGCTGTCGATGTCCCATCTGGAGCAGTGGTAGCATTGGCCGAGAACGATGACGCTACATTCCCCCACCCACTAACGTTTAATGTCTGCGAACCCAACAGAATGTTGTGATTGACATACCGCCACACACCATCGCTCTGCCTCGTCATCTTGATTGACGGCGAGGTGTAGGTCAGGTTGCTATAGGGCGCGCTATCAACCGGAACCGAAGCGGTCATCACCTGCATTTGTTTGGTCACGTCGGTGAAGTACGTGAAGTCAATGCCCATGGCGTCGACCTCGCCTGAGATCAGTGCAGCACCACCAACCGCCCCCACCCCGCCGGCCGCAACGAACAACGCGGCATGCGATACGCCGCGATAGGCCGAAAGTACGTGCTGCATCAGGTGAAGTTGCCAATGCCGATGCAGGACACATTGGCGCCGGTCGTTATCTTCCACGCTCCTGACACCGAATAGATGCCAAGAGGGATCATGAATGGCACCAAATTGGAGACCGATGTGGCACCGCCGACGAACACCGTGATCGAGGTGGCATTGTCGAGCAGCAGGACGTTGCCTGGCGAGGTCGTCGCCGGAACCACCAGGATGCCCATGATGTAGTCGCCGGTCGCGCCCGTGGCGCCCAGCGCCTGCGCTGTCTGTGACGCCGCTACCGTCTCATACTCACCGACACCGATGTCCCCCAGCGCCACCCGCTGGGCACCAGCGACAACAGCCCCATTGCCCCCGACCAGCAGGTTGCCGGCGCTGTCGAGGGCACCGATCGTCGTCTTGGTGATCTGATAATGTACGCCTGTGACATCATCTGTGGCGATTGTGACATTGTCAGCCATGTCTGTTATCCGAGTTCAGCATAGATTATCCACGTTTTTCTGGTTGTTGCATCTGCCCCGGTCAGGGCATAACTCCCGGTTGCCGCGGTTATCAGCCAGCCATGCTTAGGAGCCGCATCCGTGCCCGTGAAGGCGTAAGATCCGGCATCCGCCGCCACCACCCGGCCATACTTGGGAGACGCATCGGTGCCGGTCAGGGCATACGTCCCCAGATCGGCAATAATGCTCTTGGCTACCGAACGCAGAACGAGATAGCTGCGGGCGCTGTCCTTGGCCGCCGCGGTGGTACAGGCCCAATCCTGATTGCCTGTCGCCGTTACCGTCTTGTATTGCGACGATGAGGTGATCGAGCTTAGATCGGTAGCCGAGACATTGGCCAATCGGGTGACGACTGCCGACCAACTGCCGTTGGTGGTGTCGGTATCGCCGGTGACCGCAGTATTGGTCTCAATGGCGGTGGCGCCAAAGATGATGTCGCCGATGGTAACCGATACGGTCGCCGCAGCATGTGATGTTGCCGAGCCGGTTACCCCGGTGGCATCGGCAGCGATGAAGCTGACCACCTCGCCAGTGGCAGGTCGAACCCGATAGACCTGGATTGCCTTGGCGACGGTCGCCGGCGAAAAATTGGCGGTAATCGTTCCGTTGGTGATATCGGCAGTCACCGGGCAGGTATAGATACCCAGAGTAGCGCCAGCCGCCGCCGCCCCTGGATCATAGTTGATCAGCGCCCGGTTGGTATAGACGTTGCTGGCGCCGCTATCGACAACGGTGGTCAGCGATGCAACACCGGCAGAGCCATTGTTGTCGCCGGCAACGACAACGACGAACCAATCGCGACTGGCTACCGCGCCGGTAACCGTTGCCCCGGTGACGACCGTCGTTGTCGAGGTGGTACCGACGCCATTGGCGAGGTCACTGACAGTCGCCGCCATTTACGGCCCTACAGGCTGTCCGCCCGGTACCACCTGTGACTCGGCCCCAATGGGATCGCCAGTCTGTGGATCGATGAGGAGCGTGGTGCGCCGGGGCGCAGCCAACATCTCCAGGATCTTCTGCAGCGGGCTTGGCTGCGGCGGCTGGCCTGTCATAGCAGCCATGTCCTCTGGCGTCATGTCGCCGCTCATGCCACCGTCGCCGGCGATCTGGTTCAACTCCTGGATCATCGATAGCTGGCGCTGATAGTTGGCGTCTTCCTTGGTGTGATCCAGCTGACCCTTCTTGATATCGACTTCCTGCTGCTTGATGTTGAGCTCGCCATCGACCTTCTTGTCCTCGGTGGCAATCCGCGCCTTGTCGTTATTGATCTTCTCCACGTCGATTGGATCTGGTTGCGGCGGAGCTTGAGCCTTCTGGACCATCTCCTGGCCCATCGCCTGGATGGTCTGGGTGATGGTCGCTTCCATCTCGCGACCGACGCGATAGCCGCGCAGCACGAACATCAGCAATTCGCCCAGCATCGGCATTGACGACGGTATCGCCTGTGCCATCGGGCCAGCCTGCTGGAAGAATTGCGCCACCATCATCATGAATTCGTTGCGCGAGGCCTTTTCGGCTTGTTCGTCGGGGTAGATAGTTGAGTCAGTTTCAACCTCAATTCGGAACCCACGAAGGTGGTCGTCCCGCATGAGGCGCAGCGCAGCTGCCACAAGCCCAGGGTCGGCTCCTTCCCGGTTTGCGACGGCGAGAATTTGCTTTGGCGAGAAATTTTCGGCGATGATTTCGGCGCCGATTTCGAGTGCTTCTTGAGCAAACCGCGCAATCTCGTCGCGCTTGCTCTTGAGGCGGTTGGATCCGTACTGCGCTTTGAGCTGCTGGGCACCTAATGTCTCCTCAGGGTTGGAGGCGCCGCGCTGTATGTCAGACAGTCCCATGATCTGGAACACGTCCTGGATCAGCTGAGTACGCAGCTGGATACAGGCAGTCACCGTCGATACAACTTCACCAATTGGCAGCCAGACGATCTGTGCCGCTAGGCCCTTCTCGCCGAACGCCGCCCAGTTCTCGACCGCGATCAGCTTGTTTTGGACGTTGGGGTTGAGCGCCTCGCTGATATCGCCCTCATTCTCGCCGCCAGGATACCAGCCGACGAGTTTAAGCACGTCGGAAAGCGAGGCGATGCGCCCAGTGAGGACATCAATCTCCTCGGCTTGGTCTTGGTAGAATTTATAGTCTGGGGTCGGCTCGAGACTCTCAGTTGAAAGAGTGGCGTATAGGGGCTGAGGGCATGGCCAAAAGTTTTTGAGGTCCAAATATGGCTTAGCCACTTCAAGCGGTTGAGTGCCACCTTTAGCGATGTGGAGGATTTTGCCGGTCTTCTTGTCCCAAATTTCATAGACTGTCGCCTTTGCCTGGCCGCCGCCGATCATCGGGTTGGTGGTTTCCTGCGAACTCTTCAAATCGGCCGAGTGGTCGAGTTGGACCTCGCTCAGCCCGTCGGCCTCCATGTCACCGCCAAAGAAGGCATCGGCCAGTTGCCGCTTGGTCTTGTAGACCTTGCGCCATACCGCCGTGACCTCGCTCCAATAGCGTGCTACGGTATGGCCGTAATCCTTCCAGTGAACGAAATCGAAGGCTAGGCATTGATAGCCGTTGCCCTTGTTCTCCATGCGAACCCACATGGTACCGCGACCGGGCAGCAGCATGTCGTCGCGGCCAAGCTTGATGCATTCGTGGAACTTGCCGGCCTCTATCTCATAAGAGAGATTGCGCTCAATCAACTCCGAGGCGAACAGCCCAACCGGGTCCGGGTCCTTGAACCGTCTTGAAACGATCGGTACAGGTACCCTGGCATAGATGGCGGGACGCAGAACGTCGGTGTTGGCCCACAGCATGGCGAACCGTCGCCCCAGCCGGTTTTCTTCCTGTCGGCGGTAGAGCTTGATGATCGTCTCGCCATTGCGGGTGAACTTCTCGAACTGCTTGTCGTACCGGCCGATTTCACGAATCCAATAGCGTTGCAGGGCTTCCTGCTGCTGCTTCTCGTCGCCCTTGGGCTTGCGGTCCTCAGGGCTGTCGAAGGAGTCGGTGAGGGACATTAGTTTTGCATTGGAGCCTTTAGCTCATCAATCTTCCCGCAGAGAAACTGGATCGCGTCGTGCAATTCATCCTGCGTGGTATATTTGGGATTGGCCTGGGCTTTCTTGGTGAGACAATCCTGGAGCTCTTCAAGACAAGTCTTCATGGTCATATCCTTGTCGGTCCTGGGCCGCGATCGCGCAGCGCCCATATCTCGTCCATGGTCATCTCGAAGATGTTGCGCCCTCTTGGCTTCTTGGGCGGCACCTTGGCCCGGTATGGCCGCGACATGCAGGCATAGCGCCATTCGTCGGCGGCGTGGTCCTCACCGACGGCCATGTCCTCGGGATTGTCGGGGTCGTGCTGCAGCACCGGCAGGGTCCTGATGGAGTCCCGGCAGGTGTCGAAGCAATAGATCATTGGACGGTTGCCGTCCCCTCGCAGGCGTTGGCGAAGCTGATCCCATCCGCCGATGTGACCAAGACGCCCAACTCTACGGTTATCTGCCTGTCTGAACCTAACTCCAGCTCTAGCCATTCTTTCAGCATGGCTAGGACCTCCGTCTTCAGAGAACATAGAGGGATCTGCAACACCATACGCGATTTTGCCATCGTTACGCTCACGCTCCTTGATGATGCGGGCTATTTCTTCGGCGGTGAGACGTAGGCCCTTACCCGGTCCGCTCGCCACGTACCACTCGCGGTATCGTACCAGGGCGCCACGAGGTAGCAGATGTCCTCCTTCGAGATGGTGGTCGTCTTGGACAACCGCCCACCAGCCGACGGAGGCGGGGCTGGCGTAACCCCAGTCCATGGAGCGGAACTTAATCCAGGTTTCCGGGACCGGAAAAGGCTCGAGAACATGCAGGCGATGCGACCAGCCATCGAAGAAGGCGCCTTCGACAATGTCCCAATCGCCCTCGAGCCATGCCCGAACAAGTTCAAGCGAACCGACCATCTGAAGATTGGCGCGGTAGTCGTCGCCGAGGTATTTATTGTCCGCCAGTTTGGCCGGTATAAAAACCCTTTCACGGGTGATTTCCTTGTCGTTCCACGGGTCCTTGAAGGTCTCGGTGATCAGTTCCCAGCCGCCGGGGGCGGGATCGATGTAGCGGGCCTTTACGTGTGCGTGCCCAGGACCGCCCGGATTGCCCGTCGCCCTAAACGTGCAAGGGACATTATTAGCACTACGCAGGGTTGCCATAAGTTTGTCGATAGGTGCTCTAAGAGGAAAGGTACCAATCTCCTCGACATAGAGTTTGGTATAGGAATGCCCCATGTAGCCGTCCGCATCCGAGTCCCGTTCGAGGTATGCAAATCTAAGCCGGGCTCCATTGGGGAACCTCCAAACCTTCATTTGCTCATTGAAGCGGGCCTCGAGCGGCGTAAACAGTGCCCTGGACCGCTCAATGGTTTCCTGCAACTCTGTGAGCTGCCTCCTGACCATCAGGCCGTTGGCGTGTTCCTTGTATTGCGCCTGATGCTCGATCCAGTCGCCGAGCATGGCGTCGGTCTTGCCACCGCCGCGCGCCCCGCCATAGAACACCTCGAAGACGGGGCACTTGATGAGGCGGGTCTGCGGTCCCGGCTGAGGGCTCCAGATGACGGAGATGTTCTCAGGTGGCGGGACCGCAACCGCTTTGCGTGGACGACCCATTACTTCTTGGCGGGGGCCGCACTGATGGTCGAGGGCTTGACCGCTGCCTTTTCAAAGTCGCTCTTGGCTGTATTGGTGGGGCCAACTGCCGGTTGGGCCTCCGGGAACTTGCCACCGCGCCCGGCAGCCGGCTTGTGCTCATAGATCCGGTCGGGGTGCTTCTTCAGTTCGTCCAGTTGGCTCTGGACTGAGGTCACTTGCGCCTTGGCGGCCTCAAGCTGGTCTTCCAGTTCCTTGATGGTAACTTTACCGGGGGACGGAGGTATAGCCATTCTAAAGTCTCCTATGCGGCGGGGGCGGGGGGTAAACCAGGAAGATTGAGGCTGGAGGTCGCCGGCGGCACCACAGGTGGCACGATCTTCTCCATGTAGCTGGTGGCGGTCGAGGTGACGATCTTCTCCACCCATGCCGCTGCCTTGGTCCTTACCGCGCTCTTGCCGCCACCAAGCATAATGATCCATGGGCTGGTCGAACCCAGAACCATTTCGATGGCGTTGGCGACCGCGACATTTTTCACATCGATGTTGATCTCGCCATTGGGGCCAAGCTGGTTTTTGAGGACTTCCTTGGCGTTCATCAGCGCCGCAGAGGCCGCGTCGGCAACGATCTGGTCGAGGTGCCAGGCAGAAACCAGCGGCGCCAAGGTCGGCGGCAGCATAAACACCACCACCGCGATTGCCGCCTTGATGCCGATGGTCAGGAGTTCGCTGACGGTGTCAAGGACGGGTGCGACCTGGACAGTGGCAACCGTGTCACCGCTCGACAGGGCCGCAATGAGGGTGATCATCGCCGGTGCTGCCCTGGCGGACCGCCACCCTGATGCATATCCTCGCGGCGCTGCATGCCGCCTCCAAAGCCCCTATGGCCGCCGTCCCAGCCGCCACGATGACCCCAGCCGCCACCGTAGCCATAGCCCGGCCTATATATGCCACCGGCGATGCCAGCACCGAGGCCGCCGAAGAAGGCGCCAAGCGGATCGAATACGGGCGGCGGCGGCGCACAGGGCACCGCCATTTGTACAGGGCGGCCATAGGCATCGTTCACCCACTGGCTGCATTGGGCATAGGCGCCGGCCACGTTGAAGGCGATGCCGAGGGCAAGTCCCAGGCTAAGCGATAGGAATTTCCTCATACTCTTGTTCCTTTTGGCGCTCCTGATAGGCGCGCATGGCGCGGGCGGCCCATTTGTCACGGCTGGCATAGTTGGGGATGCCCGCCCGCTCAAAATTTCTCTCGAATGCCCTGGCCGCGGCGGCGATCGTCTGGGCCTTCAGCATCGCTGCGACGGTGCTTGAATGGTCGGTTTCGAGTTCATGGACGAGATAGCTCATATTGGCCTCGTCGGTATGCCAATCGAGTTTCATCCGGTCGCACCAGGCGAGAAAGCTGCGGCGGCGTGGACCTGTCCACTGGCACCAGCCATACCCGCCGCGTCCTTCCTTCTGACCGATTTCGCGCAGATGGAGGAAACCAGAGCACTCATGCCCGATGTTTCCTAAGACCCCAGCCGCCTGCACGGCAGAAAACTCGAACTTCTCCATAAGCTCGGCCATGACGATGGGCGCGCGTTCATCAAACCGCGTCTTCACAAGCCGACTGCCGACTTGGCCGACACCAGTGCAATGATCACCGCGATAATCGCGGCAATACCGGCAACCGCACCGATCACGCCGGCCACCGATCCCCAGCTGTCGGAGGACCCTTTCTTCTGGCTCTCGATCATGGTGATGCGCTGCTTGAGGTCGTCAATTTTATCGTCTGAGGCCTTGGACCCCGCCCGAACAAGGTCCAGGAGTTGATCTATCTGCTTGGTGAAGCCCGTTTCGCTTTTTGTGATTTTCGCTTCGTTGCTTCTGTTTTGCTCGACGGCAGCTTCTTTTTGGGCTGATAAAGCGGCATCAATAGCCTTCGTACTCGCCGCAGTAGCCAGTTCAGTTCGGGTATCTCGCTCGGCGAATTGGAGGACAATCGAGTTGAATTTTTCATCATTGACCTTGAAGCGCTGGTCGTGGAGTTCCTGCAGGCGCTGCACTTGCTCGGTGACCATGCTCGGTAGTTCGCCGGCGCGGGTCTCGAGCAGCACGATTGCCTTGTCGCGATCGTTAAAGCGGGCTTCCAGCAGTTCCTTCAGGGCCTCGACCTGAGTGAACATCAGCTCTTTGAGATTGGCGACCGCCTTCTCGGATGCCTGGGTGGTCAACACGGTCGGATCGGGAACCGGCGTCAACCCCATTACTGACACGGGCAGGGCCGGATTGGGGGTCGCCGTCGGCCCGCCGATGCTCTCGCCTGGAAGTTTTACCGCCATGCCCTCGTTCCCTGTTACACCTTACTTTTTAGGCACTGCGGTAATTTTGGTCGGAGTGACGATCGATGTGGTCTGGTAGGCGGTGTCGGCCGAGGCCAGCACCCTTTCCAGATAGGCGTGCGCCTTGGCTGTCGGGTCGCCCATCCATTCTTTCAGCGGCGGGTCGGAATTGTTGGCGACGTACTGCAGGATCTTCGGCGTATATTTGGCGTGCATATCGACCAGCACCGTCCCGTCAGGGGTGATGTCGCCAACCTCCTTGGCAGCGGCTATGGTCGAATAGACAGCATTGTCGAAGAGCTTGCTGACCCTGATATTGTCGAAGAACGGTCTGAGATAGGTCGGGATGTATTTGGTCAGGAACCAGGTCCAGATGGCGCCGAACACCACCACGGCGACCTGCCAGCCAACGTCGAGCACGAGTTTCTGCAGCTCAGCGTTCATCATATGCCGGGCTTCATCTTCATTTTCATCTTCAAGCCCTGATACAGTCGTCCTGGCACATTCATCACCGTCCTGAGGCAGCCCTTGTCGGAATAGAGCAGCACCGCCAGCGGCAAGATGTCAGATGATGCCAGCACATAGATGCGGTCGATCTGCATCGCCTCGACCTTCTTCATCTCGGGCGGCATTTCATCGAATGCCTTCTTGATCTCCCTGGCGTCGGCGTCTTTCAGCGTATCCACCAGCTTGTAGTTGTCGGTGGTGGTAACGAGTTCGAGATATTTGCCGGTCTCGACCAAGCAGCCACCCTGAATGGCCGCCAGCATCAGCAGCGCTATGAACTGTTCCATTACATACCCCCTGGAGGGATCATCAGGCAGCGCACCGGACCATCGTAGACACGGCAGATATGCCATTCGCCATTGGGGCTGTCGGCGACGTGGCCCTCGTCTACCGCTTCGCCAGTGGCAATGACGACATAACCGCCGCTGGGTACGATTTTAATCTCGGATTCATGGACTATCCGGTGGCAGTCCTGGCCGTCGCAGCACAGGACACCATTCTTGTTTCGAATGCCGCTATAATTTTCGTGGCTGGAAGCTTGGCTAATCAGCAGAAACAGCAGGACGGCCATGAAGCAGATGGCGAGGAAGATGGTCACCACCCAGTTGTTGCGCATCAGTCGTCGTCCACGTGGCGCGTGCGGATGGATATCATGATGTCGGCCATCAGATCCACCAGACCACCGTCATAGGGTTCGCCGTCATGCTCCGCCTTTATGCGCTCGTATTCAGCGGTGGCGAGTTCCACTGCGTCGGGTGGATAGACATCCTTATGCTCGCGCAGGCGAATGATGGTCCTGACGATCGCCGGGATATTGGGTTTAAGCATACGCCACCCACAGTAGACCCCAAGCCGCTAGCAGCGCCAGGAAGACTTCGATCTTCATCTAGAGATCGCCGTAAAGAAAATGCCGACCGTCACACCAGCGACGATCGACATCATTATGAGTGTTGCCACTAGACCGGGGGCGGTTCGCCGGGAGGGGCCGACGGGATGCCGGCAGTGCCAGCAGCCGCAGCGGCGACGAGGCGGGCCGAGTTGAGGTCGAGGTCATCGGCGAACTTGACCAGACCCTGCGGATCGCCGGCATTGCTGCGGATGAAGGCAGCAATATCGACAAACGCCTTCTCGACTGCGGCGGTGGCATCGGTATTGGAGGCCATCGAGGCAACCATTCTTTCGACGGAAGTGGCCATGTATCTAATCTCCTTCAAGATGAGCCTCTGTGACTGGAGAATATCGGCCAGCAGCGAGGCGATGCTGTTCGAATAGAAGGAATAGCCCATTACTTAGACCCTTCGAGGACTTTGCGGGCTTGCTGAAGAGCCTCGAACTCGCCGCCGACAGTATCGATCAAGACCGCCAGCGCCATCTCCAGCTCCTTTATGCGGGCCTTATAGTCGGCAATTCTCTGGTCCGTGTCTCGATACATTAGGGCACCGGCGGTAGTGACGGGGTCAATAGAGATGCTGGCGGGTCGTCATCGACATGGACAACGATGCGGCCCATTGCCGGCTTTCCCTGTTTCAGCTTCATTGCCTCGAACAGGCCGAAGTGCAGCATGATGTCGAGGCGCGGGCCAGTGATATGCACGCCGATATGATCGACTGCCACACTGACCTGCGCATCAATCTTCATTTGGAGCCGAACATCTTCCAGCCGGTATAGGCGCCGATGGTGGCACCGACTACCGGAACGAACATGCCGACAACGGCGCCAAGACCGATAATCGGCAGGATGACCGGCGCAGCCGCAGCAATCGCTACAGCACCGACCACGGCACCAGCGCCAACCGCCAAGGCGGTGGTGGCACTTGAGCCAGGAGCTTCAGCTGGCCCTTGCTGATACTGGGGAGGGCCATAATCGCGGGGAGGTTCGGGAGGAAGGTTGGTCATATTGTTACCTGTTGGTTGAAAGGGTTCCTTCACTTCTCTGCTCCATCCTCACCTCCCTGACGCAATACATGGGGGTAGTTGTGTTGAAGCCATTGTTTGATGCGCTTGCGACGTTCTTCGACCGGCTCTGAGCTCAAGCCCCGGTCCTTGCGGCTGAAGTCGAGGCGCCAACGGCCCTCGCACCGGGTCTCGTTCGACTTCTTGCGGGGCTTACGGGCCTTGACCTCGATCTCGCTCATTCGACTCCTTGGGCGTGTCACCGACATCGCGCCATTCGGTGCGCTGGCTAACCGGGCGGTTCTCGATGATCTTATGAAAGGTCCAGCGCTGTTGCAGGCGACCGTTTACAAACCTCAGCCACATCGAGGGCTCAGCGATCTCACCAACCTGCAGATCAACGATGTTGGTCATTTGACCCTTCTTGGCACCCGCAGCACCTGGCCGGGATAGATCCTATAGGGGCTTTTGAGATTGTTGAGACCGGCGATATCTGGCCAGCGTCGGGAGTCGTGGAGCCGCTTCTGGGCTATGCCGGACAGAGTGTCGCCTGGTACAACGACATGGACCTCGTCTTGGTTCCCGAACAATCGATCTACCATGCATTTAAAGGCGGTGAACACGCTCACGGGTTCTCCAGCGCCGTCAACCGCGCCTCGATCGCCGCCAGCCGGGCAATGATCTGATCCAGCAGCAGCGACGTTTCAGTTACTATGCCCATCTCAGCTTCCCTTCTTGGCAGCCCGCTTTTTGCGCATCAGCTCCCGCATGTAGGCCTTGCGGTCGGTCTTGCTAACATCCTTGCTAACATTGTTAACAGGATCACTGCTAACAGGCGCCTTCGTGCTAACAGCTGCTAACGCCGCCGGCACATCCTCTACTGTCTTGATCAGCACGGGCTCAGGCTTGGAATAGTAGGTTTCCCGCGGTCTCTGGCTACAAAACGTCTCGTGGGCAGGATGCAGCTTCTTCAGCCTACCACCGCAGTAAGGGCAGTTTTCAGCCATTTGTCACCAGTTTGTCAGTAGGTGTCAGTAGAGATGTCGCACTAAACCCCCGGTCTCTAGACACCTTTCGCAACATTATTGCCTACTACGCGCGCGGTATCCCTCAGAGAAATGTCAGAACAGCGCTCTCCAAGAGAGTTTCCCTCAGATTTCGCAGATTTCTGTACATTTCCGGGTGTGTGTTTGCGGCCCCGCTTGGCACCTTAGGTACCGGTACCAATCGTTCCAACAACCCCGGCGGGTGGGTGGATGGGACCCAAAACTAATGCCTCGAGCTCCATGCGGATGTGGTAGCCCAATACCTCAGCATCTCGTACCAATCAGTTCAATGCCTTGGTAGACACAGGCTTAGGCTTATCGGGTATATCACTAGGTTTCTTGGGGTTGCCTTGTAGCCAGGCTTCTGTGGTCTTGTCCTTCACTGGCATCTCGGCAACATATCTCACGTTTTCAGTGAGTTCGCCCTTGTGTTCCATGGCGCTGAGGTCGGGCAGCACCTTCTTGAGCAGGATTTCGATGCTCCTGATGCGCGTGGCTGACAGCTTGAGTTTGCCAGCGGCATTCTCATGTAGAAGGTTGAGCAGGGTTGCAACCTGGATACGCTCTCGCCATTGGGCGGTGAGCTTGGGGCTAGCGGTGCGAGCTGCCATCGCGCTTCATTACCGCCAGCCAATCAATCTCAGCTGTGGCCAACACCTGCTCTGGCGTGATGTCCAGGGGCTCTGGAGGTTGAACCTTGGCGCGGCGACGATAGCCGCGGGAATTTGCCCGGTCCTTTAGCCAGCGCAGGGCGAGAATTTGGCGACGACGCCATTTCCGCTCGTGCTTTTCCTCAAGAGACATTTCCTTAGTCATAGTCGGGTTCCTGCCATAGCGGGTTTTCGTCGCCTGGATCGCGCTGTACCTTGTGGCGATTGAGCATGCTGTTGCGATGTTCCTCCGAGTTTAAGTGCTCGAGCCACTCCGCCGCATCCCATATGGATATCTTGCAGTACAAGCAGCGATAGGTCTCGAAGGTCACTTGCAACCCTTCTTGCTCTTGCGCTTTTTGGCCATGTCGATTGTCCTTCCATTGGTTACAAATAGCAAGATTGTTGCTCATATTTCTGTTGCATCTCATCTATCCAATGGATATTGTAATGACATTGGAGATAAGGAGAGACGAGATGCGGTACGGAACATCACACTTCGCCCAGTTCAGCCACGCGGTTCGCTATTACAAAGGTTATGGCCTTGATGCCAAGGCCGTGCAGCGCAAGCTTGACGAGGGCGAAATCCATATCGGCGCTCCCGAGCACAAACCGACCGAACGCCTCTATTGGGACAAGAAGGAACTCCGCTATTTCATCGACGACATGAAGCCTTGATTGCCTAACAGATGGCCGTGGAGGGCGGCCATTCATTAGTCAATCGCCTGACCATAGCAGAAGGGGAACGGAAATGACACCGACAACCAAACAATACCGCGAAGGCTTCTCCGCTCATGGCGAGGGCCAATCAATTGAAGCCAATCCCTATCCTTATGGACCTCTTATGGTTCAATGGAATGACGGCTGGTTTGCCGCCCATGAGAATGCAGGTAACGCTCGCTGGCATGGCCTGACCATCGATCAGCAAATGCAAGACTGGGTCCGCAAAGGTCGTACCACCGACTAATCACCTAACCAATGGGAGACGGGTTCTCCCATTCATTAGATGATTGTAACCAGAAGGGGAAATGAAAATGACACAGGTAATTCACTTACAGGGTATCGGCAAGTTCCAAGCCAAGCCCGCCAATGAGATCAAGACCGGCGATGTACTGGTCTGGAATTACGGCTCAACCTCGACCGTGCTCAGCGTCGAGATAAAGGGTAAATCAGTCTACACCACTCAGCAGTCAGACCGATCAGGCACATTTGAGCGTCGGTTTCTCGGAACGCGGTTGGTCGCATATGAAAACCGCTGACATCACAGACCGACTAAAGGACATGGCTCAATGGCTATGGACAACACCACAGGAGCTCGAGCGAAACCTAATCGCCAAAGCGGCTGCGGAAGAGATCGAAAGGCTTCAACGTTCTTTGCCCCCACAATGCGATTGGTGCGACAAGCCAGCCACCAGAGGAACCGTCATCTGGTTTCTCTGTGACGATTGCGCCACCGAATACCGTGAAGGCATTAAGGCGAACGCGAGATCACCCGCTGATCTCACAGCCACTCGGGAAAAGGAGAAAGAGATGATAAGCGCTGATAGTCTGGTTTTATGCCGTAGTGATCGAGGGGATGGAGGCTGGAGCCTTCATGCGCCAGGATCAACAGACGAGGACATAGCCAATGGCGATGCGCCATACCTCGTATCAGGAACCGCAGAATGGGACGAAGCCTCGAATACGTGGAACCGCCCAAACTATGCCGATTTCATTGCAGCAATCGCTAAACTCGCATGACCCCAGACCAGTTAACAGCCACTCGGGAAAAGCTCGGCTATAGCAAGGCCGAGCTTGCCTCGATATTTCGCGTCAAATACCTGACAGTGCATCGCTGGGAACTTGAGGAACGCCGCATTCCAGGTTGGGTTGAGGCTTTCCTAGAATTGCTTCAAGCCTCTCCTTCCTTGAGCCATCCAGCCTCGACCAGCCCCCGCCAGAAGCCCTCGGAGTAGATCGATGGCACTGCAAGCTTGTATAAAACCCCAGGTTTGCTCAGCGTCACAGTTCGGCTGGTCAATGCCCCGATCGCATCATACTCCACAGCATCCATGCACTCGTCGCATGGCACAAAGCATTTGTGGCCGATGCGCCGGCATAGCGGCTGACAAGCTGGGCAGTCGCAGTTCATGATTGCCTCTAAGGGGTGCCCCCAAGGGCCGAGGGGAGGATTGACCCCTGGGGGCTGGCATGGGAGCGAGATGCCGTGGGAGAGATCCCATGCCGCGGGTGCAAGGAGCACGTCTTGAGGAACGTATTGAATCTAGGTGCGTCGCTGACCTCTGTCAACCGGTGGTGTGTCACGGCTTTGATAGCCCCAAAGCATTGCGAGACTGGTCAAACTCGATCTGAAGCGTCGAGATTCAATGCGGCGCCTCGAGCCATTGTGCTTGGCGGCATCGTCATGCAGCGGATGGCCAAGCCCTATTATTTGGTACAACATCACATAGTCGAGACGGCCGATCTCCTCGCTTACCCTTCTGAGCTCGCGCCATGCATTGGCCTGGCGATCAGTCCAGCCCCAAACCCTTCTGCCACCATCGACAGGTTCTCGTGTCGGATCACAACTTAAACTAGATTGGCTCTGGGAAGCCTCCAGAAGGCCAAGGAAGCGATTGCCCGATCGGCGCTGTGCATCGTCCAAGAAGCGTCGCCCATCGCGTCCACGACGCGCGTAGAGCATTTCAACGATATCGTGGCGGACATTGTAGGCAACTGTCGCCTCTGCCCCTGGCTCATAGGGGTCAGGCACAACCTTGAATGATTGCTCGAATCTGCCGTCATATCCTGGAGATTGCTTTTGGGGCTTTGGCATGGCTATTTCCCCTGCGGTTTGACCATGGATGGGTGCACCTCATCGGCAAACCGCCCCGTCCCGTCCAAAATCATAGCTCTGTGCGGGGCCGCAGCGAAGCCGCGTCCTTTGGCTGGGTTAGGATCCATCCCCATCCTGAAGGGCCATAGAGCGCACCCCTGGAGAGCACATTCTCGGACCTCGTTGATCTGGTAGCAACTGCAATCAAGGCACTTATGCCGTATTGCACGCAGAACTTGTGCTTTGGTGGTCATCGATCGCTGTCCACCGACTGGTCAAAGTTCCATGGCCATTCGGCAGGGACAGCATACTGGCCACGGCTCTCCAGCCACCGTTTCATCTCACTGACCCTTTGTGACATGCCTTTGGTGTGGAAATACCTTCGCCAGGCGGCTTGCTGCTTGTGCATACCGCTCGTGATCATGAAGCAGGCATCGGCAGCGCGGGCGAATTCTATCGCCTTGCCCGTCGCGTTCTCGAATTTATCGGCACGAATGATGTAGTTTTCAGCGGTGACCCCCGACAAAGCTGTGACTGTGCCCGTTGGCCCCTTGCCCTTGCGGTTGAACGCCATTGAATTTCCCTTCCATGATCTCGATCCACTTGGAAGCACGAATGACGTAGTCTATCCCAACCACCCACTCCCTCTCGTTGTGTCCCGCCCCGAACTCGCTCCCATGTTTTGAGTTGGCAAAATCATTGAGGTAATCAAAAGCCCTGTCGAGGCTGCCAGCGTTGGCAATGCAACGCCTGATTTGCGATTGTCTCGTCTTGGTCATTTTCTTGGCAATAGCCCAACCGAGCTCTTGCGCGCATACATTGTAAGCATCAAAAAACTCTCGCTCCATCGCGCAACCACTAATCTCTTTCTTCTCTAAAGAATCTCTAGAAAGAGAAGATACCCCTATAGTCCCCAATGTAGACGCTTTTGTTACGTCACACGTTACGGATAACGCGTTACGTTTTCTGTCCCTATATCGCTTTTGACGGATAGCTGCCATTGACTGGCGAGACAATAATTTTACTACTCTCCCGAGCAATTCCTCATCTTCAATAATCTCGGATAGGTCATTGATTTGTTGGCATGTTAGCATCGCCGCGCCTCATTTCATCTAAGAGTTGCACAATGATGTCCATGATCGCGGGCCGTTCGGCCGCCCTCTTGACGCCGTTGTGGACGGTCGAATGATCCTTGTGGAGAAATCGGCCGACGCGCGGCTCCGAGATTCCCAACTTGCGATTGAGTATCCAGCACAAGCACAATCGGGCGCTGGTCAGTCGTTGAAACTTGCCGCCGCGGGTGGTGCTGTCATGGATCTGTTGAGGCGTGCAGTGGAACCGCTCGCAGGTCACCTTCAGAGCTAGGTCGCGGCGCTGAGTGGTGTCGGGCGCGGTGTACCACGAGTAGCGACGAGGTGGTGGCGGGTCTGGATCGTGCCAGCGCTTTTTGAGGGTAAAGGTCAGCATATGATTTTCCCTCCACGCCACGTTGCGCCAAAAGGTGGAAGACCGTCCTTTGTCCTCAATTTAATAAACGCGATGCGGTAGTGGTGGGCGCAATAGGGTTTCTTAGGGATGGGCGTGGCGCCGCAGACCAGTCTCGGCATGGTGTCGGTCCACCACAGCGGCCACTTGCAGTGCCTGTGGTCTGCCTCGAGGAAGGGTATGGGGTTGGGGGTTGCGGCCTGCGGCTTGAGCTTGGTGGGGGGCTTTTGGTCCTTGGGCTTGGATACCCGAGGCAGATAGTTGACGGGAGGCTTGGTGATGCGCTCGTGCTTCAGGCCTAGCCGACTGGCCTTGCCCATCACCGAGTTGCGTGTGAGGCCCATCCTCTGGGCGATATCGCCTGATGACTTGCCGGCCTTCCACAGACGGACCATGGTGTCGGTCTGATCCTGGGGCCAGCTCTCGCTCATGCCCTGTTCCATTTCTGGAGCTTGAGCACTTGGCCCATCCCACTCAGAAGACCATCTTCGCTGTCAATCAATAAGCCTCTGGACAATAGCCCGGTAACAGCGGACTCAGGAATTTTCCTGCCTCTCATGTCGAGAAAAACAGGACAACCATTTTGGAACTCTCTGACGATGTGTCCGTCTGACCTGGAGAGATTAGAGATCAGGTCTCGTTGCACCTTCGACAGTCCTTTGAGATCACATAATCCGCTGCTCATGTCGTCCCCTTCTCATAAAATGCCGCACGCTGCCGCTGGAAATATTCGTCAGCTTCAGCCTTCTTGAGGTTTTCGGCGGCCTGGACAAGGCGGGCGAAATCCTCCAGGCGGAGGATAACTAATGCCCCCTTCCGATCATCCCGAACGACCAGCCCGAAGTTATCTCCGAGCCAGCCATAGAGGCTCTTGAAGCCGCTAGCGCGGCGCTTAGCTTCAAAGCGTCGATCTCTTGAGAGCACCGGGCACGTGAAGTCGGCGACATAGCTGCCACCAGCTGCTCCAGACAAAGGCACACGTTCAGCAGCCAGGCCGTATTCTTGGAGGCAGCTGACAACTTCGCGCTCAAATCCATTGCCCTTGATCCTGGGTGATCTGCCGCTCATCAGGGTTCTCGCTCAGAGAATGGGCCCGGCGGGGCCAATTGGGTTCAAACCCCGCCGGGACATAGCCAGGGGCTTGGGGTCGCGCTGGCTATGTTCTGTTCATGCGGCCTCTAGGGCATCGATGAAGGTGGACGGGCGTACCTTGCCCCCTGTGTACTTTTCGACAGCAACCGCAGCGCGCAAAGTCGGGCATTGATTGCCACTTCTCCACCGGCAAACTGCCGTTCGGTCCACGCCGATGGCGTCTGCTACCACTTGATCGGTGAGACGATGCTTGCGCATATATTCCTGTAGGGTCATGGTCGTGATACCGTGCGCCGCCGACACCGGGCTGTCAATCAAAAAAAATGTGAGGCGTTCGTATTTTTCCAGTTGACAGCGTAGTGAGCCAGGCGCACATTACCCTAGCGAACAACGTGGTAGGAACAATGAACAAGCACATCGACAGGAATACCAAGATCGGTCAGGCAATCATCGACACCGCTCGTAATTGGGAAAGTTTCGAGGATTGGTTGCAGGCTCAAGAAGATGCCGACCTTGAGAGGTTTATTGACGAATTAGGCGAGGCAGCTGTCGATGCCATGGAAGAGTTAGGGAAAAACCAATGATCTGGAGCACAGGCGCTTACCCCCCAGGCTGCACACAGCGCTACGTTGACGAGGCATCGCCCGGCTATTGGGACGATGACGAGCAGGAATATTGGGAGAGTGCCGACGAGTACGACCCCGAGCCCGAAGACATGACCGAGGATGATTGGCGCTATTGGCTGGAGGTGGTGGCGAGATGAAACCGCGCGTGAAACGAAACATACGCCCGTCGAGATTGTCTCGACCTCCTGAGCCTGCGCCCTTACCGCCCCCCGAGCCAATGCCAATTATCCTCAAATGGGACAGGGCCAATGGTGTGTGGATGGATCAGATCGGAAATTCATTCAATCTGTGGAGGGTAGCACGATGAACACGGTGAAATTATCGGGGACATATATTATCCCCGCCAGCGAGACCGACGCGGCCCTGGTTGCGCTGCGGTCAGCCATAGATGGCGTCATGGACCCCAAGCACAGGCAGGCACTGGTCAACGAGGCCATGCTGTCGGACTTCATCAAGGATATCCATCAGGAAGCATTGGCGCTAACCGGCTATCTCTGCGAGATCGAGGAAGAGGCTGACCACCAGATTCTCGTTGATGATCTTGCCGAGAGGATCGGGGGGTTCGCGTGATGGACTGGGACAAGGCCACAACCGAGCTTGAGAAGCCGCTAAACAAACAGGTAGTCAAGACCCGCAAGGGAGGCGGCAACAAGGATCTGTCCTACATCGAGGCTTGGCACGCCATCGCCGAGGCCAATCGGATTTTCGGATTCGGCAGTTGGTCGCGGCACACGGTCGATCTCAAAATGCTTGACGAGCCGCAACGGGTTGCTATCGGCAAGACCGACGATAAAGCCGGTTATCCGGGGTGGGCGGTCGCCTATTTCGCCAAGTCGCGGATCACGGTTGGCGATGTTGTTCGGGAAGGATGCGGCTTCGGCAATGGGCTCGATCGCGATCTCGGCAAGGCCCATGAACTGGCGATCAAAGAGGCTGAGACGGACAGCATGAAGCGGGCGCTGATGACCTTCGGCAACCCCTTCGGTCTGGCGCTGTACGACAAGACACAGGCCATGGTCTCAGATGGAAATGGCGCTGACCAGCCCGACCAGCCTGACCTCGGATCAATCAAGGGAGATGGTCCATCGCGGCACGCTAGCCATACTCCTTACGCGCATCTGCTAAAAGAAATGAAGCGCAACGACAACCCCCCAGACTTAAATCTATGGTGGGTCAAGACCACGCAGGAGCGCGAAAGAACGCTCAATAGCGAGCATCGCTGGTTCCTTTTCACGGAGATGATTAAGCACGGTCTCGACAAAGCTTGCGATCTTGAAGAGCAGAAAGGATTTTGGACCGTCCACAAGCCAGGACTGGAGAAACTAAAGCAGCGCAACGCGTCGGAGTACGGCGGACTCGAAATGTACAAGGAAAAGGTCAAGAAGAGCCAATGAAAACCCTATACATATGCCTCGCCATTGCATCTCTCGTTCTGCCAGCGGCGGACGGATTGAACCACGCCAGAGACTGCAACGTGACGAGGATCTACAAGACGCCGGGGCCGATGGTGGCAGTAAGCAAACAACGGGTGGTGCAATGGGCTATCTAGCGATGTTGTTCTGGCTCTGGGTAGGTTTCTTCGGTGGGATAGCCGTCATGAGTCTCATGGCGATGGCGGGCGACGACCCATGAAGTGGCAGTCCAAACAAGTAAATCTCTGCGAGTGGCACCGAAAATTCGCATGGTTGCCGCATAAGATGACAACAGAGCCCGGCAAGGTGGTTTGGCTGCAAACGGTATGGCGCCGTTATCCGCCGTGGCGGACACTCTTTCCAGCACCGCTTGGCATCTTCCCCTGGGAGTGGTCCACATACCACCCCGCCGACCAGGCGGAAGCCAATGCCGAACGAGAAAGATTGCGCCAGAAACTTATCCGTGAAGGCTACTTTGGCGGTCCCAAAACTATCAAGGTTGTTTTCGATGACTAATCAAGAAATCGTCACCGAGGAAAGCGTGCAAAAGGCGCTCGACTACCTCAGGGATAGCGCGGCTGAGATTGGAGATCTGACTCGGTCTGCTCGCTTCGAGGAACACATGGTCAAATATACCTTGGCCATGGAGATGAAGAAGCACGACGGTCCCGTCAGTGCTCAGGAGCGAGAGGCCAGGAGCAGCGAGGCATACCACCTTGCGATCATGCGGGATGCAAAAGCGGCTGGCGCAATAGCTACAGCCAAGGCCATGCGAGAGGCTGCCGCCATGCGGATAGAGGTCTGGCGGTCACAATCGGCAAACTATCGGATGATGAAAATCTAAGGAGGAAAGACGATGGCTTTAACCAAGAGAAGGCAGTTGGTCGGTTTTGTCGAGCAGACCAACGTCTACAACCATCTGCGGAATTGCACTGAGCTGGTCAAGTCGCCCAACAGCGGCATCTCCTATTGCCAGTATCGGGGCGACTGGACCGATGCGAAGGTGGGCGAGAAATTCGGCTATACCGGGTTGCAGATCAGGGACTTTCGCCGGAAGCACATCGGCAGGGAGAACCCTGGATCGCCGGGCAAGCCGCACAGCAGAATGGCGATGCTGAAGAGGATCGAAGCGTTGGAGACCCGTGTAGCGCTTCTTGAGGAGAGTTTGGGGATGGCTGAGTCGAATGTCGCGCAGATACGCTGACGAGTTCTCCAAGGTCACGCGCCGTGAGGCGTGGCGCAGCAGCGGCGGCCGGTGCCAATGGCCCGGCTGCGGCATGTTGCTCGGCGGCAAGGTCAGTCACTACGATCACGAAACCCCCGTTTCCATGGGTGGCGACAACTCACTGAGGAATTGTCAGGTGCTGTGTCAATTTCACCACACCGAGAAAACGGGCGCAGAGGCCCCTGTGAGGGCCAAGGCTGACCGATTGACCGACCGAGAGGCCAACATCAAGCGGCCACGACAGCCGATGCCAGGGAGCCGCAGAAGCGACTGGAAACGCCTTATGGATGGGAGATTAGTTAGGAGGGAGAAATGAGCGAGATTGATCAGGTGGGATTGGAGGCGGCCTGCTATGCCTATTGCAAGTCAAGCGGCCGCGCTTGCTATGGGCACGATATGAAAGCCGCCATCCGCGCCTATGAGGCTCGCCGGGAAACCACGTTCGACCCTACAGCGCAACTCGGCGGCGTAATACCTCCCCCGTCTGCCATGCCGGATGACGTATCCGAAACAGTGCGGTGGATCAGATCCACCCTCGACTGGTCACCACAAGCACAACGCGCCGCTGACATGCTTGAATGCCAAGCTCGAGACCTCGAAGGGTTAGGTCGGCTAGTCGATTGGTATCAGGCCGAGCATCCTAAAGGCGTCATCTCAACGACAACGACCCCAGACCCCCCACCAGATTGAGCAGCAGCATGACGATGATGAGGACGGCCACCACGACCAGTAGAATGCGGGCAACTTTGGCGAACGGCTCTGGCACCGGCAGGGCGCTGATGAGGTAGTCGAGCAGCCACCAGATTACCCCCAAAATTATGATGTAGATAATCAGGTGGATTAATGTCCCGATCATGGCAGGGCCTCCTATGGTCCCCAGCTGGCAGCGGCGATCGACTGGTTGGGCGTGCCGCTCGACGGCGCCGCGGTCAGATCATCGGTGGTTGTGCTGACGGTAGGGCGAATGGTTGCCGCCGACCAGATGATGCCGGAATCGCCCAGTGCCTGATCTGTTTCCTCGGTGACAGGATCAACACCCGTCCACGTCCAGGTGGTAGCATTGTTGTTGTCATGCTGGTGAACGGCGCAGACGATGCCACCGCTGGTGATGGCGACGTTAGAGGCGGTAACGGATGCGGCGGTATTGACCTCGGCAGCAACGGCATCGACCGGCGTTGACGAGGCGGGATAGATCGCCCATACTGCGATCGCCGCCGAGACTGCCGGGCTGTTGAGGGCATTTACCACAATGGTTGCGGTAGCCCCGGCGGCGACAACCAGATAGTAGATTCCCGCTACTCGAGCCGTGCCGATCGCCCCTGCGGTACTAGTGTCGATCGCCTTAGTGGCGGCATTGCCGCCGATGGTGACGCTGGTGATCTGGTTGGCGCCGGCGTCATAGGCCACAACCCCCACCACAACCACCCTATTGGCTGCAGCCGTGCCTATGGCGACGGTTGAGAAGGTCCATGGCGGGGTGTTGCTGGTGCTCTCCTGAAGATCGACCAGGCCGCCAGTAATGCCACCGCCAAACCGGAAGGGATTGAGTAGGACAGGCATCAGGCGCGATACCCGATTACCGTCACCTTGAGGCCGGCAGCGCCAGTGCCTGCCGTGACGATGTCGAATGTCACCTTGGCGTCATTGGCGATGTTGGGGTCGGAGACGACTGCTGGGGTCGCTGCCGTGGTGGTGGTATCCTCGTTGGCGTCGAAGGTAAGTTGCGTCGAGAATATAGAGACCCCCGCCTCCTTGATGTTGACCGTCACCAAGCCGGAGCTCGACACCGTTGTCAGAAAGCCGCGGACTTCTGTCACGACAAAAGGATAGGGCCATTTATAGGACAGCTTGCCTGTCCCGGTTGTCAGCGCCGTGGTCTCGTCACCAATGGCGAAGGCGAAGCTCTCCTGAACCTTCAGGTTGCGGTGCAGCACCTTCTTGGCCAGCAGAGCGCTGGTGTCATAGCTAGCCACGAAGTCGGCATTGGGGTCAGGGCTGGCATCGGCGGTAAAGACGTTGATGGCGCCCCACAGGTTCAGTGTGGTGATCTTCTTGTTGGTGGTGGTGCTGAGATCGTAAACGGGGAACTCGTCATCGATAGCAATAGCGGTGAGGGCAGTCTGCCCGGTGATGTTGAGCGATTGCGTCGATTGGGGATTGTGCAGGAGCCAGCCGCCAGCACCTGCGTCCAGGGAGGCATTGTAGGTCAGCTGGAGGTCATGCCCGGCGCCGGCAATGTCGCCTGCCACCAATGGGCTGCCGGCCGCCTTGAATATCTTGCGCGCCCCGACGCTGTTGGCATTGAACGTCGGTGCCGCGACGGTATTGGCCAAAAGCGCCCGCAACCCCAGCGTCATGCCGTCGGCATAGGCGCTGATGACCGGGGAATATGTGGCGGTGATAACATCACCAGTGCCGGCAGCCTGTGCCCAGGCGACGATGCGCTGCTGCACCTGTTGCAGATTGGCGGCGTCGGAAAGCGCAGAGCCGGCGCCCAGCGAGGTTAACTTAAACCCTCCCATTGACTGGGAGGCAGACCATGGCTTGGTGCCACTGGTGTTGATCGACTCTGACATCGCGGTCGAAAGATCGGTGACCCACCCATTATAGGCGACTTCATCGATGATCGCATTGAAGACGCCAAAGGTGCCTGCTGGCGGGAGGTATGTTCCTGAACCGTTACGGGGCAAGTTATATCCCCCCCTTGACGTTGTGGTATTGATGACGGAACTTGCCGCGCTTGAGGGCGTCCAGCATCTCCTGAGAAAGCCCCGGCGGCGTTTCTGATCCCTGTAACCCGCCGACACGAGAACTGGCCTCGCGCTCTGCCTTCATGGCCTCGGACATTGGTCTGCTGCCCCGCTTTGCTGCAGTAGCTGCCAAGCGACTTTCTCGCATGGTGCGGGCGAGCCTGGTGGAACCCCTGCCAAGAGCAAAGCTAAGCAGATCACCAACACCTGGCGTCTCGCCGCGCTGCAGATCATTGTAAACGCTATATGCAGTCAGCCCCTGCCCGGCACGACCACCCCACCGTAGGGCGCCCTCAACAGCCCTGGCAGCCAAGCGAGGTGCTGCAGCTGCGGCAACGCCGGGGATTGGTATCAATGCACTGGCAACGTCGCCGATAATAGTTGCTCGCGGATTGGCTGTCCGAGATTGTTCATGGCGAGCGATATTGGCGTCATGGCCGCGCCCATAAGACCCCTCGGCGCCACCTTCCTTGATGTAGTTCAGCCCTCCAGCAAGGACGGGAGCGGCGCTAGGAACTGCCCCGCCCAGCGACAGGATCTGGTCGCCCATCTCCATACCAACGGACGTGGAGGGATCTGGTGCTGCCGATACCAATGGCGCCGCCTCCCACCAATTATCCTGTGATTGAGGTGCCGCCGGCACTGGAGCTTGTTTGGCTAGAGGTGCCGCCTCCCACCAATCTGTCACGGCTTAACCCTCTCATCGCCGTTAGGGTCGAGAAAGTGTGCCCCCGATGGTAATGTTGCAAAGTCGGCCGGCGTCATGATCTGTGGCAAAGGTGCTGGCCTATTGCCGCTGTCAGTCCCACCCATAATTTGCGGCCCCGCTGCAGCTGGAGTGGCTGGCGGTGGAGCGGCGGCAGGAGGTGGAGCTACACTGGCAGGCGGCGATCCCGGAGGAGCCAATCCGCCCCGCTGACGGTCAATTTCCTGCAAGAGGATATCACGCGATGCCAGACCCAGCTTCAGCCCCTCAATGGCCCGAACACGAGCGCCGCGTTTGCGTTCAATATCGCGCGGTTGATCGCCCGGCTGCGGCAGGAATACCTTGCCATAGTCTCGCATTTCATCCGGGCGGATCGTTGCTTGTGACTCTTGACGCAATATCGCCGTAAGAAATTCTCCACCCCAGCCCTCGGCATCGCGGTACCCTGGTGTTTTCATATAGTTCCCAAGAGGGGCCAATGCCCCAGGGGCTTGCGCTGCCATAGTGCTGGTTAGGTCTGTCAGAGCTGTATCGGCGCCTCCGCTTAGCAGGTCATTGGATTTCACTGCCCTGTTTGTATACATGCTCAATTTCGCCTCTCCTTCTGTGAGAGGCTTGTTGGATTGGGCAATGCCACCCAGGCCAGCTGCTCGCGCCACCCCTTCAGGTGCCTGGAAGGGCACATATCGGCGCTGAGCGCGGTCCCATTGAGCAAGCCCTAATGTCTCGCCATTGGGGCCTTTGATCTCCTGAACATGAGGTGGTTCGCTGGCTTGGCGTTCGGCAGCAGCAGCATCCTGCCGAGCCTGACGTTCATCCTGCGCCGCTTGGTGTGCAGCTGCCGCCTCTCTCTGCTGTTGTTCCAGCTTGAATTGGCCCGCCTGCTGTAATTCCGGGATGCCGCTGTTTATCAGTTCATCAGGGGTACCGCTGCTCAGGGCCTGCGCCAGGGCGCTCTGGCGTTGTCCCTCCATCTGGTTGGCCTGGTAGTTGCCGAGCACGCTGGCGAGGCTCTGGGCCACCCTGGCGGCCCCTTGCGTCCATGACTGCACTGGCGCCGTGCTGGTGCCCTGCTCGGCCAGCACCTCAGCCAGACGGCGCCGGCGCTCAATGCCCTTCTCGCCGGGCGGTATGACAAAGCTCGGGAGTGCCATTTATGCTGTCCTTGTCGGATTAAGCCATCCGCCGGGGCGGCTGGCATACATGCCAAGGCCCTGTATTCCAGCACCGCCCAGACCGGCCAGCCCGCCCAGGAAGGCGTTCTGTTGCGCCATCTGCTGGTTGTAGTTGTTGGCCTGCAACCCGGCGTAGTCCACACCCTGGACCTGCGGACCGCCGATATTGGCGAATTGTGGCAGGCTAACCTGGCCGCCGCTCATCAGGGCCGTCGTCTCATTGATGGGTTGGTTCCTCGCCGTGAGCATCTCCTGCACGCTTTGCGCGCGGGCATTGCGCAGCACCGTGTCATAGGCGTCGTTGCGGCCGGCGTTGAAGTCGCGCATTGCCGCGTCATATCCTGCCGTGCCCGGCTGCAGACCCTTGTTGCGCAACGATGTGTCTAGTTGGGTGGCCCGTTCGTTCCATATCGGATCGAGGCGCTTGCGGTAGAGGTCGGTGATATAGCCGCTGACACTGTCATTCGACATGTCGAGAGGCTTGCTCAGAAGATCGCCCAGACGACCAACCTGCTCAATGCCCAACGCATTGGTGGCAGCGCCGAACTGGTTCTGCTGGTCGAGCAGCTTCTGCTGGGCCGGGTCTAGGGTGGTGGTCTGGGTATAGACCGGCACTTCATAGGCAGGGGTGACGACGACCGTCTGGCCCTTCTTGTTGACCTTGGTGACCGCGGGAACGGTCCTGGTGCCGGTCTGCTGGCTGGTCTGGGTACCGTAGGGCGTGACCTGATTGGGCATCCCATAGGCCTGGGTAAGTGCTGCCTGCTGGTTGTTGACGCCCATCTGTGCCGAAGCCGTCTGGGCCGGCGACGGCTGCTGTGGCGAGTTCATGTGCTGCTACCCTTGGGACGATTGGCACCGCTTGAGCCGGTGGCCGAGAAGGACCGGCTGAGAGCATTGCCGGGACCTGACTCATTGCGGTTTTGCATTCCTGGAAACGCGCCGCTATTGGCCTGGCCGGGGAAGGCGCCACTATTGGCCTGCCCAGGGAATGCGCCGCTGTTGCCGGCGCCGCCGCCGACAGGGGCTAGCCCACCGCCACCACCGGGCCACACCCCGCCAGTATGGCCACCACCAGAGAAATCACCGCTACCTGGGAATGTCGATGGAGGTGAAGGCGAACTGCCTGGAGCTCCAGCATTGCCGGGGAATGGAAACCCAGGCTGGCTAGGAAAGTTCGATGCGTCAGGACGGCCCTGGCCGAACTGTGGGGGTGCCTGTGTACCTCTGCCCATAACTAAACCTCACTATTGGTTGTTACTCATCTCGGCCGGATATCTTACCCCAGCCGCTGCCGACGCGACCGGTGGTGTTACCAGTCGCACCATGGGGAAAGACACGTCGAGCCGCACCACCGGGAAATGCGCCAGTCGTCGCGCCCTGTCCGGGAAACGCTCCGCCCTGTCCGGGGAAGCCGGCGCTGGTACCTCCACCAGCATTGGCCGGTGGGCCTGATGGTGTAACTGGCGGCTGGGGCGGCAGCGGCACCGATGGTTGCGCGGCGAAAGGATGGCTCCATTGCCCCGAATTGAAGTCAAACCTCGGGAGATCGCCCATCTGACCATACGGTGCTGGGTTTTGCATACCTCTGCCCATAATTAGACCTCATTTGTGGAGTGGCGTGGCGAGATGTCAGGATTATACGCGATAATGCTGTGTCACTTGCTGGCCATCTGTCCGCCGCCGAACAAGCCCAGCGATACCTCCATGGACCGCGGGTTCGCGACCCGATATGAGGAGCCGAGCGAAAACCTGTTACATCCGGCGGGTCCCGCCGAAGCCGAGCGGCCCACCTGGACCGGCCCCTAAGCCTACCCCTCTACCCTCTCCAAGGGATAACCCTCCAAAACCGGTTCCCCTATTTCCAATGGATGGATCTGGGCCTGCTCCCGGAGCGAAACCGCCCCCCATGCCACCAGTCATTTGAGGACCAAGACCTGGAATTCCCCGCGCGGTGTTTGG
>Ga0268265_10000487_pt1 | contig 41462 bp, 28 predicted proteins | sample KBSSwiS52_FD_190355 | JGI IMG/M metagenome (GOLD analysis project Ga0268265, IMG submission 190355) | Switchgrass rhizosphere microbial communities from Kellogg Biological Station, Michigan, USA - KBS Switchgrass S5-2 (SPAdes) (version 2) | ecosystem: Host-associated > Plants > Roots >...
CCCTGACCACCACTTTGCATCAGGGCCAGCGGTCGAAGGGCCAATGATGACAAAGTGGTGGTCAGGGTAGAGAATACGGGCGTGCAAGTGAACCTTGGTGAGGGTGAAAATTGGTTTAAGCCTTTTGCCTCAAGTTCGGCCAATGTCGACCCTGGCCTAGGTCAAGGAATGGGTCTGGGTCTTACTATCACACGTAGGATGCTTGATGATTATGCCGCAGATATTCGTTTTGTCGATCCGAGCCCGGGTTTTGCTACCTGCGTTGAGCTAACCTTCCCTGCTTGAGGGTACCCAATGACGTCAAAGAGAATCTTGGTAGTCGATGACCAACCAGATCGCATTCAGGGATTGCTTCCAGACTTAGCGGAAGATCTTGAGGCCGTACATCCGAGAGATCTTGCTGCCGACCACATTGAAGCTGCACGTGTGATCTTGGTTGATCATCATTTGGAAGCGAGCGAATGGCCAGAACGGGATAGCTTACCGTTGTCTTGCCAGCCGCAGAACGGCGTTGCTCTAGCCGCCGTTCTACAGGCGCACCTGAGGAGCCCACAATTTAGGCACGTGTCCCCTACCGCAGTTGCGCTTCTTTCTGCACGACTTGACGAGGTGACACCGGGATTCGCCAATCCCCCTGAGCACATAGCCGCCCAAGCTTGCGGGTTGGATTGGGCTTTCACTAAGAAGCAGGCACATGGAAGGCTTGCGCTCCGCATTCCCCAACTTGCACTCCGCATTTCCCAACTTGCAGATGCAGTAGAAAGGCTTCCTAGGAAGTGGCCGGCAGAGAACCCAAACGACCTCTGGTCTAAAATTTCTGAACTCCTTGGTATTGGCTCTGTAGAATGGGAGGGTACCGCTGTCTCTCATGTCGAACGTTGCCATCCGCCGATACATGAACTGGCTGAATGGACAGACGGAATCTCTTTCGTTCGCTGGTTCGCGCAGAGGATCCTACCCTACCCAGCTTTCCTGCTGGACCTCTATCAAATTGCAATGCGACTGGGTGTTAGGCCGTTGTGGATGCAGGAAGAGATCGAGGCTGGAGGTACGCTACGAAATGCATTGGAACCAGCTTCCTATAAAGGCGTGCTTGATCAATTTCTTGGAGCACGCTGGTGGGTGGCGGGATTAGACGAGTTGCTTTGGAGGGAGACAGAGGGAGGCTCGCTGGATTCGAGGGAGGTCAAGAGTTGGCTCAAGGGGATCGCAGCCTCGGAGCCTGAGTGGCTGGCCGACGAGGAAGTTCTCGTTCTTAACGGAGATCTTCAATACGACGGATCGACTGCCCCTTACTCCAAAGGCCTCGAGATCCATCCAGATGACTGGCCACCCTATGCTTCTGCGCCCTGGACCTCGATAGATCGGCTTTCGAATTCTCTGCGTCTTCGTAGCCTTGTCAGCGCCTCTGATGTGGAGAAATTTGGTAATGCTTGATCCTGCCAGTAAAACCGCTATCCAGAACCTGCCGAAGGGTATCTTAGTCCTTCGGTTTGGCACGATCCGCCAAGAAATCGCCTCTTTTCTACGGGTGGCGGCCGAAAAGCTACCTCCGGTCGCGCTAAAGCGTTTAGGACGCTTGGGTGAGGCTCTTGAGCCATTAGCGAACGCAAATGATCAGAGAAAGAGAGGATGGGGAACAGGCAGTGAACCGGTAGAAACTTACGCGAGCGATGGGGGTCATCAGCTTGGTCGTGTCGGGCACGGGAGAAGCCTAAAGGGAGTTGTCAAGTTTCATTGGGAGATCCAGCCTATCGGGAATCGGCAGAAGTCTCCGATGAATCGGCTGTTCGCTCTTTGGAATTCCTCCGTTCGAATTGATCTTGTGGATGTAGGAACAGGTGGCCAAGAGCCGGTGGCAGCGTCATGGGACTTTGACATTGGCGATCACCAGTCTCCTGGCTGCCATTTTCATGCAAAGTTCGCAAACCCAAACAAAGCTGAGAGGGAGCGGTACAAGGATGTGGATGTGCCGAGACTCCCAAGTTTTATATTTATGCCAACTGATGCCATTGAGTTTGTAGTGGGCGAACTCTGGCAGGATGAGTGGCGGAAGGTCGCTGCTAGCGGAACAAGAGAAATGGAGGCTTGGAGACGTTTTCCGAAGCATCGATTTGAGAGACTCTTCGCGTGGTATGCTTCGGAGCTCCAGGTAACCAGAGGTACTCCTTGGGCTCAATTGAAATGTGCGAAGCCGGACGCTTTGGTTCTGCTGGAGGAAAGATGACGCTCGAGAAACGGCTTCCTCCTCCGCCTACTTCTTGCATGATATATACGCCAGCTACTCTGGCTGACGCGATTGTCGAGGCAGTATATGGGAGTAACAGTGAGAGGTGGCTAGAGCCCAGTTGCGGAAATGGTGCCTTTCTTGAAGCCCTCAGCAGAAAGGGTTTGTCTAGGAAGTATATAACAGCTGTCGATCTTGATGAGAGAAGAGGCTCGGCGGATGGCCTCGCAATGGTCAAGCGCGGAGTTGATTTTCTTGAATGGGCGGAACGGCGCGACATGCAGTTCGACACTATTGTCGGTAATCCACCCTATGTGCGCATTAGTGAGCTTCAAGGGCCACTCCGTGTGCGCGCATCGGCGACCCTGCAGCCCAGCGGATGTAGGATAGGGATGCGAGGAAATTATTGGTACGCCTTTCTCTGCGCTTCTCTTCCGTTGTTACGGATTGGCGGATCGCTAGCATTTGTTTTGCCGGCGGCTTGGGATTATGCAGACTATGCAAAGGAGTTCAGGAGCAATATTTACCTTTGGTTCAAGTCTGTGCGTGTCTTCCGCTGCCTTAAGCCCCTCTTCCCTGACGTTCAAGAGGGTGTCGTTGTCCTCGTATGCCAGGGTTGGGGCAAGGGCCCAGGTAATCTTAGGAGAAGTGAGCATTCCTCACTCACAGACCTTGCCTCGGCATTGCAGGCGAATAGTGATAAGAAGGGGCTCCACTGTGAGGTCGAGAACCAAGCAGACTACTCACGGGTGACGGTTGCCGTTGGGGAAAAGATGGATATCTGGATCGGTGCGGTCACAGGGGACGTTGAGTATTTTTTATTTACGGATGAAAGACGTAGGGAGCTTGGTATACCTACCGAAGCTTGTCACCCAGTACTGTCGCGAACGCGGCACCTTCCCGCCGCCGTGATTAACAGAGGGGTGTGGGAGAGCCTTCGCGCTACGGGTGAGCGAATTTGGATCTTTCGGCCAGCGGGGGAATTAGTTGACCATCCGGCCGTTAGAAGATATCTGGAGCTCGCAAGGGATGTCGGTGGTTGTGATCGCGGGGCGTTTAAAGTTCGAAAGCGAGACCCGTGGTTCCAGGTTCGGCTTCCGCCGACACCACATGCATTTTTGAGCGGCATCTCGACTGATGGGCCTTGGCTCGCCCTGTGTAGCATGCGGTGTCTAACAGCGACTAATGCCTTATACATCGTTCGGTTTAGAGACCGGCTGAGTCTAGAGGAAAGGGCGGCTTGGGGGATCTCAATGGTTACGTCGGTTGCAGCTATCAACTGGAAACGCTTGGTTCGAACATACCCGGGCGGACTAAAGAAGATCGAGCCCGGGGATCTTCGGAAAATCAAAATTCCTCTCCCGCGTTCTGCGTCGGGCTCTGTGAGGGCTTATAAAAAAATGGTTTCACTGATTAAGGAGGGAAACATTGATGGTGCGCGGTCGGCCGCAGATCGATGGTGCGGAATCAAGAGGTGAGGCCCTGCCGCCCGAGTAGATGGTGAGATATCTACAGTGGCTCTCTCTGCGGGATTTGGGGGCGGCACGTCTGTGACCCTTCGAGTGCCCGCTTCAGCTCTTCTGCCGCGAGGCTCTTTCCCATCTCAATGCTCTTTCCAAGCTTCCATCACCGCCGCGGCCTCCTCGGCAGTCTCGGACTCTTCGTCCTCGGGGGCGTTCTCCAGCGTGTAGAGCGGCTCAGCCGTCTCTTTCCGGACCTCGAGCAAGCGCTCGGCGCGGGTGATCTCGCTCTCGGGCAGGTCGTCGATCAGACGGTGAAGGCTGTCTCGCGAGAGCATAGGCGTTTCCTCGTCCTTATTGCAGCGCGGGGAGCCAGCGCTATCCCTCCAACCCCACCCGCCCGCCCTCCAGCAACCCCTCCGCATCCACCCCCGCCCCCCACAACCTCCAAGCTTCCTTCAGCGCCACGTCCGCCTCCCCCGCCCGCCCCGCCTCCCGCAGCGCCCTGGCTCTTGCCCCCGCCGCATACCCCCGAACCCGGTTCTGCCACTCCTTCGTTCCCCCGACCATCTCCGCGATCTCCACGGCCAACCCCGCCCAAGCCTCCGCTTCCCCGGACAGGGATTCCTCGACCGCCAGCTCGCAGACGGCCCAGGTCTGGTATTCGGTGGCGATGCGAACCACCGCGATCCGCTGGTCGGGGGTCAGCTCCTTGAGGTTGGGGAACAGCTCCTTGGCTTGAATGCGGTCCTCCGCCCGGGGCGGGGTGTCGGGGAGGCGCAGGGTGAGGAGCCTCTGGAAGACTCGATGGGCGCGGGCGCGGAGCGGCTCTCCGAGATCGGCGAGGAGGGCTTCGGGGTCGCGGCCCACCCTCTGCCTGGTCCGGCTCAGGGTGTCGTGGAGCTGGAGGAGCTCGTCGCCCTGGTCGACCGTGATGCCGGCGAGCTCGGCCATCTGTTCCAGGCATTGGAGTCGGGGCGGTTTCGTGCCCGCCTCGTACTGCGTCAGGGTCACCCGCGGGATGCCGAGATCGTCGGCGAGCTCCTGCTGCGTCTTGTCGGTCAGCGCCCGGAAGAGGCGCGACAGCCGGTTCTCTCGATCCATTCCGACCCCCATGTAGCAAAAATCTCGGATTTTTCCCAGACTACCCTCTCCAGAGCACTCTTCCACTTAGGAGCGGGCCGCGGAGGCCCGCCACCGGCGCCCGCTCAGGAGAACGCCCCGATGCGCAGAACCGTCATCGCCCTGGCCCTCATTGGCTCCCTCGTCAGCCAACCGTCTCTGCTCGACACGTTCTGGTCCTTCCTCTCCACGGTCTGGAGCGAGTCGACCCCGGACGAGGGTTGTGGGGCAGACCCCAATGGCGGGTGCCGCCCGGCGCCGCAACCGCAGCCCGATGAGGGCTGTGGGGCAGATCCCAATGGCTGCCCCAAGGGGTCATGACTTGAAGCGAAGGCCCGGGTCGTGCCGGGCCCGGAAGAGGAAGGCCAGGATGCGGTAGGCCAGCTCCGCCGTGGCCTCCTCGCGCTCGACCGCTTCCCGGAAGAGGCGCAGGGCGGAGAGGGCCTCCTGGTGCACCTCTTCGGACTGGAACACTTGGCGCAGATGCAGGGCCAGGGCCTTGACCTCGGACGTCCGGCCCTCATTCAGGAGCAGGCCCGCGTGCTCCAGCAGGGCGAGGGCAACGTCGTAAAACATCTCCCTGGCGGCAAAGCCCCGCCGGGCCTGATCCAGCAGCAGGCGGGCCTCCTCCGGGCGGCCGAGGCCCGCGGCGATCCGGCCTTCCAGCCAGGTCACGCGGAGCAGGAAGATCTCATCCCGCAGCTCGATGGCGACCTCGCGGACCTGTTCCAGCAGGTCGCGGGCTTCCATGTGCCGGCCGAGATGGCTGAAGTTCACGGCGAGGTTGAATCTCTGGCTGTACCAGAGCCGGGGCTCGGAGCGCTTGTCGAGCCGGGGCTCGGCTTCGCGCAAAGCCTCGACGGCGCCCTCATAATCGCCCATGACCTCCAGGGTGAACCCCTTGTTGACGAGAATGCGGGCGGGGGTGCGGCTCACGAGGAGGGCCGTGTCGAGGGTGGTGATGGCTTCCTTGAACCGTCGCTGGGCGCGGCGCAGCGAGGCTTCCAGGTCGAGCAGGCGCCCCGGATCGAGGATGTAGTCCGGATCGAAGCCGGCGCGCCAGAGGCGCTTGGCCTCTTTCATGGCCACATCGGCAGCCTTCAGCTTGCCGGCGACGCGCAGCGTGTTGGCGAAGACCGCGACTGCGTACCCCTGGAGCCGCTTGCGCCAGCCTTCCGGTCCTTTCACCCAGAGAGCGGTCTGCCGGGCGATCTCCGCCCAGTGGAACGCCTCCTTCAGGTCTCTTGAAGCCGCCTGCACCGCCTCCTCGGCGATCCGCTCGCAGACAGCCCAGGTCTGCAGCTCGCAGGCCGCCTTCACGACGGGCAGCCGGTCGGCCTCGGGCAGCGGCTTGAGGTACAGGAGCCGGATGCCGGCCAGCCGGCGGGCGGACTCGACGTCGGAGGGACGGGGGTACTCGTCCAGCGGCGGCACCGCGCGGGAGAGGGGGACGGATTCGACCAGGATCCCGCGGAACCAGCGGGCGACCTCCCGCACCTCCGTTTCGACGACGTCTCTTTCCTGCGGCGTCAGCGCCGGATCGGGCACCAGCGCCTCGTAGCAGATCATGGCCGCGGCCACGTCCCCGGGCGTGGCTTCGACGCCCTGGAGGAGCAGCTCGAACTGGTCGTCGTTGAGGAGGGTTTCCTTGGTGAGATGGTAGGAGACGGTCCTCACCGGCATGCCGATCCGGCTGCCGATCTTCGTCAGGGTAAGGTCCTTCATGGCGGCCAGCAATAGGACGACAAGCGGCCGCGCCACGGGCGGACAGGTCATCGGGACGCCTCCACGGGTTCAGGGTTCAGCTTCCGTCCATTGTATCCCGGCCTCGCGGACTGGAAGAATCCCAATTTTCCACTACCAGCCCTCCGGCCCATCCCGGTCCTGGGACATCCTCTCCTCTGTCGTACGACAAAAGGAGACCCCGATGCCGGAATTTTCTGCCTCCCCGTCCGAAGCGCTGGGCCATCGTATCCACCTGCTCCGCCGCAAGCGGAAGTGGAGCCAGGGCGATCTCGCCGCCCGGGTGGGTGCGACGGCACCCCAGATCAGCAAGTACGAGTGCGGAGGCTCTGAGCCGAGGCTCGACTTGCTCGCCCGCATCGCCGATGCCCTCGAAAGCACGACCGACTTCCTGATCACCGGCCGCGACCCGAAAACCATTCGGGACACCCAGCTCAACGCCCTGGTGTCCAAGCTCGACAACCTCCCCGAGGAGCTGCGCTCCGGCCTGATCGAGTTCCTCGAATCACTGCTGCAGGTCCATCAGCTCACCCAGCTCCGCCGCAAGTCGGGGAAGTCCCCTCGGAAGCCAGCCGGCTAGCCGCGGAGATTGCGGGATCACGCGCACAGTACTTGTCACCTTCTACTAGTCTTCGCCATCTTCTATTCAGCCTCTGTCGCCACTTTCCGGAATCGCATTTTTCTCCTAGACAATCGCAGCGGCAGGCCCGTACAATCGATCCAGAAGCAGGAATTCTGGCATTCAGGCAGCATTGATTGGCCAGAAGGTCCTTGTGAGACAACGTTGCTGCCATCAGGAGAACGCGATGACGAACGAACCTGTTGTTGAGGGGGAAGCCCAGGAGACGGGGATGCCGACGCCCGAGCCGGCCGGTATCGAGGTCCGGAGGCTCATGAACGAGCTGCTCGGCGTGGAGGCTCACCGGCGCGAGGAGACGGTGCGGGAGGAGCGGTTCCGAAGCCTCGCCCTGGCCGAGCTGCTGATCGCGGAGAGCGGGCGCTTCGAGGAGTCCTCGCCTGCGAAGGTGGAGGAGCTGGCCGGGCTGGCGACGCGGATCGCGGATATGCCGTACCCGGGGCACCTGATGCCGCGGGCGGATCGGATCCTGGTCCGTTCCTACAGCCTGCAGGGGAACGCCCGGAGGATGTCGGGGGACCGCGGAGGCGCCGAGGCCCATTTCGAGAAGGCGGCGATGGTGCTCCTGGGTCCGGCCGGCGCGGCCGAGCGCGGCTTCTATTGCCAGAGGCTCGCGTACCTGAGGGAGGAGCAGGGGCACGTCGACGAGGCCGTGGCCCTGCTCTGGCGCGCGGTGGACAGGTTCCGCCAGGTGCGGGACGCGGATGCCCAGGGCGCGTGCCTGTGCCGGCTCGCCTTCCTCGCGCTGCGGGAGAACGATCTGGAGGGGGCAAGCCGGCTCTTCGCCGAGGGCCGCGGCCTGCTGTCTTCGGCGCGGACGCCGGTGCTCGCGGCCCGTTGCGGCCTGGGGCTGGCTCTGTGCCTGGCGGCCCGGGGCCAGGAGGAGCGGGCGCTCCGGTTGAGGCAGGAGAGCCGGCTGCCGGGCGATGTTGTGCCCGATCCGAGGAACCTGCTGGAGCTCGACTGGCTGGAGGGGCGGCTCGCGGTGGTCCTCGACGAGCACCAGGAGGCGGTCGGTCGGCTGAACAGCGTCCGGCGGCGGCTCTTCGTCCAGCGCCGTCTGCTCGACGCCGGGCTCTGTTCGCTCGACCTGGCGCGCGTGTTCCTGGCCCTGGACCAGGAGCCGCGCATCGGGGAGCTGATCGGCGATCTGAACCGGATCTTCCCCGTCTCGTTCGAGCGGGTGCGGATCGCGGTGGCGCTGGAGGACTACCGGAAGGCGGCCCGGGCAAGGACGGACCTGGAGAAGGCGGCGCGGGAGTCCACGGACCTCATGCGCCGGACGATGGCGATCCTCAAGAAGCTTTGAATCGATCTTCCGGCGCCATGAAGGCCCGGATGTTCAGAAAGGAGAAGTTGTATGGACACGATGAAGCAGCCGTTGTTCGCGTTGACGGAGGCGCCGGTGCGGATGGACCTCAAGCCCGAGCGCGTCCAGCAGATGCTCGCGCGTCTGCCCGGGTGGGCGCTGCATCCCGGCGGCCGGGCGATCGTGCGGGTGCGCATGTTCACCACGGAGCAGCGGGCCGGGTCGTTCGCCCGCAAGGCCTGCTGGCTCGCGGCCAAGCGGGTGCAGCCGGTGACCGTGCGCCTCGCGGGCAAGGAGGTCACCATCACCCTCGCGGGCCATCCTGTGCGCGGTTGCACGGGGGGGCTCACCGGCCCGGTATTCAACCTGGCCGACCTGATCGGATGAAACGAAGCAACCCTAGAGAGAAAGGAGAGCAAGATGAGAAATTCGTACAGCAAGCTTCTGAAGCACTGGAGCGAGTTGGAGAGCAACGTGGCCACCACCCCCGAGCTGGCGATCCTGGAGCCCAAGCGGGCCGAGCTGGAGGCCGAGGAGAAGGGGCTGCGGACCGCGCTCGACCTGCAGGCTGCGGGCAAGGTGCAGATGCACGAGGCCACCCGCACGATCGAGGGGCACGTCGCGCGCGGCAACGAGCTGGCGGTCCAGCTCCACGACATGATCCGGGGCTTCTACGGCCGCTCGGCGGAGACGCTGGGCAAGTTCCGGCTCCAGCCCCGCCGTCCGAAGACGGCATCGGCCGCGGCCAAGGCGAGGAAGGCCAACAAGAAGGGGGAAAACAAAACGCCGTCGGAATCGGGCCCCAACCCCACTCCGACGGCCACTCCCGAGACCGATGGCTCGACCCAGGAATGACCGCAGTATAGCTTGAGTCAAGGGGGGCGCCAAGCCCCCCTTTTTTTGTCGCTTCGCCCCTTTGCCAGGACGGCTCTGCCCTGTCGGGAGGACATTCCGGATCGCGGGCGGCTTCCTCCTCCAGCCATGGCTTTCCAGCAGCTCGGGCACGCGGCTTGCGCTACTCCGCTGATTACATTCCCGCAGGTTTTTTGAAAAGGAGGAAGGAGATGCGGTTTTCCCAGTGTCGGCTGGTCATCCTTGCCGTCGTGCTGTCCGCGATCGTCTCTGCGCCCCTGGGCGCGCAGCTCCAGACCGGGAGCCTCTTCGGGGTGGTGTCGAGCCCGCAGGGGGAGCCGCTTCCGGGAGCGACGGTGACGCTCTCGGGAGGAGGCGCGCCGCAGGTGCAGACCACGGATGAGGCGGGCCGGTTCCGGTTCCCGGGCCTGGCCCCCGGCGAGTACCACCTGGAGAGCCGCCTGGAGGGCTACTCCCCGGTCGAGTACCCCGATCTCCTCATCAGCGTGGGGCGCAGCACGGAGATCCAGGTCGCCCTCTCCCCGGCGATCAAGGAGACGCTCACGGTCGAGGGCAGCGAGGCGCCGCTCCTCGACGAGCGCCGCTTTTCGACCGGCCTTTCGGTCCCCCGCGCGGATCTCGAGAAGGTGCCCACGATGCGGGACCCGTGGGCCATCCTCAAGACTGCGCCCGGCGTGATCATGGAGCGGATCAACGTGGGCGGCAATCTCAGCGGCCAGCAGATCCGCTTCGTCGGTCCGGGTGCGCCCAGCGAGCAGACGGTCTGGTCGATGGACGGCATGGTGATCACCGACATGACCGCGGTGGGCACGCCGCCGGGCTACTTCGACTTCGAGGCGTTCGAGGAGATCCAGGTGAGCACGGGCGGCAATGACGCATCCGTGGCCACCGGCGGCGTGGTGGTGAACATGGTCACCCGCCGGGGCACCAACGGCTGGCGGGGAAGCGGCCATTACTACTACTCGGACGACGGCCTGGTGGCCAACTCGAACGTCGACCAGGGCACTCTGGCGAAGGCGGGACCCTGGAACAACAACCGCGCGCAGCCGTCGTTCACGCAGGGCAACCGGATCGTGGAGGTCGAGGATTACGGCGTCGAGCTGGGCGGCCCGATCGTCCGCGATCATCTGTGGATCTGGGGCTCCTACAGCGTGCCGACGGTGACCCTGCTGACGATCGGCGACTTCGAGGACGTGACCAAGCTCAAGGCGGGCAACTTCAAGCTCAACGGCCAGCTCGGCTCGTCGAACTCGGCCACGTTCTTCGTCTGGGACGACGAGAAGTTCAAGAAGGGCCGGGGCGCCGGCCCGACCGTTCGACCCGAGGCGACGCACATCCAGAGGCGCGCCGGCGACCGTCCCGCCGCCGCGAAGCTGGAGGACTCGCACATCTTCAGCCCCGACTTCTTCGCCACGGTGCTGTGGTCCCAGGTCAATGGCGGCTTCCGCCTCGATCCCCAGGGTGGCAACCAGCTCATGTTCATCGACGAGAACGGGGTCTTCAACAACAGCAACCTCACCTACGTGTCCGAGCGGCCGCAGGAGCAGATCCAGGGGGACGGCACGTACTTCTTCAACGCCCACGACCTCAGCCACGAGCTGAAGTTCGGCGCCGGCTACCGGGAGACGGAGGTGAATTCCAGCTCCAGCTATATCGCGGGCGGCTATGAGTTCTATGGCGGTTATCTCGCGCTCACCCGCGCCGGCATCAACCGCTTCAAGGGCGAGTACAAGGACGCCTACGTGCAGGACACGCTCACCGCGGGACGGCTGACGGCCAACGTCGGCTTGCGCTGGGACGTGCAGGGGGGCCGCACCCTGCCGACCACGGTCCCCGCCAACCCGGTGGCGCCGGACCTGATGCCGGAGGTCCACTACGAAGGGGGCGACGCCGGCTTCGAGTGGTCGGACATCGTCCCGCGCCTCGGCCTCACCTACGCTCTCGGCGAGAACCGCTCCACCCTGCTGCGCGCCAGCTACTCGCGCTATGCCGACCAGCTCGACACGTCCTCGGGTGCATGGGCCAATCCGGTCGCCTACATGCAGTACCGGTACTTCTACACGTCGAACAACGGCGGGCCGACGCTGACGCGGGACGAGATCCTGGACGAGATCGCCAATCCCACCAGCGGGTTCAACCCGTACACGCTGGAGTACGTGTCGTCGTTCTCGCTCGACCCGGACCTGAAGGCGCCGATGACCGACGAAGCGCTGCTGGGCGTCGAGCATGCGTTGCGTCCGAACTTCGTGGTGGGCCTGAGGGCGCACTGGAGGAGGATTTCCGGCATTCTCGAGAGGGAGCGCCTGGTCTTCGACGGCGACGCCTACTCGGCGGAGAACCTGACCCATGTCGGACGGCTGCACCGGCGGGACGACTACGTGCCCGCGGGGAGCACCACGCTGACGGCGCCGGACGGCCGCCAGTTCACGGTGAACTGGTGGGAGCTCCGCGACGGGGTGTCGACCCGGAGCGGGCTCCACCTGGAGAACGGGGACCGCGAGCAGGACTTCAAGGGGGTCTTCCTGACCGCCGAGAAGCGCCTGTCCGAGGGCTGGATGCTGCGCGCCAACGCGGGTTGGCAGGACTGGCGGTGGAGGATCCCCGACTCGGAGAACGAGGACCCGACGGACCGGGCGGCCGGCGGCGTGAAGGACGGCACCCCGGTGCTCAACGGCCAGGGGTTGGGCGGGACGCGCGCCTACTTCCTGAACAGCCGCTGGTCGTACAGCGTCACGGGGCTCGTCCAGGTGGCGCGCAACCGCAAGTGGGGCTTCGACCTGGCGGGCATCCTGGGAGGGCGCGAGGGCTCCCCCATCCGGTACGTCTACCGCGTCTTCGTTCCCGGGTCGGGGGATGGCCTGCTCAACTACATCCCTCTGGGTGCGGAGGTGGGCACCTACCGCTATCCGGACACGCACGTGCTCGACCTGCGCATCGCCAAGAGCTTCCGCCTGGAGCCCACGGACCTGACGCTGAGCGTGGATTGCTTCAACACCCTGAATAGCGGCTACCCGGTGCTGCGCTCCAACCGGCTGGCCTCGGGCACGGGCGACTGGGTGCAGGAAACACTGGGACCCCGGACGTTCCGGGTGGGAGCGCGGCTGAGCCTGCGCTAGCGGAGGAACGGGAAGCGGGGGCCGGAAGGCCCCCGCGCCCGGACTAGGCGGCGGATGCTGCGAGCCGGGAGACCCAGCGCCGCTGCTCGTCCGTATCCGGCACTTCTCTCCCGCGGGCCTTGGCAATGCGGCGGAAGGCATCCTCCGGCGCTTCGCCCGCGGAGACGAGCAGGGCCGCGATGACCAGGGACGATCTGCCGATCCCCTGGCGGCAATGGACGCCGACGTTTTTCCCGGACGCGAGCGCCTTCTCCAGCCCGCCCAGGAAGCGGGCGAATTCCGCCCTCGAGGAAGGCACCCCGTAGTCGGGGATCGGAAAGGCGCCGAGCTCGATCCCCTCTGCCTGGGAAACAGCCTGTTCCTGCTGGAGACCGAGCTCGGCCGCTTCGTCGGAGGTCAGCAGCGAGACGACCAGGTCGAGACCGGCGTCCCGCCAGGACCGCACCTCGTCCTGAAGCCAGTCGCCGCCACGGGGCCGCGGAACGATCCCCAGGCGGCCCGGCCACGGGCCGGGCACCCAGTAGACCTCGGTCTTCATGGCTGGAGTTTTCGGCACCCGGAAAACATAACACGGGTGCCGTGTATCGGCGGATCAGTTGCCGGAGGGGGAGCCGGGCGCGGGCTCGGCGGCGATGGCCATGCCCTTGGCCTCTTCGAAGCAGGCGGTGGCCGCCGGGCTGTCCTTCTTGAGGCTCAGGGCCTGCCAGCAGGAATCCATCGCGGCCTTGCGGTTGCCGGTCTCGATCGCGATCTGGCCGAGGGCCACCAGCGCGTCATGGTTCGTGCTCAGCGCGTTGGAGCTCTGGAATTCGGCGCGGGCCTTTTCCAGGAGCTTCGCCTTCTTCTTGGCATCCTTCTCCTTGGCCGCCTTGTCCTTGTAGCGCAGGCCCTTGGCCAGGTGATCGGCGGACTTCACCTGCGGGTCCTTGTAGCTGCCCCCGAAATCGTCGTTCGAGGCGACGCCCCGGTCGCCGGTCGGACTGCCGAATTGCGCGCTCGCCGGAATGGCGAGACCCAGGGTCAGGACGGCGACGGCGAAGAGCTTCTTGTAGGTGTTCATGACCAGCATCTCTCCTTTGTGTGGTGACCGGACTGCGTCTTCCAGCAACTTCTGTATACGCATCCGGTCGTGACTTTGTTTGGGCTTTCATTTCGTACCGCCCTCGGTGGCGAGCTCGATCCCCCGGGCCGCGGGGGAGAGGCGGATCGACTGCGGCAGGTGGCGGCCCTCGATCCAGACGATGCGCTGCCGCTCCAGCTCCGTCCGCACCTTGCGGAAGGCGCGCTCCAGGCTCTCGGAGTCGTAGAGGACCTCGGTCGGACCCCAATCCTTCCGGTGCGCGGTGTCCTCGTCGAGGCTCCAGACGAACAGGGGGACGCGGATGGCGGCGAGGTAGCGCCGCACCATGGCGGGCTCGTAGAGGCTGGCATCCGTGGAGCCGTCGAGGACGAGCACCACGGCCCGGCGGTGCGCGCCGGCCATGGCCTGCAGGCCGGCCACGGCCACGGCGTCGCCGGTGCGCAGCGGACCGGCTCCCTCGTCCTGGAAGGAGCCGGAGACGAGGTAGGGGCGCAGCCCGTCGCGGCCCTGGAAGTGCGGCGACAGGTCGAAGAGCTCGGTGGTGCCCGCGGCTCCCGGGTAGGCCCTGGGCCGGGGGGAGACGATGCGCAGCAGGTCGCCCTTGTCCAGGGGGAGGTTGGAGGGGCGGCTCAGAGTGACGCCGAGCCGGGCCTTGACGGAGTCCGCATCCGGCATGCGCACCAGGTAGAGCTCCGCGGGTCCGTCCTCGACCGCGGCGACCTGGAGAGGAGTGCCGTCCGCCTTGACGAACCAGCCGCGGAGGGTGGCGACGGGCGGCAGCCGGCTCCCGCGCAGGAGGTCCACGGGCACGGCGGTCAGCTCGGTCTGGGTCTCGCCCGACTCGCCGCCGAAGATCAGGTCCTTGCGCGCCACGATGTTGGACGGGAAGCGCAGCTCGGCCGTGAGCACGTGGGCCGAGCCGGGATCGTAGGCGGGCAGGCTCGCCCGGCGGTCGTCGTCGAGCCGGAGCTCCTGGCCGTCCAGGGTGAGGGAGGTCCGGACCGGCGGGTCGTGGGTGAGCCGCTCCCAGGAGAGCCGCACGCTGCGGGGAGCTCCCGAGGCTCCTTCGAGCGCGATCTGCACCTCGGCCGGCGGCCGAGGCAGGTTGATCCATTGCCGGGTACGGGCGATCTCCTGGCCGGAGGCGTCGAGGGCGCGGGCCACGAGCTCGTGCGGAGCGAGGTCCGCACCGAGATCGATCTTCCCGTTCCAGGGCGGAGCGCTCAGGCGCTGCGCCACGGCGCCGTCCAGGAGGATCTCGACGGCGGCGGCGGGTCCGCTCGCCGAGAGCTCGAACGGCTGGACCCCGGAGGTCAAACCCAGGAACAAGGTCAAGAACGCGATCTGCATCGGACTCCTCCGTCAACGTCTGCTTTGGCCCCTGATTGCGATTGCGATGCCTGCCCGCGGGACCGGCCGTGAAATGCTTCCGCGAAAACGCGCAATCTCTAGTGACCGCGGGACTTCCGTCTCTTCCCGCGGAGAAGGAGATGCCGGAGTGAGCCAGCTTCGCCGCCTTTGGGTGTCCTCTGGAGGGGTCGTTCCAGTCCTCCTGCTGCTGCTGTCCGCTCTCCCGGCGAGAGGCCAGGCGCGGGTCTCCACGATCGGGGAGGTGATCGACGGTTGGTCTCCGGAGACGCACCTCTACGTTCTCGGGGACGTCGATCTCCAGGAGCCGGTGCTAGCGGAGCTGGAGGCCTGGCTGAAGGACAGGCACTGGACCGTGCTGCTGGTCCAGGACGCGGCGGGGCAGCGGTTCCGCGACGTGGACGGCGTTCTCCACCTGGACCAGGAGGCCGTCAGGTACGGCGCCGGGCAGGGAATCACCCGGGCGCCCGGTTTCGCCGGCCAGGTGCACCCGGATACGAAGGAGCCGGACGGAGCGATCCTCTCGATCCTGCTCGCCCAGCGCACTCTCTACTACTCCGGCTCCCAGGCGCAGGACTCCCGCGGGATGGGAGAGACGGCGTTCCAGGGGGATCTGGACCAGTGGGCGATCGCGGCCCTGCGCAACGGCGGCGACGTCGTCTCGGCGGTCAAGAACACGGTGATGAACGTCGACGCCCGGCTGGCGGGGGCGATCGGCGAGGAGCGCGAGCAGGCGGCCCGTTATCTGGCATGGGGCCGGAGGCGGGTCTCCGATGCCGAAACCCAGGCCGCTCTTCTGGAAGCGAACGCCGCGGCCCTTCCCGCGGCGGCGCGGCCGGACACCGGGTCTCTCCGGCAGGGGATCGAGCGCGCGCAGGCGCTGCTCGACGAGGAGAAAGCCGCCGAAGCGATCGCGCTCCTGGAGAGCGTGTTCCAGGAGATCCGGTTGCAGCAGTCCAACATCGATCTGTACCGGGTGTACACCGATCGCCTCGCGGAGTACCAGGCCCAACTGGACCGGTTGCGGAGCCGCCGCACTCTCGACGATGCGGCGCGGAGGGAGATCCGGAAGGCGTCGCGGATCGTGGCCGCGGCCCGGGACGAGCACCGCCGGGCGGGCATCGGCGGCGAGCAGGTCGACAGGGCCGGGGAAGCGGTGCGGAGCGCGGAAGACGCGGCTCGCCGGGCGGAAGGGCTCAAGGTTCTCTTCGGCTTCCTGGGGCTGGCGCTGCTGGGAGCGCTGGCCGGGTACGCCCGGTTCCTCAACCGCCGCCGCCGTCCGGTCAAGGAAGAGGCCGAGGCGCTCCTCGCCTCCTGGCAGACGGCGCTCGACCGCAAGCTGGAGGCGCTCGTCGGCGAGCTGGAGCCGCGGGTCGAGCGCCGGATCGGCCCGGTTTCGGGCGACGGCCGGCGCTTCGCGGGCGAGACGGACCGGCTGGCCCGGCAGGTGAGGTCCGACGTGGGCTCGCTGACCATCCTGTGGACGAGCGCCCGCTCGGTGCTGGAGCAGGCCGCGGAGCGCATCCGGCCGCGGCGGCCCGGGCCGATCCTCTACAACCTCCTCTTCCCCGGCAGCTACCTGCGGGGGCTCGCGCTCCTTCGGGACGAGCCGGTGCCGTTCGATCCCGCCGACGGGCTCCCCCGCCTGTTCGGGAGCGAGCGCACCTGGCGCGAGGACCTGCTGGGCGACCTGGCCAGCTACGAGCCGTTCCGCAAGTCGTTCGAGGAGCTGACGGAGGAGCTCCACACCCGGGCGGCGCGGGCGGCCGGAGCGCTCGACGAGCTGGAGGCCTCGCTCCACGAGCTGCCGCTCCTCGCGGAGAAGACCCACGAGCGGATCTGGCAGGCGGGCCTGCAGAAGGACTACCTGGCCGAGGCCGGGGCGGGGGACGGTCTCTTCCTGGTGCCGGCCGTCTTTTCCGAGGCGCTCCCGGCAGCCACGGCAGCCCTGGAGGAGGCGCAGGGGACGGCGGCGGCCGATCCCGTCGGAACACGCAGGGGGAGCGCCGCCCGGGCCGAGCGGCTGGCGGCGGACGCCTGGCGCCTGGCCGGCCTCTGCCGCGGCGTGCGCTCCGCCGTGTTGCCGGTCCTCCAATCCGCGGAGGCCCGGCTGCGGGAGGCGGGTCTCCCCACCGCCTGGATCGGCGAAGGGCTCCAATCCCTCTCCGGCCGGGCCGCGGAGCTGGCCTCCCGGGCGGCGGCGGAAGCGGTCTCCGCGGAGATCGAGACGCTGGCGGTGGACCTCGCCGCGTTCCAGGCCCGGGTCGAGCGCGCCGTGGAGCTCTGGGGGCGGCTCGGAGAGACGCGGGCGCGGATCGCGAACGAGGAGACCCGGGTCGAGTCCTGCCGCGGCGAGATGGGCGCCGGACTCGGCCTGGCTCCGGACCTCCTCCTGCGGGAGAAGGGGGCCGACCCGTCGGAGCGGCTGATGGCCGCGGCGCTCGACTCCGCCGAGGTCCAGGCCCATCTGGGCCGCGGCCAGGTGGAGGAAGCCGCGGCGGCCCTGGAGAGCGCCGACTGGCAGGCGACCGAGGCCGCGGTGATCGTGGACGCCAGCCGCAAGACCTTCGATGAGCGGGAAACCGCGGTCGGGGAGCGGCGCGCCGAGACCGAGCGCCTCGCGGCCCTGCTGCCCCAGCACGAGCTCGTGCTGGCCGGGACGCGGGACTCCTTCGCGGAGAGCGCTCTCGGCCTGGGTGCCGGCGACGAGATCCATCCGGGAGCGGACGCGACGGTCGTGGACAACGCCGACGAGGCACGGGAAGAGATCGCCGCGGCCCGGGGCAAGCTCGACCTCGCCGTGGCCGGGCTCCGGGAGGGCCGGATGCTCGCCGCGGCGTCGCTGCTGCGCCAGGTGCGGGGCCACCAGGAGCAGACCGGCTTCCGGCTGGCGGAGATCACGGCCAAGCGCGCCCGGCTCGACCGCGCCCGGGAGGACAACCGCGGCCTGCTGGCGAAGCTGGAGGCGCGGGCGGCGAAGACCGGGCCGGATCTCGCCGGCGATCCGCGGATCACGCAGCCGACCCGGGACGCCTTCGAGGCGGCGGCGGGAAGGCTCCGGGCGGCCCGGGGCTGGATCGACAGGGGGCGGGAAGATCCCCTGGCTGCCGCGCAGGAGCTGCTGGCTGCCGAGGACGGGCTCGACCGGGTCGATATGCTGGCCCCGAGGGACCGGGAGCTCCATGCCCGGGCGGCGAAGGCGCTGGAACAGGCGCGGGAGGCGGTGGAGGAGGCCTCCTCCTGGAGCAGCCTCCACGGGGTGATCGTCCCGGGCCAGCCCGGGATCAACGAGCTGAGCGCGGCTGACAGGCTGCTCCGAGAGGGCCGGTACGAAGAGTCGAGGCTGGCCGCCGGCGCGGCCCGGGAGACCGCCGATGCCGCCATGGAAGAGATCCGGGCCGAGGTGTCGCGGCGCCGGATCGTGGACCTGCGTTCTTCTTCGGGTTCCTCGTCGTCCTCGGACTGGCCCTCTTCCGACTCGGGCTCGAGCTCCGGCTCCAGCAGCTCGGACAGCTCGAGCTCGGGCTCCGGCAGCTCCGGCTGGAGCGGCAGCGATTCCGGCTCGGGCAGCTCGAGCTGGAGCGGCAGCGACTCGGGCAGCGGCGAATCGCACTGGTAGTACCCGATTTGCCGCCGCGAAGCACTCTCTTGGGGTGAGGCCCTCTTGGTCTGGAACCATCTCAAGGAGGAAAGATGTCGCGCAAGATTCTATTGTTGCTGGTCCTGGCTTTGCTGTCCCTGTCCCCCGGCGCCTTCGCCATCACCTATGGCGTGCCGGACGGCGGCGACCATCCGAACGTGGCGGGCGTGATCCTGGAGGACGGCGGGGACAAGTTCCTCGTGTGCACGGGCACGCTCATCTCCCCGACGGTGGTCCTCACCGCGGCCCACTGCATCTTCGACGGTCTCCCCTACTTCGTCAGCTTCGACCGGGAGATCACTTCGAAGTCGAAGCTCTACGCGGGCACGCCGTACGTCCACCCGGACTACACCTTCGCCCAGGGCGATCCGCACGACCTGGCGGTGATCGTGCTCGCGCAGGCGGTCAAGGGGATCACGCCGGCGTCCCTGCCGTCCGCCGGGCTGCTCGACCGCCTGTCCGCGGAGCACACGCTCAGCCGGCAGAAGTTCACGGCCGTGGGCTACGGCCTGCACGAGCCGATCATCGGCGGCGGTCCGATCTCCTTCGCGGACACGAACGACCGCTGGCGCTCGGTGTCGGAGTTCAACGCGCTGACCCAGGCCTGGCTGCGGCTGTCGCAGAACAACGCGACCGGCGACGGCGGGACCTGCTACGGCGATTCCGGCGGCCCGAACTTCCTCGGGTCGGGCGCCAACGAGACTCCGATCGTGGCCGGCGTCACGGTGACGGGCGACTACTTCTGCCTCGCCACCAACGCGACCGTCCGGACCGACACGCCGTCGGCCCGGGCCTTCCTGGGCTTGTTCGTCACGCTTCCCTGATCAACCTCTCAATTCCAGCCCGCTCGCCAGGAGGGTCGGCGCTCCGATCATCCCGGCGAGCGGCTGGAAGGTGAGGTCCCGCCCGACGCCCGCGATCCCCTGCAGGAAATCGCCGATGCCGCCGCAGAGCCAGGCGCCCGCGACCGGCGCGCTCGCCCGCCCGGCCTCGACCGCGAAGCCGCAGACCGGCAGGGCGAAGGTCCCCGCGCCGAGATCGAACCGGCCGCCGCCCGTGACGTCGATCAGGTAGTACCCCTGGGACATGGAGCCGAGCAGCGACGAGACCGGGATGCGCGGGTCCGGCTTGAGATAGAGATGGGTGGGGCCCGGCACCGGCAGATCGCGCCAGCCCGGGCGCGCCGTGCACCCCGAGGGCATCCCGATCCCCGGATGGGACTCGGCCTGCCACCAGGCGAGGAGCGGCTGGCGGAACACCCCCTCCTCGACGAGCACGACCTCGCGGGTGGGCACGCCCTCGCCGTCGACCGGGGCTTCGAGCACCCCCGCGGGCAGCCGGCCGTTGTCGATCAGCGTCAGCCGCTCGCTGCCGATCCGGCCGCGGCGGTCGCGGAGGCCGGCCAGCAGGGTGCCGGCGCGCGGACCCACGAGCAGCGGCAGCATTCCGCAGAGGAGCCGCGCCACGATCGGAGGCGCGAGCAGGAGCTCGCCGCGGTCATGGTCCGGCGGCGGCGCGCCCTGGGCGGAGACGGCCAGGCGGTCGGCCAGCCGGCGCGCCAGGGCCGTGGGATGGAACCGGCGCGCGTCCCGGGCCGAGAGGTAGACCGAGGCTGCCGACCGGCCGGGGCCGGCCGCTTCCAGGTGCAAGGATGCGATCCGGGCGCGGGTGCGGGCGCGCACCCCGCGGCTGTTCACCACCTCGCTCTCGCTCGATCCGTCCTCCAGCGCGGCGCGCAGCAGGCGCGCCCCGGGCAGCTCGGCGGCGAGCTCGCGGCCGAGGCTCTCCAGGAGCCGGAGCCCTTCGCGCTCGCCCACGAGCGGAGCGTCGAGCTCGGACGGCTCGTTCCATGGCGGAAGGGTTGAAGGCTCCGGCAGGCGGAGCGGCCGGCCGGTCGGATCGGGCCAGGGCCAGCCCGGCGCCGGCTCGCCGGTGCCGGCGGCGAAGAAGGAGCGGCGGGGATCGCCGGCGCGCACGGCCCAGCCCTGCTCCTGGCTGAAGACGGAGATCTCGGTGTGCGGCGTGATCTCCAGGCGGCGGGAGCGCCCTCGCCGGGCGAAGACCTCGACGTCCGGCAGCCCGCGGCGCATCAGCGCGACCATGACCTCGTCTAGGAGCGGCGCGGCCAGGGTCATCTTGGTCAAGCCGGGGAGGGTCAAACCGGACCTCCGTCCGGCACGACCTCGACGCCCTCCAGGCGCAGGGGAGGCGCCGTGGCCCAGACCGGCATCTTCTGCCCACCCTTGGCACACCAGCCGGCGCCGGCCGGCCGCGCCTCCCGGCCCACGGCGGTGACGCGGGTGAGCAGGTCGGCCACCCGGCCGCGGAGCACGCACGGACCGAGCGTGTCGATCAGGGCGCCGCGGCGGATGCGCCGGGCGAACGGCAGATGGAGCCGGAACTCGCCCGACAACGGATCGAGCACGCCACGGCTCGCCTCCTGGAGATAGAGGCCGCCGTCCGCGTCGCTCAAGAGGTCGTCGTCGGTGGCCTCGCCGGGCAGCATCTCCAGGTGGAAGGAGCGCGGTCCCGGCGGCAGGTGGCGGGTGCCGCGGCGGCCCGCTCCCGGCACGAACACGGGCGAGGTCCGCGCCCAGATCAGGTCGGCGAGCGGCTGCTCCACGATGCCGCCGCGCAGCAGCCAGCGCCGGAACACGGGCGAGCCCTCGTCGTCCGTGGTCCGCCGGACCCCGGCCGGGGCCGCGGCCGGATCGTCGAGCACGTCGAGCGCGGGCGCCGCCATCGCGACTCCCACCGCCGCCTCCGGGTTCCCGCCCTGGGCGAGCACGTCGGCCTCCAGGGCGTGGGCGACCGCCTCATGGAGAAGGACGGCCACGGCCGCCGGCGCCAGGATCGCGGTCCCCCGGAACGGTCCGGGGGAGGACGCCTGCCGGGCGCGGAAGAGATGGACGAGCGACGAGGCGAAGCCCTCGATCGCGCCGGCGTCGAGCCGCGGAAAGATGGCGCCGTGCCCGCCCCAGCTCGCTTCGGCCTGGAGGCTGTAGAAGGTCTCGCACTCCTGGCCGGCCACGAGCCGCGCACCCACGACCTGGACCCAGCGGCGATGGCGCCGGACCGTCAGCCGGGTGGGGAACCCGACGTGATGGGAGCGGACGGCGCGGGTCAGGGCATCAGGGACGCCGGCCAGCTCGGCCGCGGCATGAGGGTCGGGCTCGAACGGCGGCATGCGGAAGGCCGGCTCCGGGTAGGTGGCGGAAGGGAGGGCGCGCGCCACCTGCCGCAGCGCCTCGGCGAACGGCCTGGCATCGACGTTGTCCCGGGACGCGAGCCAGGTGTGCCCCTCGCGCGAGAGGCGGATGGCGAACCCCTCCTCCCGCCGCACGCGGAAGCCCGGCCCCTCGTCCTCGGGAGGCAGCTCGGCCTCCTCGCGGCGCTCGAAGAAGGCATCCACCACGTCCTCGGGCTTCTCGGCGATCTGGGAAAGGGTGCGGGCAACGGCGGCGGTGTCCAGCTCGGAGAAAGGCATCAAGGCGATTCTCTCACGGACACACGGACGAACACGGACGAACACGGACTGACACGGACCACGGAAGCCTCCGGAAGCCGCCAGGTCCGTGCTCGTCCGTGTGGGTCCGTGCCCGTCCGTGTGTCCGTGTCCTTGCTTGCGATAGACTCCCCCTCCTATGGCCCCAACCCAGGCGATCGAAGAGCTCCGGAGCCGGCTCGCGGCGTCCGAGCGCGGCGGCGGTGCGGAGCGCATTCGCAAGCAGCACGAAGCGGGCAAGCTCACCGCGCGGGAGCGCGTCGAGCTGCTCCTGGATGCCGGCTCCTTCGTCGAAGTCGACGCCCTGGTCACCCACCGCTGCACCGACTTCGGCATGCAGAAGCAGAAGGTGCCGGGCGACGGCGTCATCTGCGGCTACGGCACGGTCGAGGGCCGGCTGGTGTATCTCTTCGCGCAGGATTTCACCGTCTTCGGCGGCTCGCTGTCGGAGACCAACGCCGCGAAGATCTGCAAGATCATGGACCTGGCGGTCGAGAACGGCGCGCCGGTCATCGGCCTCAACGACTCGGGCGGCGCGCGCATCCAGGAGGGGGTCGCCTCGCTCGGCGGCTACACCGACATCTTCCTGCGCAACACGCTCTCCTCGGGCGTCGTGCCGCAGATCAGCGCGATCATGGGACCCTGCGCGGGCGGCGCGGTCTACTCCCCGGCCATCACCGACTTCATCTTCATGGTCGAGGGGACGAGCTACATGTTCGTCACCGGCCCCGAGGTCATCAAGACCGTGACCCACGAAGAGGTCTCGATGGAGGACCTGGGCGGCGCCCATACCCATGCGGCGAAGAGCGGCGTCTGCCACTTCACCCTGCCCAACGACGCCGCCTGCCTCGCCGCCATCCGGGACCTGCTCTCCTACCTGCCGAGCAACAACCTGGACGAGCCGCCGCCGGGCAGGAGCGAGGACGATCCGGACCGCGAGTCCGACCTCCTGGACACCCTGATCCCCGAGGACCCGAACAAGCCCTACGACGTCAAGCAGCTCATCGCGGCCGTGGTGGACGACGGCAGGTTCCTGGAGGTCCACGCGCAATTCGCCAAGAACGTCGTGGTCGGACTGGCGCGGATCGACAACCGCACGGTGGGGATCCTGGCCAACCAGCCGGCCTGGCTGGCCGGGGTGCTGGACATCGACGCCTCGCTCAAGGGGGCCCGCTTCGTGCGCTTCTGCGACGCCTTCAACATCCCGCTGGTGACGTTCGAGGACGTGCCCGGCTTCATGCCGGGGACGCAGCAGGAGTTCGGCGGCATCATCAAGCACGGGGCGAAGCTGCTCTACGCCTTCGCCGAGGCCACGGTGCCGAAGATCACGGTGATCACGCGCAAGGCCTACGGCGGCGCCTACGCGGTCATGGCGAGCAAGCGCCTGCGCACCGACGTCAACTTCGCCTACCCGACGGCGGAGATCGCGGTGATGGGTCCGGAAGGCGCGGTCAACATCCTCTACCGCAGGGACCTGGAGAAGGCGGGAGAGGATGCGGCGCAGGTGCGCGCCGAGAAGGTGGCGGAGTACCGCGCCAAGTTCTCGAACCCGTACATCGCGGCCGAGCGCGGCCTCGTGGATGCCGTGCTGGAGCCGCGCCGCACCCGGCCCGAGATCGTGCGCGCCCTGCGGCAGCTCCGCAGCAAGCGGACGTCGGTGCCGCCGAAGAAACATGGGAACATCCCTTTGTAGCTGTAGCTTTTCTTGACATCCGGGGCCGCGTGGGGCAAATTGACCGGGCTCGGCAGCGCCCCGACCAGGAGAGGACATGAGAGAGAAAGATCGAGAGCTGAAGCGCCGGCGGCACCGCCGGAACAAGCGGTTGCAGAAGCGGCAGCAGGAGGATGCGCAGCACAAGGCGGAGCGCGCCCAGGGCTCGAAGCGTGCGGTGAAGAAGCCGCCGGCAGGTGAAACGGCCGAACCGGCCCCCGCCGAGGCCGCTGCCGCCGAGCCGAAGAAGAAGGCCCCCGCCAAGAAGGCCCCTGCCAAAAAGGCCCCTGCCAAGAAGGCTGCGCCCGAGCCGCCGGCCCCCGCCCCCGAAGAGGGTGGCGGCACGCCCGAGCCGCCCGAGGGTGGCGGAGAGGGAGCCTGACGGAGCCCCCCGCTTCCGCGGCCATCCGACCGACATGACCGATTATCGATCGCTGAAAGCGGTGGACCCCGAGGCCTACCAGGCCATCGCCGAGGAACGCTCGCGCCAGAACTTCGGCCTCGAGCTGATCGCCTCCGAAAACTTCGTCAGCCGCGCCGTCCTCGAAGCGACCGGCAGTGTGATGACGAACAAGTACGCGGAAGGCTATCCGGGCCGCCGCTACTACGGCGGCTGCGAGTTCGTGGACGTGGCCGAGCGCCTCGCCATCGACCGCGCCAAGCAGCTCTTCGGCGCCGAGCACGTGAACGTCCAGCCCCACAGCGGCACGTCGGCCAACATGGCCGTCTACTTCGGCTTTCTGAAGCCGGGCGACAAGCTGATGGGCATGGACCTCTCCTGCGGCGGCCATCTCACCCACGGTCACCGCCTCTCCTACTCCGGCCGCGACTTCCATGTGGTGGCCTACGGCGTGAACAAGGAGAGCGAGCGGATCGACTACGACGAGGTCGAGCGCATCGCCCTGGAAGAGCGGCCGAAGCTGATCGTGTGCGGCGCGAGCGCCTACAGCCGGGTGATCGACTTCGAGCGCTTCGGCGCGATCGCCGAGAAGGCCGGTGCGCTGGTGATGGCAGACATCGCCCACATCGCCGGCCTGGTCGCGGCCGGCATCCATCCGTCGCCGGTGCCGCACTGCCATTTCGTGACGACGACTACGCACAAGACCCTGCGCGGCCCCCGCGCGGGATTGGTCATGTGCAAGGAGGCGTTCGCGAAGGATTTGGACCGCGCGGTCTTCCCCGGCATCCAGGGCGGTCCGCTGATGCACGTGATCGCGGCCAAGGCGGTGGCCTTCAAGGAGGCGCTGACCGACGAGTTCCGCGACTATCAGCGGCAGATCGTGGCGAACGCGAAGCGGCTGGCCGAGCGCCTGATCGAGCGCGGCTTCCGGATCGTGTCGGGCGGCACGGACAACCACGTCTTCCTGCTCGACGTGGCCGCCGCCGGCCTGACCGGCAAGGTGGCCGAGAAGGCGCTGGAGGCCGCGGGCATCACGGTCAACAAGAACACGATCCCCTACGACCCGAACCCGCCGCTGGTCGCCTCCGGCATCCGCATCGGAGCGCCGGCCCTGACCACCCGCAACATGCGCGAGCCCGAGATGGACCAGATCGGCGACTTCATCGCCGAGGTCCTGCGGGCGCACGAGGACGGCGCCGTGCACGAGCGCGTGCGGGGGCAGGTGCGGGAGCTCTGCGAGCGCTTCCCGCTCTACGACCCGCTGATGTAGCTACCGTCGCGTCGATCCGGCGCCCGGCAGGCGGATGGCCGAGAAATCGGCCGGGAAGCCCTCCGGGCCGATTCAAGGTCCTTGGATCGGATTCAAGCCTCTCGGATCCGATCCAAGCCTCTAAAATCGGATCTGAGCTCCTTGAATCCGATCCAAGCGGCTTCCGGAAAATTTCAAGGGCCTTCGATCCGATCCAAGGTCCAGAAATCCGGTTTAAGATCCAGAAATCCGGTTTAAGCCTCTAAAATCCGATCCAAGCTTCAAAAATCGGATCGAAGCGGCTTGAATCCGATCTAAGCTCCTTGAAATTTTCTCAAGACGCTTAGATCCGATCTGAGCCTTGAAAATCGGATCTGAGCTCCTTGAATCGGATTTGGGCGGCTTGAAGGCGATTCGCGGGCTTCAGGACGTCGTCAGGAATTTGAGCCCGCTACCGCAGCCCTTCGACCAGGTAGAGGGTGGACTGCGAGTCCGACACGCTGTAGGCATAGGCTTCGCCGTCGGGGGTCACGACCGGGAACCTGATCACGGCAGTGACGGGATCCGCCGGGCGCAGCTCCTTCCATGGGCTGCGCTTCCCCGTCGCGAGCTCGACCACGTCGATCCAGTAGCGGCCGCCATCGCCCCTTCGGCCGATGTAGACGGCGCGCCCATCCGCTCGCCACCGGATCGGATAGTCCCCGGCGAGCTCCGTGGTTGGAACGGTGCTGGGCTCGCCGCCGCCGATCGGGTGGAGCTTCAAGCCGCCGCGGCCCCAGACGGCCACCCTGGAGCCGTCGGGAGAAGGCAGATAGAAGCGGATCCCCTCCTCCCGGATCAACGGGCGTACCTCCTTCGCTCCGATGTCGAGGATGTAGAGTCCCTCTCCCTTGCCCGGCTCGGCGCCGTCGAGCAGGATCTGCCTGCCAGACAGCCACTTCACCGTGCCGACGTCCAGGGTCATGGGCGGCAGCGCCCGCGGCTCGCCGGCTCCCGTCGGCAGCAGGACCAGGCGATCGGCCTCGGTGGCAGCCAGGGCCCAACGGCCGTCGGGAGAGAGGGCCTGGGCCCACCCGTCGCCCAGCCGCACCGCGGGCGAGCCGTCCGTGCCGCGGAGGTAGACCGACATCTGCTCGCCGCCCCTCCGGCCACGGTCGCTGAACAGGATCCAACGACCGTCCGCCGACAGGTCCGCGGGCTCGGAGTCCTCGAACCAGGAGAGGTCCCGCTCGGCCGTCTCTCCCGGTGCCCGCACCACGATGGACCTCCGCGGGTTGAACTGGGCGAGAAGCACGCGGCCATCGCGGCCGACGTCGAGCAGCGCCAGGGTGCCGGGGGCGTGCAGCAGCGGCCGGACCTCGCCGCCGCGGGTGAGGGCGTAGAGGCCGGATTCCCCTCCCGGGCGGGCGGCGGCGAACCAGACCTCGCCGCCGTCCGGCGACCATCCGACGCACCCGGCAGGGCTCCGGGTATGAGCGATCCCCTGCGGAAGCCCCCAGCCGTCGGACCGCGTCACGACCTTGCCGGCGCGGTCCAGCACGACGAAGGACAGCGTACCCCCGCGGGCCTCGCAGAAGGCCAGCGCATCTCCCGCCGGGGCCACCTGGAGATCCCAGGCGTTGCTCACCGAGCGCCAGAGCACCTTGCCGCGCGGGTATTCGATCCGCGCCTCGTCGTCGAGGTGGAGCAGCATCCCAAAGCTCTTGCCGTCCGGCGCCCAGTCAGCCCAGACGGAGCGCGCCTCCAGGATCGGGCGCGGCGCGCCCCCGGCCAACGGCACCTGCGCGAGCGTGGACCCCACGCGAATGTTGTTCTCTCTCCGGATGAGATCGATCAGCATCTCGCCGCCGGGCGAGATCGACTGCAGGAGGGCGGAGGGCAGCCCGAGCGAGCGGGCCTCGGGGCTGTCGGTGCGGGTGGTGAAGATCTGAATCGGCTCGCCGTCCCAGGTGGCGGAGTGGACGATCGTCTGGCCGTCGGGAGCGAACCGCGCCGCGAGGACGTTGCCGCGGCGGAAGGTCAGGCGCTGGAAGCGCGGCGGCTCGCGCTGGCCCCAGTGCCGCTGGGCGAGGACCCCTGCCAGGATGGCCGCCGCGAGTAGCAGGCCGGCGACGGCCGCGATGCGGAGAAGGCTCCTGCGGCGGCCCGTGGTGGCCGGCGGCAGCGCGGCGGCCGAGAGCGCCGACAGGCTCTCCAGGCCGAAGGCGAAATCGCTCGCGGACTGGAAGCGGTGCTGCGGGTCCTTCTCCAGACAGTGGCGGACCACCCGCTCCACCCCCCCCGGGATCACCCTGCCGGATTCCGCCAGGTCCGGCGGCTCCTCGCGCAGGATCGCCGTCATGGTCTCGGCGGCCGAGTCCTTCTGAAAGGCCCGGCGGCCGGCCAGCATCTCGTAGAGGACCGCTCCGAGAGCGAAGACGTCCGCCCGATGATCGGCCGACTGGCCGCGCACCTGCTCGGGCGCCATGTAGCCGACCGTCCCCAGCACCACGCCCGGCTCGGTGCCGGTCAGGATCGTCGGCGCCTCGGCAATGTTCGACGGCTGGAGCCTGGCCAGGCCGAAGTCGAGGATCTTGACCCGGCCGTCGCGGGTCAGGAACAGGTTCTCGGGTTTGAGGTCGCGGTGGACGATCCCCTTCTCGTGCGCGGCGGCCAGGCCGCGGGCGATCTGGACCGCGATCTCGACCGCCTTGCGTACCGGCAGCGCGCCGCCGGACAGGCGCTCGCGCAGGGTCTCTCCCTCCAGAAGCTCGGTGACGAGGTAGACCGTGCCGTCCTGGGAGCCGGTGTCGAAAACGGTCAGGATGTTGGGATGGTTGAGCGCCGAGGCCGCGCGCGCCTCCTGCTCGAAGCGGCGGAGGCGGTCGGCATCTCCGCTGACCCCTTCCGGCAGCACCTTGACCGCGACCTCGCGGCCCAGCCGCGGATCGCGCGCCCGGTAGACCTCGCCCATCCCGCCGGCCCCGAGCGGAGCCAGGATCGTGTACGGGCCGAGGCGGAAGCCGGCGGCGAGCATGGGGCTACCCCGCGATCAGGGGATGGTTCTCTTTCACGTTCCTGTCCGTCGTACAGAGCGGCACGCGCCGGACGGAGCTATGAGCGGCGATGAGCCGGTCGAACGGATCCCGGGTCCAGGTCAGCTCGATCGCACGCCTCATGAGGGGGACCAGCGGGATCTCGTCGATCACGAAGCGCGGGTCTTCGACGAGCGCATCCGTGAACTGGGGGTTCCGGATCTCGATGCGGCCGATCTCCGACAGGTATTGGATCTCCAGCAGCGAAACCGGTGAGACCCCCCAGGGGCGATAGCGGTCGATCCAGGGGAAGGATCTCAGCCGATCGGCGCCCGTGACGATCCAGAGCACGAAATGGGTGTCGAGAAGGGCTTTCACGACCGGGACCGCAGTCCCTCGGGAGAACCGTCCCACTCCCAACCCCACTGATCCGCGGAGTCGGCGTCCGGCACGCGGATCAACCCCTGATAATCAGGAATTCCAGCAGTGGGCTCCGCCGGTTCCGCCAGCGCCAGGCGCAGCCGGGCTCCGTCTCTCTCGATCAGGACGACCTCTCCTTCAGCCACCTCGTCGAGCAGGCGGAACCAGTTCTTTCGAGCTTCGGTAGCGGTCACGCGCTTCATGTGTACAGTGTACACCAACAGGCAGGCTTCGGCTGCCTACCGCAGTCCCTCGGCCAGGTAGAGCGTGGAGAGGAAGCTGCTCGTTTCGTAGGCGTAGGCCGCGCCGCCCGGGGCCATCATGAGGAACCCGAATCCGGCAGGATCGGCCAGGCGCAGCTCCTTCCATCGCGCGCGCCGGCCCGTGGCGAGGTCGACCTCGTCGATCCAGAAGCCGCCTCCGGGGACCATGCGCCCCATGTAGAGAGCGCGCCCGTCCGCACGCCACTGGATGGGATGCTCCTTCCTGAAGAGCACGACCGGAGGGGTACGGGGTTCCCCGCCGCCGATCGAATAAAGCTTCAGGCCATCGGCGCCCAGCACGGCAATCCGGGAGCCGTCCGGGGAGGATACCCAGAAACGGACCCCTGCCTGGGTCACCGGGCGCGCTGTCTTCGCCCCGACATCCATGAGGTAGATCCGATCCGTCTGTCCCGGCTCCGTGCCGAGGACCAGGAGCTGCTTGCCGCCGGGCAGCCACTCCGCTCCCCGGAAGCCCACGGGTGGCTGCGGCAAGGCCCGTGGCTCGCCGGCTCCCGTGGGCAAAAGGGTCAGACCTTTGGCGCTGCCTGCCAGGGCCCAGCGCCCGTCGGGCGAGAGCGCTACGCCCCAGCCGTCGCCCAGCCGCACCGCGGGTGAGCCGTCGGTGCCGCGGAGGTAGACGGAGGCCTGCTCGCCGCCGCCCTGACCCTGTTCGGTGAAGAGGAGCCAGCGCCCGTCCTCCGACAGATCTGCTGGACGGGAGGCGTCGAACCAGGAGAGGTCCCGCTCGGCCGTCTCTCCCGGTGCCTTCGCCATGATCGAGCTCCGCCGCTGCACCTGGGCGAGGAGCACGCGGCCATCGCGGGCGATGTCGAGCAAGGCCAGCGTATCCGGGACGCGCAGGAGCGGCCGGACGTCGCCATCGCGGCTGAGGGCATAGAGGCCCGACTCCCCTCCCTGGCGGGAGGCGGCGAACCAGACCTCGTTGCCGCCGGGCGCCCACACGGCGCACCCGCGAGGGCTCCCCTCGCCGGTGATGGGTAGGCTCCAGCCGCCGGACCGGGCCACGACCTTGCCGGCGCGGTCCAGCAGGATGACCGTCTGGACCGGGCTGTCCCGGATCTCACAGAAGGCCAGCGCATCCCCCGCCGGGGCAACCCGAAGACCCCAGGTGAAGAACTCCGAACGCCAGAGCACCTTGCCTTGCGGGTACTCGATCGACCACCCGCGCTCGTCGTCGCGGCGCAGGAGCGCAAAGGCTTCGCCGTCGGGCGCCCAATCGGCGTACACCCGGCGGGCAACCTCCAGGATCGGACGGGGCGCGCCACCGGCGAGGGGCGCCTGCGCCAGGGTGTACCCAACGCGGGAGCCGTCCTTCTCCTGGACGAGATCGAGCAGCATCTGGCCACGCGGCGAGATCGACTGGAGGAGGGCGGAGGGCAGCCCGAGAGGACGCGACTCGGGGCTGTCGGTGCGGGTGGTGAAGGTCTCGTAGGGCCCCCCCTCCCAACTCGCGGAGTAGACGATCGTCTGGCCCTCGGGAGCGAAGCGCGCGTCGACGACACTGCCGCGGCGGAAGGTCAGGCGATGAAAGCGCGGCGGCTCGTCCGGCTCCGAACGCCGTTGAGCGAGGATGCCGAGGAGGAAAGCCGCCGCGAGGAGCAGACCGGAGACGGCCGCGGCGAGGAGATAGCCGCGCCGGCGTACCGCTTTGACAGGGGATGCGCCCGTGCCCGAAAGCGCCGAGACGCTCTCGAGATCGAAGGCGAGGTCGCTCGCGGACTGGAAGCGGTGGAGCGGGTCCTTCTCCAGGCAGTGGCGGATCACCCGGTCCAGACCCGGCGGGATCACTTTGCCGGACTCCGCCAGGTCCGGGGGCTCCTCGCGCAGGATCGCCGCCATCGTCTCGACCGCCGAGTCCCTGTGGAAGGCGCGGCGGCCGGCCAGCATCTCGTAGAGGACCGCGCCGAGCGCAAAGAGGTCGGCCCGGTGATCGGCCGGCTGACCCCGCACCTGCTCGGGCGCCATGTAGCCCACGGTTCCCAGCACCACTCCCGGCTCGGTGCCGGTCAGAATCGTGGGCGCCTCGGCGATGTCCGACTGCTGGAGCCTGGCCAGGCCGAAGTCGAGGATCTTCACCCGGCCGTCGCGGGTCAGGAACAGGTTCTCCGGCTTGACGTCCCGGTGGACGATCCCCCGCTCGTGCGCGGCGGCCAGGCCCCTGGCGACCTGGACCGCGATCTCCACTGCCTTCCGCGCGGGCAGCGCTCCGCCGGCCAGCCGCTCGCGCAGAGTCTCGCCCTCCAGGAGCTCGGTGACGAGGTAGACCGTGCCGTCCTGGGAGCCGGTGTCGAAGACGGTCAGGATGTTGGGATGGTTGAGCGCCGAGGCCGCCCGCGCCTCCTGCTCGAAGCGGCGCAGGCGGTCGGCGTCGCCGCCGGCCCCGTCCGGGAGCACCTTGACCGCGACCTCGCGGCCCAGCCGCGGATCGCGCGCCCGGTAGACCTCGCCCATCCCCCCGGCCCCGATGGGGGCCAGGATCGTGTACGGGCCGAGGCGGGAGCCGGCGGCGAGCATGGCTATCGCAGCCCCTCGACCAGATAGAGGGTGGAGAGCGAGCTCCAGGCGTTGTAAGCGTAGGCCTTGCCGTCCGGGGTCATCTTGACGAACCGGATCCCGCCGCTGGCCGGATGAGGCAGGCGTAGCTCCTTCCAGCGCGCGCGCCTGCCCGTCGCGAGGTTGACCTCGTCGATCCAGTAATAGCCTCCGCGGCCTCTGCGCCCCACGTAGAGAGCGCGGCCGTCCGCGCGCCATTGAACCGGCCACTCGCCCAGGGCAGGCACGCCCGGAACCGGGTGAGGCTCGCCACCGCTGATCGAGTGGAGCCTCACGCCGCCGACACCTTGCGTAGCGACCCTGGAGCCGTCGGGGGACAGCACGTGTGCCCGAATCCCTTCCCGGGTCACCGGACGCGCCTCCTTCGCCCCGATATCCAGGATGTAGAGCCGCTCCCCCTTTTCCGGCTCGTTTCCCTCAATCAGCAACTGCTTGCCGCCGGGTAGCCACGATGCTCCGGCTACTCTGACGGAGATTGGCGGCAGCGCCTGCTCCTCGCCTGCTCCCGTCGGCAAAAGGAACAGATGGTTCGTCTCCGTGGCGCTGCGTGCCAGGGCCCAACGTCCATCAGGCGAGAGCGCCAAGGCCCATCCGTCACCCAGTCGCACCGCGGGTGAGCCATCGGTGCCTCGGAGGTAGACGGATGCGCGCTCGCCTCCCCCCTCTCCGTATTCCGTCATCAGGATGCTTCTTCCGTCGGCCGAGAGGTCTCCCAGGGCGGAGGTCTCAAACCAGGAGAGCTCCCGCTCCTCCGCCTCTCCGGGCGGCTGCGCCAGAATCAAGTGCCGCCGGACGACCTGGGCGAGGAGCGCGCGACCCTCCCGGCTGATGTCGAGCAGCGCCACGGCGCCGGGTACGCGGACGAGCGGCCGGACCTCGCCGCCGCGGGCGAGAGCGTAGAGTCCGGACTCGCTTCCCGGGCGAGCGGCCGAGAACCAGACCTCTTGGCCCCCCGGCGCCCACGCAACGCAGCCGGCGGGACTCCAGAGGGGGCTGAGCAGCGGCAGGTTCCAGCCTCCCGACCGCGCGATGAGCTTGCCGGCGCGGTCCAGGATGATCACAGCCTGATACGCGTCCCCCCGGGTCTCGCAGAAGGCCAGCGCATCCCCTGCCGGGGCCACCCGGAGGTCCCAGGCATAGCCTTCCGAGCGCCAGATGACCTTGCCGCGCGGGTACTCGATCCGCCATCCGCGATCGTCTTCGGCCAGCAACGCGAAGCTCCGGCCATCCGGCTCCCAATCGGCCCAGTGGTTCCGGGCTTCCTCCTGGACGGCACGCGGCGCGCCGCCAGCGAGCGGCGCCCGCGCGAGAGTGGACCCGAGGATGGTGCCGTCCCTCTCCCGCATGAGATCGATCAGCATTTCGCCGCCGGCAGAGATCGACTGGAGGAGGGCGGGTGGCAATCCGAGCGAACGCGCTTCGGGGCTGTCGGTACGGGTCGTAAAGATCTGATGGGGTCCTCCCTCCCAACTCGCGGTGTAGACGATCGTCTGGCTGTCGGGAGCGAACCGCGCAGCGATAACGTTGCCGCTACGGAAGGTCAGACGCCGGAAGTGCGGCGGCTCGCTCCGACCCAGACGTTGCTGGATCAGGATTCCCACGACAACAGCCGCCAGGAGGAACAGGCCGGCGATCGCCGCCGCGCGGAGCAGGCTGCGACGGCGTCCGGCTGGAGCAGACAAGACTGAGACCGCCGACAGACTCTCAAGGTCGAAGGCGAGGTCGCTCGCCGACTGGAAGCGATGGTGCGGGTCCTTCTCCAGGCAGTGGCGGACCACCCGCTCGAACCCCGGCGGGGCCTCCATCTCCGGCGGCTCTTCGCGCAGAATCGCCGTCATGGTCTCGGCGGCCGAGTCCTTCTGAAAAGCCCGGCGGCCGGCCAGCATCTCGTAAAGGACGGCTCCGAGCGCGAACAGGTCCGCCCGGTGATCGGCCGGCTGGCCCCGCACCTGCTCGGGAGCCATGTAGCCCACGGTCCCCAGCACCACCCCCGGCTCGGTGCCGGTCAGGATCGTGGGCGCCTCGGCGATGTTCGACGGCTGGAGCCTGGCCAGGCCGAAGTCGAGGATCTTCACCCGGCCGTCGCGGGTCAGGAACAGGTTCTCCGGCTTGACGTCCCGGTGGACGATCCCCCGTTCGTGCGCGGCGGCCAGGCCCCTGGCGACCTGGACCGCGATCTCCACTGCCTTCCGCGCGGGCAGCGCTCCGCCGGCCAGCCGCTCGCGCAGGGTCTCCCCCTCCAGGAGCTCGGTGACGAGGTAGACCGTGCCGTCGTGGGAGCCGGTGTCGAAGACGGTGAGGATGTTGGGATGGTTGAGCGCCGAGGCCGCCCGCGCCTCCTGCTCGAAACGGCGCAGGCGGTCGGCGTCGCCGCCGAGCCCGTCCGGCAGCACCTTGACGGCCACCTCGCGCCCCAGCCGCGGATCGCGCGCCCGGTAGACCTCGCCCATCCCGCCGGCCCCGATGGGGGACAGGATCGTGTACGGCCCGAGGCGGGAGCCGGCGGCGAGCATGCGCTACCTCAGGCCCTCGGCCAGGTAGAGCGTGGAAAGGGTGCGGGTCGCGGTATAGGCGTAGGCCCTGCCGTCCGGGGTGATCCAGGTGGTCGTCCTCATGGCCCCGGCAGGGTCGGCCAGGCGCAGCTCCTTCCAGGGCGCGCGCCGGCCCGTGGCGATGTCGATCTCGTCGATCCAGCCGCCCTGGAGGTTGAACCCACGCTCTATGTAGAGGGCGCGCCCGTCCGCGCGCCATTGGACGATCCGCCCGTCCTGCGAGTGTGGGACGGCGTGGGGCTCACCGCCGCCGAGCGGATAGATCCTGACTCCGGTGGAGTCCCAGGCCGCGATCCTGGAGCCGTCGGGCGAAGCCGCGAAGATCTGGGACCCCGGGCGGGCCACCGGGCGCGCGTCCTTGCCGTCGACGTCCCTGACATACAGGCGGAATCCCGTCGCTGGCTCGTAGCCGAAAAACAGGATCTGCCGGGTGCCGGGCAGCCACAGCCCCCCATAGACGTCCACCGAGGCCGGCGGCAGCTCCCGCGGCTCGCCGGCTCCCGTGGGCAGGAGGAACAGGCGGCGGCGGTCGGAGACGTCCTGCGCCAGGGCCCAGCGCCCGTCGGGTGAGAGCGCCAGGGCCCAGCCGTCGCCCAGCCGCACCGCGGGCGAGCCGTCGGTGGCGCGGAGGTAGACGGACGTGCGGTCGCTGCCGCCCTGGGCATACTCGGTGAACAGGACCCGGCGTCCGTCCGCCGAGAGGTCCGCCAGCTCGGAAGTCCCCAGCCACGAAAGGTCCCGCTCTTCCGATTCTCCCGGCGCCTGCGCCACGATCGAGCTTCGCGGCGTGAACTGGGCGAGGAGCACGCGGCCGTCGCGGGCGACATCGAACAGCGCCAGGTTGCCGGGGACCTGCAGGAGCGACCGGACCTCGCCGCCGCGGCCGAGGGCATAGAGGCCGGACTCCCCTCCCGGACGGGAGGCGGCGAACCAGAGCTCCTTGCCGCCGGGCGCCCATGCCACGCACCCGCGGGGGTCCAGGGTGGGCACGGGCACGCTCCAACCGCGCGATTCCGCGATGGTCCTGCCGGCGCGGTCCAGCATGACGACGGCCTGCTCCTTGGCCCCCCGGCGCTCACAGAACCCCAGCGCATCCCCGCCGGGAGACACCCGGAGGTCCCAGGCGAAGCTTTGCAGGCGCCGGATCACCTTGCCGCGCGGGAGCTCGATCCGCGGCTTCTCCAGATCGAACTCCAGAAGCGCCAGCGATTCGCCGCCGGGTACCCAATCGGTCCAGCGAAGCTGGCGCCCTTCCAGGATCGGGCGCGGCGCACCTCCGGCCAAGGCCACCTGTGCGAGCGTGAACAAGGGAGAGCCGTTCCTCTCCTGAACGAAAGCGACCAGCATCTCGCCCCGCGGCGAGATCGAGTGAAGAACGGCGGGGGGCAGCCCGAGAGACCGCGACTCGGTGTTGTCGGTGCGGGTGGTGAAGATCTCGTCCGGCCGCCCGTCCCAGGCGGCGCTGTAGACGATCGTCTGGCCGTCGGGAGCGAACCGGGCATTGCCGACGATGCCGCGGCGGAAGGTCAGGCGCCGGAAGCGCGCCGGCTCGTCCTGGCCCCACTGCTGGTAGGCGAGGACGCCCAGGAGCAAGCCCGCCGCGAGGAGCAGACCGGCCATGGCGGCGGTGCGGACGAATCCGTGCCGGCGTTTCGCCTGGACCGGGGATGCACCCGAGCCCGAGAGTGTCGAGACGCTCTCGAGATCGAACGCCAGATCGCTCGCGGACTGGAAGCGGTGATGCGGCTCCTTCTCCAGGCAGTGGCGGACCACCCGCTCCAGCCCCGGCGGGACCACCTTGCCGGATTCCGCCAGGTCCGGCGCTTCCTCGCGCAGGATCGCCGTCATCGTCTCGGCAGCCGAGTCTCTCTGGAAGGCCCGGCGGCCGGCGAGCATCTCGTAGAGGACCGCTCCGAAAGCGAAGACGTCCGCCCGATGATCGGCCGGCTGGCCGCGCACCTGCTCGGGCGCCATGTAGCCGACCGTCCCCAGCACCACGCCCGGCTCGGTGCCGGTCAGGATCGTCGGCGCCTCGGCGATGTTCGACGGCTGGAGCCTGGCCAGGCCGAAGTCGAGGATCTTGACCCGGCCGTCGCGGGTCAGGAACAGGTTCTCTGGTTTGAGGTCGCGGTGGACGATCCCCTTCTCGTGCGCGGCGGCCAGGCCGCGGGCGATCTGGACCGCGATCTCGACCGCCTTGCGTACCGGCAGCGCGCCGCCGGACAGGCGCTCGCGCAGGGTCTCGCCCTCCAGGAGCTCGGTGACGAGGTAGACCGTGCTGTCCTGGGAGCCGGTGTCGAAGACCGTCAGAATGTTGGGATGGTTGAGCGCCGAGGCCGCGCGTGCCTCCTGCTCGAAGCGGCGCAGGCGGTCGGCATCGCCGCTGACCCCTTCCGGCAGCACCTTGACCGCCACCTCGCGGCCGAGCCGCGGATCGCGCGCCCGGTAGACCTCGCCCATCCCGCCGGCCCCGATGGGTGCCAGGATCGTGTACGGCCCGAGGCGGGAGCCGGCGGCGAGCATGGGCTACCGCAGCCCCTCGACCAGGTAGAGGGTGGAGAGGGAGGTCCGCACGTCGTAAGCATAGGCCCGGCCATCCGGGGTCATCAGGAAGTTCCAGACTTTCGAGCCGGGCTCGGACAGGCTCAGCTCCTTCCAGCGCGTGCGCCGGCCCGTCTCCAGGTCCACTTCGTCGATCCAGTAGCGGCTGACGTCGGCGAACCACCCTCCGACATAGAGAGCGCGCCCGTCCGCGCGCCATCGGATCGGCCACTGGAACCGCGGAGTGAACGGCGGCACGGCAGGCACGGCAAGGGGCCGTCCGCCGCCGATCGGGAAGACCCGCGTTCCTGTGGAAGAGCTCCAGGTGGCGATCCTGGAGCCATCCGGGGAGGGTATGCCGAACCATTCCCCAGGCTGGGCCACCGCGCGCGCTCTCCCTCGGAGGTCCATGACATACAGGCCGAAGCCTCCCCGGGGTTGGGGACCGCCGAGCAGGAGCTCGCGCCCGTCCGGCATCCAAAGCCCGTTGAGGACCTCGCAGGGTGCCGGCGGCAGCGCCCGCGGCTCGCCGGCGCCCGTGGGCAGGAGGAACAGGCGCCTGGGTTCGGTGACGCTGCGCGCCAGGGCCCAGCGTCCGTCGGGCGAGAGCGCCACGGCCAACCCGTCGCCCAACCGCACCGCGGGCGAGCCGTCCGTGCCCCGGAGGAACACGGAGGCCCGCTCGCCGCCGCCGCTGCCGATTTCGGTAAAGAGGAGCCAGCGCCCGTCCCGGGAGAGATCCCCGAGGGTCGAGGCGTCGAACCAGGAGAGATCCCGCTCCGCGGCCGCTCCGGGTGCCCGCGCCACGATCGAGCTCCGCCGGCTGATCTGGGTGAGGAGCACGCGGCCGTCGCGGGAGACATCGAGCAGACCCAGCTCGCCGGGCGCGACCAGGAGCGGCCGGACCTCGCCGTTGCGCGACAGGGCATAGAGGCCGGACTCTCTTCCCGAGCGGGTGCCGGCGAACCAGACCTCCCGGCCGTCCGGCGCCCACGCTGCGCATCCGCGAGGGCGCGACTCGCGATATTGAGGCACGCTCCAGCCGCCGGACCGTGCCATGAGCTTGCCGGCGCGGTCGAGGATGACGACCGAATGGTGATACCCCTCCTCCAAGGCGCAGACGGCCAGGGCGTCGCCGCTCGGCGCCACCCGCGGGTCCCAGACGAAGGAGTCCGGCTTCCAGATCACCTTGCCGCGCGGGTACTCGATCCGGTCGCCGGCCCCGGCGTTGAGCACCAGCGCCAAGCTCTCCCCGTCGGGCGCCCAGTCGGCGGCGTTCGCGTCGGACGCCTCCAGGATGGGGCGCGGCGCGCCGCCGGCCAGCGGCAGCCGCGCGAGCGTAAATCCGTCGAGGGCGCCGCCTCGGTCCCGCAGGAGGTCGAGCAGCAGCTCGCCGCGCGAGGAGATGGATTGGAGCGTGGCCAGGGGCAGGCCGAGCGGACGCGACTCGGGGCTGTCGGTACGCGTGACGAAGGTCTCCGCCTGCATCCCCTCCCACAGGGCGGAGTAGACAATGGTCTGGCCGTCGGGCGCGAACCGCGCGTTGACCACGTGGCCGCGCCGGAAGGTCAGGCGCTGGAAGCGCGGCGGCTCGCTCCGGCCCCACTCCCGGTGCGCGAGCACGCCGAGCATTACCGCCGCCAGGAGCAGAGCGGCGACGGCCGCGGCGCGGAAGCCGCGCCGCCGCTTCGCCGGGAGCGGAGACGCGCCGGACCCCGAGGGTGCCGAGAGGCTCTCCAGGCCGAACGCCAGATCGCTCGCCGACTGGAAGCGGTGAAGCGGGTCCTTCTCCAGGCAGTGGAGGACCACCCGGTCGAGCCCCGGCGGAACCGCCATCTCCGGCGGCTCCTCGCGCAGGATCGCGGTCATCGTTTCGGCGGCGGACTCCTTGTGGAAGGCCCGGCGGCCGGTCAGCATCTCGTAGAGGACCGCGCCGAGGGCGAAGAGGTCGGAGCGGTGATCGGCCGGCTGGCCGCGCACCTGCTCGGGCGCCATGTAGCCCACAGTTCCCAGCACCATCCCCGGCTCGGTGCCGGTCAGGATCGTCGGCGCCTCGGCGATGTTCGACGGCTGGAGCCTGGCCAGGCCGAAGTCGAGGATCTTGACCCGGCCGTCGCGGGTCAGGAACAGGTTCTCCGGCTTGATATCCCGGTGGACGATCCCTCGCTCGTGGGCGACGGCCAAGCCCCTGGCGACCTGCACTCCGAGCTCGATCGCCTTGCGCGCCGGCAGCGCTCCGCCGGCCAGCCGCTCGCGCAGGGTCTCCCCCTCCAGAAGCTCGGTGACGAGGTAGACCGTGCCGTCCTGGGAGCCGGTGTCGAAGACGGTGAGGATGTTGGGGTGGTTGAGCGCCGAGGCGGCGCGCGCCTCCTGCTCGAAACGGCGCAGGCGGTCGGCGTCTCGGCTGACCTCCGCCGGCAGCACCTTGACGGCCACCTCGCGGCCCAGCCGCGGATCGCGCGCCCGGTAGACCTCTCCCATCCCGCCGGCCCCGATGGGTGCCAGGATCGTGTACGGGCCGAGGCGGGAGCCGGCGGCGAGCATGCCTACCGCAGCCCCTCGACCAGGTAGAGCGTTGAGGAAGCGCTCCTCGTGGCATAGGCATACGCCTGGCCGTCCGGGGTCATCATGGGGACCCAGATGACTGCGGAAGGGCTGGGATCCTGATCGGTCAGCTCTCTCCAGCGTCGGCGCCTGCCCGTCGCAAGCTCGACTTCATGGATCAGAAAGCCCTTCACGTCGAACTGCCCCAGGTAGAGGGCGCGCCCGTCCGCGCGCCACTGGATCGGATACTCGAAGAAGGCCGCACCCGGAATGGCGCTGGGTTGGCCTCCGCCGACCGGATAGATCCTCACTCCCCCGAGGCTCCACGTCACGACCCGGGAGCCGTCGGGGGAAGGCACGAAGTAGCCGATCCCCGGCCCGCTGATCGGGCGCGCCTCCTTGGCTCCGACGTTCATGACGTAGAGGCGGTCTCCCTTTCCGGGCTCGGTGCCGCCGACGAGGAACTGCCTGCCGCCGGGCAGCCACCTCGCTGCGAAAGCCTCCAGGCCGATTGGCGGCAACGCCCGCGGCTCGCCGGCTCCCGTAGGAAGGAGGAACAGGCGATCGGCCGCGGTGGCACTGCGTGCCAAGGCCCAGCGTCCGTCGGGTGAGAGAGCCAGGGCCATTCCATCGCCCAGCCGCACCGCGGGCGAGCCGTCGGTGCCGCGGAGGTAGACGGAGTGACGCTCGCCGCCGCCTTCGCCATGTTCGGTGAACAGGATCCACTTCCCGTCCGGCGAGAGGTCCGCCAAGTCGGAGGTGTCGAACCAGGAGAGGTCGCGCTCCTCCGTATCCCCCGGCGCCCGCGCCGTCAGAGAGATCCGCCGCTCGATCCGGGTCAGAAGCACGCGGCCGTCGCGGGCGACGTCGAGGAGTGCCAGCGCGCCCGGGACGCGCAGGAGCGGCCGGACCTCGCCGCCGCGGGTGAGGGCATAGAGGCCGGACTCCTTTCCCGGGCGGGCGGCGGCGAACCAGACCTCGTCGCCGCCCGGCGACCACGCCACGCACCCACGAGGGGTCCATTCCATGAACACGGGCACGCTCCAGCCGGCGGACTGCGCCACGACCTTGCCGGCGCGGTCCGTCATGACGATGGCCAAATTCGAGCTCCCGCGGGCTTCGCAGAAGGCCAGAGCATCTCCGGCGGGGGACACGCGAAGGTCCCAGGTGGCGTTCGCCGAGCGCCGGATCACCTTGCCGCGCGGGTACTCGATCCGAAACAATCCGTGATCGTCGACCTCCAGAAGCGCGAACGTCGCCCCGTCGGGTGCCCAATCGGCCCAATGAGCACGGCTCCCCTCCAGGATCGAACGCGGCGCACCGCCGGCCAACGGCATGCGCGCGAGGGTGTTCCCGATGAAAGCGCCATTCCTCTCCCGGCGGAGACCGATCAGCATCTCTCCTTGGGGGGAGATCGATTGAAGGACAGAGGGGGGCAATCCGTAAGGACGCGACTCGGGGCTGTCGATCCGAGTGGTGAAGATCTCCATGCGTCCGCCTTTCCACCAGGCGGAGTAGACGATCGTCTGGCCGTCGGGAGCGAACCGCGCATTGCCGACGTAGCCAAGGCGGAAGGTCAGGCGCTGGAAACGCGGCGGCTCGCTTTGGCTCCAATGCCGCTGAGCGAGGGCGCCCACAAGCAATCCCACCGCCAAGAGCAGACCGGCGACCGCCGCGGTGCGGAGGAGGCCGCGCCGGCGTTTCGCCTGAGCCGGAGATGCGCCCGTGCCCGAAAACGCCGAGACGCTCTCGAGATCGAAGGCGAGGTCGCTGGCAGACTGGAAACGGTGGAACGGGTCCTTTTCCAGACAGTGGCGGATCACTCGGTCCAGACCCGGCGGGATTACTTTGCCGCTCTCCGCCAGGTCCGGCGGCTCCTCGCGCAGGATCGCCGTCATCGTCTCGGCGGCCGAGTCTTTCTGGAAGGCGCGGCGGCCGGCGAGCATCTCGTAGAGAACCGCTCCGAGCGCGAAGAGGTCCGCTCGGTGATCGGCCGGCTGGCCGCGCACCTGCTCGGGCGCCATGTAGCCGACCGTCCCCAGCACCACGCCCGGCTCGGTGCCGGTCAGGATCGTCGGCGCCTCGGCGATGTTCGACGGCTGGAGCCTGGCCA
>Ga0268265_10000490_pt1 | contig 41243 bp, 36 predicted proteins | sample KBSSwiS52_FD_190355 | JGI IMG/M metagenome (GOLD analysis project Ga0268265, IMG submission 190355) | Switchgrass rhizosphere microbial communities from Kellogg Biological Station, Michigan, USA - KBS Switchgrass S5-2 (SPAdes) (version 2) | ecosystem: Host-associated > Plants > Roots >...
GGGGAGCTCCATCACCGGCACCCAGAACGGTCTGGCCATCGCGGGCGATTTCATGTCGGCGTCGACGATCCTTGGCGTGGCAGGCCTGGCGTTCACCGGCAACTCCGACGCTGTGCTGTACATCGTGGCGCCGCTCCTCGGCTTCACCGTCATGCTGCTGTTCATCGCCGAGCCGCTGCGTAATCTCGGCCGTTATACGGTGCCCGAGGTCGTGGCGCTGCGCTTCCCGGGACGCGCCGTGCGTGCGTTCACCGCCGCCGCGGCGTTGGTGGTCACGATTTTCTATCTGATCGCGCAGATGGTCGGCGCCGGCGCGCTGATCGAGATCCTGCTCGGCGTGCCGTACTCGCTCGCAGTGGTCGTCGTCGCGACTCTCATGATGCTGTATGTCGCTTTCGGTGGGATGCTCGCGACCACCTGGGTACAGATCACCAAGGCCGTGGTGCTGATCGTCGGCGTTCTGTTGATGACGGTGCTGACGTTGAGCCGTGTCGACTACGACATCGGGACTCTGTATTCCACTGCGCGTGCGCAGATGGATGTCGTGTTCACCACGAACAAGACCGGCGCGCTGAATTCGCTGTACTCGACCCTCTCGCTCGGCCTTGCACTGTCACTCGGCGTTTGCGGCTTGCCGCACGTGCTGATGCGCTTCTTCACCGTGCCCGACGCGCGTCAGGCGCGGCGCTCGATTGTGGTTGCGATGGTGCTGATCGCAGTCGTCTTCCTCATCGTGCTGTTCGTGCTCAGCTACGCGGCCATTGCGTTCGTGTACGGCAAGCCGGAGTTCTTCGACGAGGCGGGCGTCCTGCGCGGCGGCGCCAACATGGCAGTCGTGCACCTGTCGCGTCTGCTGGGCGGCGACGTGCTGATGGGCATCGTCGCGGCAGTGACGTTCGCGACGATCCTCGCGGTCGTGGCCGGCCTGACGATGGCCAGCGCCGGCGCGCTCGCTCATGATCTCTATGCGCAGGTATTCCGCCGTGGCGAGGCCACGGAGGCACAAGAGCTGCGAATGTTTCGCGTCGCGACCCTTGCCGTGACCGTCGTCGCGGCGTTGCTCGGCCTTGCGTTCAAGGGTACGAACATTTCTTTTCTGGTCAGCCTCGCATTCAGCGTCGCGGCGAGCGCGAACCTTCCGGTGCTGCTGCTCTCGCTGTATTGGCGCGGGCTCACGCGGCGCGGCGCATTGATCGGCGGCGCAGTCGGTCTCATCGGCTCGACCGGGATGCTGATCGCCGGCCCGGCGATCTGGGTGGACGTGCTCGGCTACGCGCGGCCGTTGTTCGGCTCGAACTATCCGACGTTGATCGCGATGCCGCTGGCGCTCATCGCGGCATGGGGCGTTTCGATGCTCGATGCGCGCCGGCACGATGCGCAGGCAAGTCGAATGTTCGACGAACTATCGGCGAAAGCAAGTCAGGCTGAAGCCTGACTCCGGAACTTCGCGCGCTGAACGGGCGTTGCCCTTGTATCCCCGTCGACGTGCAGCGGAGCGCCACCATGGCATTCGAACTCAAGCCTTTGCCTTTTCCGAAAGAATCCCTCGGTCCGACGATGTCCACGAGCACGCTCGAGCATCATCATGAAAAGCACCACGCGGCTTACGTGAAGAAGCTCAACGAGCTGATCCGCGGCACGAAGTTCGAAAAATCGGACCTCGAATCGATCATCCGTGCGACCGCGCGCGGCGGGGCGAAGGAGAAGACGATCTTCAACAACGCCGCGCAGGTGTGGAATCACGACTTCTTCTGGGAATCGATCGCGCCGAACGGCGGCGGCACGCCTCCGGATCCGGTGATGAAGCGCCTCAGCGCCAGTTTCGGCTCGCTGGAAACATTCCGCGACCGCTTCGTCGAGGCCTCGGTCGAGCAGTTCGGCAGCGGCTGGGCGTGGCTGGTTGCCAAAGACGGCAAGCTCGACATCGTCACCACTCACGACGCCGATAATCCGCTGACCTCAGGTCAGACGGCGCTGTGGACCTGTGACTTGTGGGAGCACGCTTACTACCTGGACTACCAGCAGGAGCGAGCGAAGTTCGTGACAGCGGTGATCGACAACATCGCGAATTGGCAGTTCGTCGGCAAACGGCTGGTCGAAGCAGATGCGCAGCCGAGCCGTCCTGAAGCGCGCTCTACAGGGAGCTGACGCGCACCGTAGAGGTGCGCGCGACGAACTCTGGCGTGCCGTAGACGCCGCGCTGTGAATTGACGGTCACGGTGTAGACATTGACCGTCACTCCATTCACCAAGTACGGCGGCGCGCTCAAGCAGGGAAAGAAAGTGACTGCGTAGCCGGCTACGTTGATATTCTCCGCCATGAGATTGGCGCAAGTCGCGCCAGCCGTCACGCGCGCAGCGGCGTACTCGACGCCAGAGTTCACCGCGGCATCGGCGCGCAGTTGCTGCAATTCGAGATCCGCATCATGTTGCTGCGTCATATTCATGCGGACCGCAAACGCGCCCAGCGCGGCCAGCACGACCAGCACGAAGAGCGCGCCGATCAGAGCAAAGCCGCGCTGCTCGCCAGCTGACCTCATGCTGCGTCCTCAACCTTGAGCTGCTTCATCACGCGCAAGCTGTCGGTTGCGCCATTCGTGACACGTGAAATCGTTACGCGGATGAGTAGCAGTCCGCCGTGCTCCAGGTTGCCGGGTCGCGTCGTCAACGTGCATGCGGTGACGTCACTGGCAATCAGGCGTGACGGTGTGCCCGCTGGCAACACGCCCATCGCTGCAGTCATCGGCAGGTTGTCGTACCGACGGAGCGTGCGAGCCACGAAATCGCACTCATAGCGAATGACCGCGCTCGCGGGAGTGACCAGGAAAGCCCGCCCGTGCGCGGAATGCGCTGCGAAACGAAACGCAGGGTTGCTCAGCGTGACCTTCGACGCCGCGATGTTGACCGGAACGATGACATTGGCGAGCGCATAGGCGTCCTGTCCCGCGATGCCGAGATTGTTGACCACGACGTCGATGGCGCCCGGGCTGGGCACGCCCAACACATCGAATGTGGTGTCGGGCGGCTGCAGCGGATCTATGACGAGTGGATCACCTTCGGTCCAAACGTCGGGGCGGTAGAGCTCGACCGCGGCGAAATCGATCATCTCCACCGCCGGACGACCGCCGACGACGGCAGTACGCAGGCTGTTTGGCAACGCGCCGCGAACGTCCTGTGACATCCAGTGCGTTACGGCTTCTGCCTCCGCGTCCAGCTCCGCGCGGCGCGTCTGCGCCAGGTGGGACTGAACGGGCACCGCGATGAATGCCGCGATGAAGCCGACGACTACGACCGAGATCGTGAGCGCGACGACCAGCTCGATGAGCGTGAACCCGTTTTGGCGGGCGCTCATGGCCGGAGCGCCTGGCCAGCGTACTGGGTACGGAAGCCCGTGAGCAGGGTGGTTGCGCCGTTCGGCGCCGTGACATTCACGTCGACACGAACTGCGCCCGGCACGGCACCCAGCGCGACCAGGCCAGCGCTGACCTGTACCGTGTATTGGCCGAGGCCGGGGATCGGATTGTCGTTCGCGTCGCGGGCGCCGTTGTCGACGAAGTTGTAGTCCCGCACATCGCTCAAGTTCAGGCGGCCGACAGCGGGCACATACGGATCCCGGTAAGCTTTCGATAGCGCCTCGTCGAGATAGGCGCTTGCGATCGACGCAGCTTGCGTCGAGACCATCGCATCAGCACTACGGATCGAGATCGCTGACAGCAAACCCAGCACCGCTGTCACTGCCATGGCGATCACGGTAATCGCGATGACCAGCTCGACCAGCGTCGTGCCGTTCTGGTGTGCTGACCGCGTCATTGCACAGTCACCGAGCCGGTGGCTGAGTTCACGGTCACCGAGAACGCGCCGACGTTCAATGGTGCGACCGCGGCCACGAGGTCGCCGGCGGCGCGAAACTCGATGACGGCTGCGCCTACCGCGACGCCTGCAGGTGTCGCATTGGCGAGCACTCTACGATCAGGTGATTGCACTGCGACGCCCCAGGCACCTGCGGTGACGCATCTCACGGTCGGCTGCGCAGCGCTGTAGCCAGCAGCGTTGACGGTGAATCGCACGTTGCATCCCGAAGCGACGGCGATGCGGCGAGCGTAGCGCAACGAAGTCGCGATCTCGTCGGCATAGCCGCGCTCGCTGAACACTGCCGTGTCGACGAACCTCGGTGCCACGACGGCTGCAACGATGCCCAGGATGACCAGCACGGCGACGAGCTCGACCAGCGTAAAGCCGCGTTGTGCGTGTCTGCGAGGGGATGCGTGGTCGAGCTGCAGCATGTCGGAAGCTCTTAAACGAAAAAGGCGCCTTCCGGCGCCTTTTTCTATCGAGCCGCGGCGCTCACTGACAACCGGCAGTCAACGCGGCCGGCGCGGGCGTCGTGATCGCCGGGCCCGTCGCAAGAACGCCGTTCCACTGGTACTGCACCCAACAGTTGGCGGGAACGGTCGCGCCGTTCAGCTGATATTGGATGGTGTTCGGGTCGATCACGACGGCGGTATACCGCCCCGCCACGCCGGCTGCGACCGTGCCTGTAGCCAAGGTGTTGCCGATACCCGCAGCCGTGGGTGCAGGGTAGCCGGCCGTCATGGTGACTACGCTGCCATCCATCGTAACGTTCGGCGGATTGGTGCCGACGGCAAGCCACATCGAACGCGCCAGCGTGCTGCTGCTGCGCAGAGTGCCTTCCATCGCGCGCACTGATGCAACACGCGCCTGCGCGTCGAGGCGTGCGAAACGCGGAACCGCGAACGCGGCCAGGATGCCGAGGATGACGATGACGACCACCAGCTCGATGAGCGTGAAGCCGCGCTGGGTAGACTTGACCATAAGTGACTCCGGAACCAATGACTTTGAAGGCATACCATTTGCCATGACTGTTGTATCGGCAACGAAACCGCAGGGCTGGAGCGCAGTGCGCCCGATCTGTGACCTGGCTCTCATACCTGCACCCGCGAGATCATTTCCCACATCGGCAGCATCACGCCGAGCGCGAGGATGCAGACGATGCCGCCGACCGCGATGATCAAAAGCGGCTCGATCGCGGCGCTCAGGTTCTTCAGCGCGTAGTCGACTTCGCGCTCGTAGAAGCCGGCGACCTCATCGAGCAGCGCGGAAATATCGCCGGTCTCTTCGCCCACGGCGAGCATCTGCAGGACCAGCGGCGGGAACATGCCGACCGACGCCGCGGCCCGGCTGACAGGATCGCCCCGCTCGACTGCTTCGCGCAGGCGGTTGACGCGCTCGGCCATGAACTGGTTGCCGGCGGCCTGCGCGATGATCTTGAGTGTCTGAATCACCGGCATGCCGGCCGTCATCGAGATCGACAGCGAGCGGGCGATGCGCGCCAGCGAGCCCTCGTGCACCAGCTTGCCGAGCACCGGAATGCGCAGCTTGACCGTGTCCCAGCGATACCGTCCGTGCTCGGTCTGCACGTACCGGCGGCAAGCGAACACGCTGAGCATGATCGCGCCGATCACGACGTACCAGTAATGCTGCGCGAACGACGAGACGCCCATGATCGCGAGCGTCGGCCACGGAATGTTGTCGCCGAGCTGCTTGAACAGCGGCTCGAACTTCGGGATCACGAAGATCGTCAGCACGCCGATCGCGGCGGCGATCACGCACATCACGATTGCGGGATAGCGCAGCGCCGCCTTGAGGCGGTCCTGCATGTCCTGATCCTGCTGCATGTACTCGGCGAGACGGCGGAACGACGCTTCCAGGGTGCCGGTCTCTTCGCCGACGCGGATGATGCTGACGTACAGCGGCGGGAAAATCGTCGGGTGCCGCGCGAGGCTGCCCGCCAGATCGCGGCCGCCTTCCAGGTCGCGCAGAATCTCCTCGAGTTTCTCGCGCAACACAGCGTTGTGGGTCGAGGCGGCCAGGCCGCGGATCCCGCGCAGCAGCGGGATGCCGGACTTGGTGATCGTGTACATCTGTCGCGAGAACAGCACCAGGTCCGACGTGCTCGGCTTGCCGAAGCCGAGCTTGCGCAGTGTCTGGCCGAGATCGCCGGAGCCCTCGACCTTCGCGGGCGCGACTTCGATCGGCGTGATGCCGTTGCCGAGCAGCCGCGCGGCGACGGCGTCGGGCGTGTCGCCCTCCATCAAGCCGGTGGCGAGCTCGCCGCCCCGCGCGCGTCCTGTGTAGCTGAAGATCGGCATCAGACCGTGCGCTCAGCCTGCAGAGCTTCCTGCAGCAGTGAGTCGATCTCGTTCTGCGACACAGCCTCGATCTTCGGCACGACCGGCTCGCTTTCGTCGAGACCGCTGGTGACGCTCATCGCTTCCGCCACGCTGGTGGTGCCGTTAGCGACCAGGTCGAGTGCGCCATCGGACAGCGTGGTGAAGCCTTCGCGCTGCCGCACCATGTTCGAGAACTCGATCGAATCGCTGCGACGGATCGCGTCGGCGAGCGGCCGATCGATCTCCAGCAATTCGTAGATCGCCGCGCGGCCGCGATAGCCCGTGAGGTTGCAGTACGTGCAACCGGTGCCCATCTGGAATTTCATCTGCGCGACGCGCGCCGGATCCGTCAGTGCGCTCAGCCATGCGCGCTGTTGCGGCGATGGCTCGGTCGGTTGCGCGCAGTTATCGCAGACTCGACGCACGAGTCGCTGCGCGACGATGCCATGCACAGCAGCCGCGATCATGTAACCCGCAGCACCCATGTCGAGCAGACGATGGATCGTCGCGGTCGCATTCATCGTGTGCAGCGTCGAGAACACGAGGTGGCCGGTGATTGCGGCACGCATGCCGATGTCGACCGTTTCCTGATCGCGCATTTCGCCGACCAGGATCACGTCCGGATCCTGGCGCAGCGTCGTGCGCAGCACGCGCGCGAAGTCGAGCGAGATCTTGGTGTTGACCTGCACCTGGTTGATGCGGTCGAGCCGGTATTCGACCGGATCTTCGACGGTGATGATCTTGGTGTCCGGCTGGTTCAGATGATTCAACGCGGAGTACAGCGTCGTGGTCTTGCCGCTGCCGGTCGGTCCGGTCACGAGCACCATGCCGGCGCTGCGCGAGATCAGCTCGACGAAGCGCGCCAGCATCGGCGGCGACATGCCGAGTTTGGCGAGCGTCATCAGGCTGCCGGCCTGATCGAGCAGTCGCATCACGACCGATTCGCCGTGCTGCGTCGGCATGGTCGCGATGCGGACGTCGAGCACCTTGTCTTTGACCTTGAGCGAGAAACGGCCGTCCTGCGGCAGGCGCTTCTCGGCGATGTCCAGGCCGCTCATCAGCTTCAGCCGCGTGACCAGTGCACCCGCGACGCGGCGGCCGTCGATCTTCTGTTCCTGCAGCACGCCGTCGACGCGCTGGCGAACGCGCAGCACGTTCTCGCCGGGCTCGATGTGCAGGTCGGACGCGCGCACCTGCACCGCGTCCAGGAACATCGACTGGATGAGTCGGATGACCGGCGCGTCGGGCGACTGCTCGTCGGCGCTGAGGGTTTCCAGGTCGATGTCGCCCTGATGCAGCTCTTCGCGCACTTCCTGCGCTATCGACGCGATCTCGTCCGTGCGCCGGTAGACGACGTCCATGGTCTTGAGCAGGTCGGCTTCCTTGACGAGCGCGAGGCGCAGCGGCTGCTTCAAGCGCGCCGACAGCTCGTCATACGCCATCAGGTCGGTCGGGTCCGCCATGCCGACGAGCAGGCCGCGCGCATCCGACTGCAATACCAGCGCGCGGAAGCGGCGAGCTTGCACCTCGGGTAGCAAGCGCACGGTCTGAGAATCCAGCGTCAGCTGCCGCACGTCGATGAACGGGATCTGCAGATTCGCCGCAAGCAGCTCGTGCAGCTTTTCTTCGCGCACCAGGCCCATGTCGGTCAGCACGCGGCCGAGCTTGCGTCCGCTGCGCTTCTGCTCGTCGAGCGCGCTCTGCAGCTGCTCGGGCGTCAGCAGCTTCTGCTCGAGCAGCAGCTCGCCGAGCCTGACTTTCTTGCGCCGGTGCTCGCTCACTGCAGCTTGCCCTTGCGCGCGAGCTCGTCGACGCGGTCGTTCGATTCCTTCACGAGTTCCGGCCAGTCGTTGTCGCCGACCACTAGCGGGCGCAGCAGAATCACCAGCTCCGTGGTGCTGGTCTGGTTGCGCTCGCTGCGGAACAGCCGGCCGAGTCCGGGGATGTCGCCGAGCAGCGGGGTCTTGTAGTCCTGATCCTTGCGCGTCTGGCGCATCAGGCCGCCGATCACGATGACCTGGCCGCTGTGCGCGCGCACGATGCTGTCCGACTCGCGGATCTGGCTGAGCGCCAGCGGCAGCGAATCCGTCTGGCCGCGCACCGACAACTCTTTCTGCTGATCGGTCACGTCGCTCACGGTCGGGTGGATGTGCATCAGCACGTCGCCCTGGTCGTTGATCTGCGGCGTCACATCGAGCGCCACGCCGGAGAAGAACGGAGTGAGCTCCACGTCGACCGTCGTCGTCGTGGCGGTGCCGGTCGTCGTGTCGCTCGACACGCCGGTGACGAAGAACTCGTCCGAGCCCGCCTTGATGACGGCCTTCTGGTTGTGGATCGTCGAGACGCGCGGGCTCGACAGCACGCGCGTGCGGCCCTGCAGGCCGAGCAGCTCGATGAACGCGTTGAAGTCGGCGAAGTCGGCAGCCAGCGTGAACGCGCCGCCGACCGGGTTCGCCAGGAAGCTGTTGATCACGTTACCCGGGCCGACAGGCACCTGACCATTCGGCGGCGGAGCGAGCAAGTCGCCGTCGAAGCCACCGCGTGGCGTCGACTGGCCGATGAAGTACTGGCGGCTGCCTTGCGTGAGCACCGCGGCCCAGTTGATGCCGGCCTGATATGCGTCGCTGAGCTCGACCTCGATGATCTTCGCTTCCAGCACGACCTGGCGCGTCACGGTGCTCTCGGTCTTCGCGAGGTAGTCGGCGACGTCGCGCAGCTCGTTCGGCATCGCGCGGACGACGACGACACCGGACTGGCTGTTGACGACGACGCTGCGCTCGCCGGCCTTGTCCGCGGGCGCGCCGATGATCGCGCGCAGGTTCGCGGCGATGGATTCCCAGAAATCGGAGGAGTTCTCCGTGACCACGGCGGTGCCCGTGACGTCGGCGGTGCTGGTCGCAGAGGTGCTGCCGCTCTCTGAGCTGCCCGCGGCCGTGGTCATGCCCGCGTCCGCGCCGTTGTTGCGATTCTGCGTGATCTGGCCGGAGCTGATGCGCGTCTTCGAGATGCCAAGCCGCTTCAGATCGAGATAGTTGAGATGGAACATGCGCGTCTGCAGGCTCGCGGGCAGCACCAGGTAGCCGGTGTTGACGCGCCGATAGTCGTAGCCGTACAGATCGCGCGCCGCGTTCAGCACTTCCTCGACCGTGACGTGCTTGAGCTGCAACGTGACTCGCCCGTTCACGTCCGGATGAACGAGCATGTTGTGCGGCGTCCCGTCCACCAATCCCATGAAGAATGCTCGCGCCGGTGCGCTATCGACGCTTACGTCGAAGCGCGGTTCCTGCTCTTGCGCCGCGCCGCTCGTCGGCATGGCGACCCACAGCGCGACTACACACACCAGCATGCGAATGAATCTGTTCATCGGCGCACCGGTATCGAAGCGGGCTGCAGCCTGGCGACATGGACTTGTCCATCGCGCACGTAGCGGATGCCGTCGACGAGGATCGCTTCGATCTGCACGCCGCCGACGTGGTCGCCCGCGCGCACGATCTTGCCGTTTACGATCGCGAGGTCGCGCTCTTTGGAACGCAGCACCGCTTCGACGCGCACGCTTTCCTGCAACGGACCGTTAGTGGTATCGGACGCCTGCGGCGGACGGGTGGGATCGGCGAGGCGATCGGCAGCAGCCCTGGCGCTCATGGTCAGCAGCAGGGCGGCGAGATACGGGTGGTGCATGGCTTTCATGGTCAGTTGCGTCCTCAGACGCCGATCCAGTCCTTGTCGAGGCTGAGCGTGCTGAGCTCGATGCGGACTCGGTTGCGGGGATAAGCGGTGCTTTCGAGCTCGAGCAGGCGCCAGTAGAAGCGCCACTCGAGGCTTTCCAATGCGCGCAGATAGGCGAGCACGTCGAGGTAGGTGCCTTCGACGACAATCTCGACCGGATGCACGTACGGACCACCTGACTGTGCAGCGTGGTCAGGAGTAGCCGGTACGAGCGTCGTGACCGGCGAGTTGTGCAGGCTGACGAGCGTGACGCCGTGTTGCCGCGACAGGACGTCGTGGATCACCTGCACCATGCGCTCGGGCGGAATGAGCCCGGCGGACTTGGCCGCGAGCTGCGTGTTGATCGCGGCGAGCTGCGTCTTGAGCCGCGTCTCTTCGCGCTGCGCGATCAGCATCGGGTCGGTGTCGGCCGTTTCCTGGATCGTCTGCGTCGTCACCTGGATCGACTGCTGCAGCGTCGACAACTCGGCGCTCAGCGAGCGTTGGCGAGTGCTCGCGGGGTCGAACGCCGCCGTGAACCAGAGCAGCACCATGCCGATCAGGCACGCGCCCGCGACCAGCGCGCGTTCGCGCAGCGACAGGGCGTCGAAGCGAGCGAGCATCCGGGCGACAGGAACGGGAAGCTTCATGGCGGCGCTCACGTGGGCGGCGTCTGCTTGACGGGCAGCGACTTGCTGCCGGCCCGGAAGCGCACACGCGAACCCTTGTCGGGTCGCTCGATCACGAAGTCGTCGAAGCGCGTGCCGCTGAGAACGGCTTCACCCGACAGGCTGCGCAGGTAAACCGGCACGATGTCCGCGTCGACGCTGCCGCCGGTGATGCTCATCGTGCTATGCGTGCCCGACATCGCGAGGCCGTCGATCCACAGACCATTCACGTGTCGGCGCGCGAGTGCTTCCATGCGTGACGCGAAGCCGCTCGTCTGGCCGGCAGCGCCGGCTTGCAATACCCGCAACGCCTGAGTCCGCTCGCTCAAGGTCTGCGTGAGCGCTTTCACTCGCGCTTCGACATCCCCGCGACGCGCCTGGTGCGAGAGCGCCTCGCCGACCTTGGCCAGTTGCGCCTGCTGGTTCTGCTGTTGCTCCGTCAGCGCGGCGACTTGTGTCGCCAACTGTTCGACGCCGCGCGCTGTGTATAGCGAGAAGCCAGTCAGCGCGACTGCGACCACCCCGAGCGTCGCTGCGACCGTGACCGCCGAGAGCGTTTTGCGCTCGCGGCGGAAAATCGGCTGATAGAGATTGATCTGCTGGCGCATGCGCTTACTCCGCGGACTGCGTCCGCAGCGCTGCCCCGAGCGCCATGAGCGACGGCCAGTCCGTCACGAGCTCGCCGCTCTTATAGACATTGCAGAATTCCCGCACGTCGAGCACCGCGACGCGCAGGCTGGTTTCGTTGCGCAAAGCCGCCGCGACGCGTTGTGCGCGCTCGCCGCCCGGCGCGATCACCAGATCGCCGATCGGCGACTGGTCGTAATGGCTTTCGTAGTAATCGAGCGAGCGCTGCAGCTCCAGCGCCAGAGCGCCCGCGTCGAGCTCCTCGCCGCGCGATTGCTCGTGCGGTTCGAAACGGCGCGCGGTGTCGATGCGACGGGTGAGGTACATCACTCCCTGTCGCGTCGTGACGAGCTGCGCGTAGCTCTCGTTCAGCGCGAGCATCGCGACACCCTTATCGTCCTGCGGGAGCAGCGCGCTGATATTGCGCAGGCACAGCTCCGGGATGTCGATCGCGTAGAAGCCTTTCGCCGCGGGTTGCACCGTGCTCGTCACGCGCTCAATGGCCGCAGCACGCGCCGCCACTGCGAACAGCATGCGGGTTTGCGTGCGACGCGCGGACTCGGGAATCTCGAAGACGTCCACTGCGGCGTCGTCGACTTTGAAGCTGATGGCATCGCGCAGGCGCCAACGAACCGCGGCGCGCATTTCCGAAGGCAGCACATCGGGCGCCTCGACCTGCACGACCTGGTAATCCTCGGCATCGACGACTGCACAGGTCGCTGCGCGACTCGCACCGAGCTTGTCGAGAACTGCGTCCAGCCGTGCGCCGACCGCGCCGTTGGCGGAATGGACCCGGCAATGCTCGATCGACGGCTTGCCGTCCTCGCGACGCACCAGAACGAGGGCAAAAGAATCCTCACCGAGCACCACGCCGGCATGACCGCGGCTGCGACGGGCGCTTCGGGACAGGATCTTCTGTAGCAACGACAACACGAGAACCTCGCTGGACGCGTCTTGTTCACTGCAGATAGCGGGCCGGCTCCACCAAACTTGACGAAGCGCGCGGTGAAACCGCGGATTGGCGCACAGCCTGGCGGGGTGTCGCCGCATCCGCGGCTGCGGCGAAGTCGTACGTCTGTCGGGCGGGGCTTACTGCAACGGTGAAAAGTGTGATCGCCGTCACACGCGCGGGCCGCGCGTTCAGCGGGCGGACAACCTCGGTGCGCTAGTTTTCTGTCGAAAGCGGCCAAGGCCCTTTCGACGCCGCCGTCAAAAGGCGTGGCTTTTGCCGGCTGGCATTTTTTTGACGCACCGGGGCGCGAGTGATGTGCGCGCCGGGGCAAGAGGGTCTATATTTCGTGCCGCAGCGCGGACGTTGACAGTTCATGACAACGAAATCGCGCGCGAGCGAGAACTGGGCGAGGGGGTTGGTGGCGCGGCATGGGCGGCGCCGGGAGGCATAGATTGTGAGCAGAGCGGCGCAGATCGCAGCTTTCATTCTCTTGGGGTCGATGGCGGCTTCGACTGGACTCGAGGCGGCGGACGAGGCGGCCGCGGCGACTTTCGTCTCGCTGAAGCTCGAAGGTGCGTGCGACGCGCAGAACAATCGCCTGTGGCTGACGAACACTCACACGTTCAAGACGGTGGCGACCACGGTGAAGTGGCGTGCGGCCGGCGGCAAGGATCTGCAGGACCAGTTTTTCCCGGGACCGAACTCGGTGCGGGAAATCGGGTGTGCCGCCGAGGCGGAAATCGTCGAAGCGAAATTCGCGGATTTCTAGGGGAGAGTCAGGCTGAAGCCTGACCCACAACCCGACTCTCCCGTCGGTCAGGCTTTAGCCTGACATCTTCGTCAGAACGTCAGCCGCACGTTCAATCCCAGCGACGTCACGTCATCGCCGATCGATACGCTCAGGCCGCCGGCCAGGTTCTCGATGAAGAAATACCGGCCTTCGAACACGATCGTCGTGTCGTCGCCGGCTTCGTCGAGATCGCGGTAGTCGAAGCCGCCTTCCAGCTCGAACTTCGGCGCCACGACTCCGCGCAGGCGCGCGCCCAGCAGGAAGCCGTCGTCGTCCGCGTCGAACGGTCCGGCGTCGATCTCGGCTTTCGCAATGCCGATCTTGCCGATCAGGTCGATCTTGTCGGTGAGCGGCCAGTGGCCGCCGCCGCCGACTTCCAGCAGCGAGGTGTCGACGTTCTGGTCGAAGCTCAGGTCCTGGTAGTCGGCGAACACGAAGAAGTTCGGATGCACTGCCAGTGAGCCGCGCAGCGCGAAGCCGTCGCCGTCGATGTCATCGCCGCTGGCCTCGATCGTAGTGTCGACGTAGCCCAACTCCGCGTAGGAGTAGTTCATCGTCTCCGCGTGGCCAGCGAGCGGCAGCGCAGCCGCGAGGGCTGCCAGCGAGCTCAATATGCGTCGTTGCATGCAAGGTTCTCCGAAGGGGTGGAGGAAATTGCCGGTATCGTTGCCGGCGGCCGACATCATACAGGCTGGATTTCAGCCTTGGCGAGCCAGGTGTCTCCTAATAGCAACAGCTGCCGCCGTGCCGTTGCCAAGCACCGGACCGTTTCCCGGGCGCGCGCTGCGGAACTGGTGTAGCGAGACTGTCGAAGTACATTCCCGCTATTCGAATTTTGCGCAGATGACCGGTCTAGTATTTGGACAGCGTGTCCGAAGTGACATACTTCAGCTTCGAACGAGACTGTTTGAGTGGACTGGGCCCACACCCCACGTCCGACCGGTGCGGCTTCCGATCAGGGCGAGCGCGTATCGAGCTCGAGCTTGATTCGGAATCCGTCAAGCACAACAGCAAGAAGGAGTCACAGATGAGCTCGGGGGATCACGTCCGTGTACGACGCGCGGCTGCGCTCGCGTTCGCTATCGCTTCGACTTTGGCTGGTGCTCGGGCCGGCTATGCGCAGACACCCAAGGACACTCAGGTCATCGACGTCGTCATCGTCACCGCGCAACGACGCGAAGAGAACCTGATCGATGTGCCGATCGCGGTCGCCGCCTTCAGCGGCGAGGCGCTGGAGCGCCGGCAGATCGATCAGGCGACCGACCTGCAGTTGAACGTGCCGAATGTCTCGTTCACAAAAACGAACTTCACCGGCTCGAACTTCCAGATCCGCGGCATCGGCGTGTCGTCGGTCGCGGCGAGCGGCGACTCCGGCGTCGAGCAGCACTTCAACTCGATGCCGGTCAAGAACCCGCGCCTGTACGAGACCGAGTTCTTCGACGTGCAGCGCGTCGAAGTGCTGCGCGGCCCGCAGGGCACGCTGTACGGGCGCAATGCCACCGGCGGCGCGGTCAACGTCATCGCGCGCAAGCCCGAGACCAAGGAGTTCGACGGCAGCGTCGAGCTCGAGGCCGGCAACTACAACGCACTCAAGGCGAAAGGCGTGGTGAACATCCCGCTCGGCGAGACTGTCGCCGCGCGTTTCGCCGGCATCACTTTCAAGCGTGACGGCTACACCGAGAATCTCGCGACCGGCAACGACATCGACGATCGCGATCAATGGTCGGCGCGTGGCGCGTTGCGCTTCACGCCGAACGACGCGACCGATCTCACGCTGATGATCAATCACTACAAGGAAGACTCGAACCGCTCGCGCGTCACCAAGCAGATGTGCCATCACGATCCCGCCGGCGCGCTCGGCTGTCTGCCGGACAAGCTGGCGTTCGAAGCGGGCAACATGCGCGGCACGCTCGGCGGCATTCTCGGCGAGTGGGGTCCGCTGCTGCTCGATCTCGGCGACGGCACTCCCGACGGCAGCTTCGCTGGCTTCCCGCTGCCGCCCGCGCTGATCAACACGGGTACGGACGTCAACACGGGCTCGCCGGTGCCGAGCGATCTGCACAAGACGTTCGCGGAGTACGACCCGACCTATAAGGCCGACGAGACGATCGGCACGCTCGAGTTCTCGTACGACTTCGGGCCGGTGACGCTGACGACCGTCGCGGGTTATCAGGAGACCAGCTTCCTGTCGCAGACCGATTACAACTGGACGATCGCGGGTCTGCCGTACAACGGCCCGGCGGTGCCGGCGTTCGGCGGCGCCATCCCGATCAGCGAGATCGACAGCGCCGCGCTGCTTGGCTCGCTTGCAGGCAATGTTCGCGATGCCGGCGTGTTCTCGCGCAACTATGACCAGTCTGACCAGGAAGCCGATCAGTATTCGGTCGAGGTGCGCCTGTCGTCGGAGCTCGACGGACCCTGGAACTACCAGGTCGGCCTGTTCTATCTCGACACGGACGACAACACGAACTACTACGTCGTGACCAGCGAGCTCGACTACTGGGCACAGGTGACGGCGCCGTTCTCGCCGTTCCTCAACTCGGCGCCGCCTTACTACATCAATGCCACGCCGAGCGCGTCGCTGAAGTCGAGTGCGGCGTTCGGCGAGATCTACTGGGACGCGACGGACAAGATGAAGTGGACGCTGGGACTGCGCTACACGCACGACGAGAAAGGCGTGAAGGATCGGCAGATGCTGTTCTCCGTGCCGGTGGGCACGCCGCCGAGCGCGACGCAGTTCAACGACTTCCGCGTCGATGAGACGACGTTCAACGAGTTCACGGGCCGCTTCGGCTTCGACCTGAAGCCAGGCTGGTTCGACGACTCGACTCTGTACGCGTTCTTCTCGCGCGGCTACAAGGCCGGCGGTTTCAACCCGCCGCTCGACCGCAGCCTGCCGCAGTTCGCGGGCACCCCGGAAGTCTACGATCCGGAGTTCGTGAATGCCTTCGAGATCGGCTCGAAGAACGTCCTCGCCGGCGGACGCGTGCAGGCGAACCTCACCGCGTTCTACTACAAGTACGACGCGCTGCAGGTGTCGAAGATCGTCGCGCGGACTTCGGTCAACGAGAACGTGGACGCGAACATCTACGGCCTGGAAGGCGAGTTCGTGTTCAGCCCGGTGAACGATCTGCTGATCGACGCGAACTTCGCGTACCTCAACACCGAGATCAAGGACTTCAGCAGCATCGATCCGCGCGACCCGAGCAACGGCGATCCGGCGTGGACCAACATCAAGGACATCTCCGACGGCTCCAACTGCGTGCTCGCCACTGCAGCGCTTCCGGTTGCCCGCCAGTTCAATTTGGTGCTGCCCGCGGCAGTCGGCGGTCCTTTCGGCTTCTGCGGAGCGATGGCCGCGAACGGCTTGCCCGTGCAGGACGGCATCGCTGCGGATCTCGATGGCAACTCGCTGCAGGGCACGCCGGAGTGGTCGTTCAAGGTCGGGGCGCAGTACACATTCCATCTCGGCAGCAGCATGAACCTGACGGCGCGCGCGGATTACTATTGGCGCGACTCGTTCTACGCCCGCATCTTCAATCGGCCGATCGACAAGATCGACGCGTGGGACGTGGTGAACGCGCAGGTGGAGCTGGCCTCGGCCAGCAACAGCTGGTTCGTGCGCGGCTACGTCTATAACGCGATGGACGACGACAACATCACCGGCATGTACGTGACGGACGCCTCGTCGGGCCTGTTCACGAACGTGTTCGCGCTCGACCCGCGGACGTACGGGCTGGTGCTGGGCTTCAGGTTCTGACCGAAGGTCAGTCGAAGCCTCGCAACGTTGCAAATTCGGCAAGCTGCGCACGCTCTGTGCGCAGCTTGTTGGCCGGCGCGCTTTCGTCCATGTAGCCGAGCGCCATGCCGCAGAAGAGCATGTGATCTGCCGGCAGCTGCAGAAACTCCGCGACGCTCCGGTACCAGATTGCCCATGCTTCCTGCGCGCACGTGTGCAGACCGCGCTCGCGCGCGAGCAGCATGATGTTCTGCATGAACATGCCGACGTCGGCCCACTGGTCCTGGCCCATGCGGCGATCGAGCGAGAAGAACAGCGCGACTGGCGCGCCGAACAGTTCGTAGTTGCGGGCGAACTGCCGCAGACGTGCAGGTTTGTCCTCGCGCGGGATGCCGAGCAGCGCGTACAGATCTTCGCCGCACTTGAAGCGCCGCGAGCGATATGGATCGTGCAGGTTCGGCGGGTACACGTTGTATTCGCTGCCTTCGCCCGCCGGCTGGGTGCGCTGCTTCGCGCGGATGGCGGCGAGAAAATCCGCCAGCGGTGCGCCGGTGAGCACGTCGACGCGCCACGGCTGCAAGTTGCCGCCTGACGGCGCGCGCTTCGCGATTTCCAGGATCTCGACGACGACGCGTTTGGGCACGGGCGTGTCGAGGAACGCTCGACAACTGATGCGGCTATCGACGGCTTCGGAAACGAGCATGGCGCGTGTGGTGGTGGCCGGAGACGTACGAATAGTAAGCTTCCTGTCATGCTCCACACCATTCGCCTGCAGAGCGGTGCATCGTTTGTCCTGCGTACTTTCGAGCCTGCCGGTGCGCCGCTCGCCGCGATCGTGGTTCCTTGCGCGATGGGCGTGACGCAGAGCTTCTACTCGCGCTTCGCCGAGTGGCTCGCAGCGCGTGGCTATCTCGCCGCGACATTCGACTATCGCGGCATCGGGCAGTCGGCGCCGGCCACATTGCGCGGCTTCGAAATCGACATCCGCGACTGGGCGACGCAGGACTGCGCTGCGGTCATCGACTTCATGAAAGCGCAGGCACCGAGCGTGCCGTTGTACTGGGTCGGCCACAGTCTGGGCGGCCAGCTGCTCGGGCTGATCCCGAATCGCGAGCGCATCGACCGCGCGATCACGATTGCGACCGGCAACGGCTATTGGCTCGAGAACAGCTGGCAGACGCGGCGCTTCGTGTGGTGGCTGTGGTTCGTGGTCGTGCCGCTCGCGCTGCGGATGGCCGGCTATTTTCCCGGCAAGCGGCTGCGCAAGGTCGGCGATCTGCCGCGCGGTGTGATGGCGCAATGGCGCCGCTGGTGCCTCGACCGTGAATACGTCGTCGGCGTGGAAGGCGAGGGTGTGCGCAGCTCGTACGCATCGGTGCGCACGCCGATGCTGTCGCTGTCATTCACGGACGACGAGATGATGTCCGAGCAGGGCATTCGCTCGCTGCACCGGTTGTATGCGAACGCGCCGATCGAGTATCGCCGCATCGCGCCGCGCGATATCGGCGTGCCGCGCATCGGCCACTTCGGCTTCTTTCGCCCGCAGTTCGAGCCGACGCTGTGGCCGCTCGTGCCGCAGTGGTTGGTAATCCCGCGGGATTCCCCGCAGTCGCCCTGACGGACGACCGCTCGGTCAAAAAATAACGTGCGCGATGTCGCCACCGCGCACGTCTGCATCCGAGATGGCTCAGGGGGATGGTCAACCACCTTCGTCAGCAAGTTTAAATCGGTCAGACTCGCTGACTTCAATGCACGTGCTGTGCCAGCGCGGGACCCGCGAAAACACAGGGACTTACGCCGCCCGGGCGCAGTGATCTGCACTCGCGATGTGCACAGCGCACCAAGCGCGCACGATTAGAGATCAACGGGAGTCAGGGATTCGCGGCCGGCACGCTTTGCAGACGCGTCGCCATCACGCGCAGCGCGACGGTCAGAGAGCTGACGAGCAGGAGCGCCGAGAGCAGGAACGGTGCGCCGGGCAGATGCCAGTCGCGATGCGGTCCGATGAACGTCGCGAAGGTCTGCGTGAACAGGATCGGACCGATCAACGTCGAGATGCCGAGCACGCTGCTGTTCGCGCCCTGCAGCTGACCCTGCTCGGACGGACTCACCAACCGCGTCATCCAGCCCTGCAGCGCGGGTCCCATCAACGACCACAACGACATCACGACCACACCGACGGCGTACACCGCGCCGTTCGGCGCCATCGCCTGGATCGTGAACCCCGCGGTGCCGGCGACCAGTCCGACCAGGATCGTCTGTCGTTCGCCCAGCGCCTTGACCACCCGGCCGACCAGTACCGCGTTCACGATGATCTGGCACACGCCGACGCCGGCCAGCAACATGCCCACGGCCTTCGTGTCCCAGTGATAGCGATAGCCCATGTAGAGCACGGCGACACTCGGCAACGCGGCGTGCGCAAGGTTGCTGAGGAACGTCACACCGGTGAGTCCCCACAGCTCGTGATGCGAGCGCAGCAGCTTGAGGGCGCCGACAGGATTCGCCTTGCGCCATGAGAACGGCGTGCGTCGCTCGCGCGGCAGCGATTCGGGCAGAACGAACAAGCCATAGAGGCCGTTGGTCAGGCTGAAGCCGGCCGCGACCCAGAAGGGCAGCCGCGGGCTGATGTCGCCGAGCAGACCGCCGAGTGCCGGGCCGACGACGAAGCCGGCGCCGAATGCGGCGCCGAGCAGACCGAACTTCGCCGCGCGTTGCTCGGCCGGCGTGACGTCTGCGATGTACGCGCCGGCGGTGCTGATGCTCGCCGCGGTGATGCCGGAGATGACGCGGCCGACGAACAGCCAGCGGATGTTCGGCGCCAGCGCCATGAGGATGTAGTCGAGGCCGAGGCCGAAGTTCGACAACAGGATGATCGGCCGCCGGCCGAGCCGGTCCGACAGCGAGCCGAGCACCGGCGAGAACAGAAACTGCATCAGCGCCCAGGCGGTGCCGAAGATGCCGTAGATCATCGCGGCGCGCGCGGTGTCGCCGCTCATGAAATCCTCGACCAGCCGCGGCAGCACCGGAATGATGATGCCGATCGCGAACATGTCGAGCAGGACGGTGACGAAGACGAACGCGAAGGCGGCGCGTCGTGGCGCGTGGGCGGGCGGCTCGGTCATGGGACGCTACATTGCCACGGATCGTGCGCGTGCTGCTTGGACAAAAGCGTCTTCTCTTCTCAGGTCAGCGCCACGTGATCGCTGTCGCCGATGCGCCGGGCCGCAAGCTCGGTCGGCGTGAAGCCGGACATTTCCCGGCATTCGCGAATCAGGTGCGACTGGTCGAAATAGCCGCAGCGATAGGCTACCTCCGCCCAGTCGTCCACCGGTCCTTCCATCGCCTGCATCACGCTCTGGAAGCGCCGCACGCGCGAATAGAGCTTGGGCGTCAACCCGACTTCCAGCGTGAACAGTCGCGTAAAGCGGCGCGGGCTCAGCCCGACGTGCTCGCTGAGCATCGCGATCGAATAGCTCTGTGGCGCGTGCGCGAGGCGCTCGAGCGCGAAGTCGACTTCCGCGCGGCGCTGTAGCGGCCGGATTGCACGAGCGAGCAGCTCAGCTTCCAGCAGCAGCAACTTCGCCCGCGGCGTCGGTGCAGCGAGGATGCGCTCGCGCAGCGTGTCGCCATCGGAGCCCCACAGATCGCGCATCGGGACGTGCTGATTCTGCAGCTCGTCGCTCGCTGGATCGAAGAAGGGCCACGTGCCGCCAGGGCGAAAGGCAACGCCGACGTTGGCGCGTTGCTCGCGGGTGTCGATCACGAAGTAGCGCGCGTACGCACCGCAGAATACCGAGCCGGGCATGCGATGCACGATGTCGTCGCCGGGGCCGTGGTACAGCCGCGTCTCGTCCTCGGCGAGGTTGATCATCAGCCCGCACAGCCCGCGCGGCATCAGCCGGTCTTTCGCATGCGCCGGCGGCACGCCTTCCCAGTACCACAGCTGCTCGATGAACCGATCGAGCGGCGGTCCGGGGCGATGCGTGCAGTACAAGATGGGTCGGTGGCTCACGGCTTTCGCTGGTTCTCCAGCGCCTCGATCGTCTTCGGCCAGTCGTCCTTGAGCAGCCGCGACAGCGAACGGTCGGCCAGCAGCTTGCCGCCGGTCTGGCAGCGCGGGCAATAGTTCGTTTCGTTTTCTGCGTAGCGAATCCTCTGAATCGCCGTGCTGCACACGGGACACGGCTTGCCGTAGCGGCCGTGCACGGCCATATCCTTACGGAATGCCGTCACTTTCTCGGGGAACGCATCGGCCGCGTCGGCGCGCAGCCGCTCGATCCAGTCGGCGAGCGTCGCCTGAGTCGCTTCATACAGCCGTTGCCACTCGGCGTCGCTCAGATGACGGGTCTGCGCAGTCGGTGAAAGGCGGGCGCGATGCAGGAGCTCGTCCGAGTACGCGTTGCCGATTCCGCTCAGGATCGTGGGATCGGTCAGTGCGCGCTTGAGCGTGTGATTGATGCGGGAGAGCCGCTCGCGAAACAGCGCTGGGTCGATGCCGAGAACTTCCACGCCGCCGCGATCGTGCTCGGCGAGTTGCGCAGCGCTGCTCAACACATGCAATGACGCCCGCCGTTTCGTGCCGGCTTCAGTCAGCGTGAGCGTACCGTTCGTGAACTGGAGAGCGAGCAGCGACGCGCGCACGGTGCCGGTGTATGCCTTGTCGTACCAGTGCAGCCGCCCGGCGATCATCAAGTGGATCAACAGCCAGCGATCGTTGTCGAAGCCGATCGCGATGCGCTTGCCGACCCGGCGCAGTGCCACGACCCGATGTCCCTCGCACGATTGCAGCGGCGGATCGGCGGTGCGCAGCAGAAACGGATTCTTGAGAACGGCTCGCTCGAGGGTTTGCCCGAGCAGACGGCTCTCGAGCGCTTCGAGGTAGACCGTGACGTCGGGTAGCTCGGGCATGAGACTTGTAGGTCGGGCTTTAGCCCGACAATCCGTGCGAAGTTACAGCTCCCTGAGTCCGGTCGTGATCGGCAGCCGGGCGGCGCGCAGGCTCGGCAGCAAGCCGCCGACGAAGCCGAGGATCAATGCGTACACCAACCCCAGCACCAGGACCATCGGCGTCACCGTGAATGCGAACGTGATCTGGCTGAAGGTCGTGAAGTTCATGGTCGAGGCTCGCACGCCGTTGAAAGCGAAATACGAGACCAGCGCGCCGATGACGCCACCCACCAGGCCAATCAAGAGCGCCTCCGTCAGCACCGAGATGACCACCGGCGCGGAGCCGAAACCGAGTGCGCGCAGCGTGGCGATCTCACGAGTGCGAGTCGACACTGCCGAGTACATCGTGTTCAGAGCCGCGAACACCGCACCGAGGCCCATCAGCACAGCGATCACCGTACCGATCGTGCTGACCAGCGCGATCAGCGTGCGCGACTGGCGCTCGTAGTACTCGCGCTCCGTGAACATCCGCACGTTGAGTCGCGGGTCTGTGGTCAGCGCGTCCTTGAACGAGCTATATGCTTCCGGACTGGTGAGCTTCACGCGCATCGATTGATACGTCGTGCCGCGGTTGTACGCGCCTTGCAGCACCGTCGCGTCCGTCCACACTTCGGATTCGGCGACACTGCCGCGGTCCTCGAAAATGCCGACTACGGTCCAGTCCGTCGTGCCCCAGCGCAGCTTGTTGCCCACCGTGAGTCCGGCGAACTGCTGGCTCGCGCCGCGGCCGGCAATGATCTCGAACGTTCCCGGCGTGAAGTTGCGGCCTTCGACGATGCGGAAGTTCTGGCGCAGCTGCGGCGCCTGCGGTCCGACGCCGCGTAGCGGCACGTTTGCCGCCGTCACGGTGCGCTTCAATGGAATGTCGACGATCACATAGAGCTCGGGGGAGGCGATCGGGCCCTGAGCATCGCGCGCGACGTTCTTCGAGTCCGCGATGACCTTCGTCTGCTCCAGCGTGAGTCCGCTGCCCATCTCGTCCGTCGCGCCGCTGCGCAGGACGATTGCCACGTCGCGCGCGCCCGACAACGTGAGCACCGCGCGGAAACCGGCGCTGATCGACAGCACGCCGATGAGAACCATGACCACGCCTGCGATGCCGACCAGCGCGACGACCGAAGAGGTCAGCCGCTCCGACACGTTGCGCAGGTTCATCGAGGTGATCGCCGAGATCTGAGTCATTGCGCTGCCGGCCATGTCACACCTTCCTCAATGCGTCGACGATCTTGAGGCGTGCCGCCTGCATGGACGGCTGTGCCGCCGCGAGCCCGCCGAGCACGACCACCAGCACGGCGCCGATCGCCCAGGTGGCCGAAGGCATGCCGAGCACGGGGAAAAACTGCGCCAGCCCCTGCGCCATGCCAAGCGAGGCGAGCTGCGCGAGCACCAGGCCGATCGCCCCGCCGAGTGCGGTGACCAGCAGGGCTTCGCCGATGACCAGTCCCGTGACGGTGGCATTGGAGTAGCCGAGCGTCTTCATCACGCCGATCTCGTTGAGGCGCTCGCGGATCGACTGCCCCATCGTGTTGGCCGTGACCAGCAGCATCGTGAAGAAAACTGCGGCCGCGACGCCCGCGATTAGCGCGCCGATGTTGCCCATCTGATTGGCGAAGCTCTGGATGAACGCGCTCTCGGTGGCGGTCTTGGTCTCGGTCGAGGAGTTTGCGAACAACGCATCGATGTTGTGCGCGATCTCGGCCGAGCGGTTCCGGTCATCGAGGCGCTCGACGATCATGTGGAACGTGTTCTTGCCGAACGTGCGCGACTCGTCCAGGTACTCCTGGTGGAAGTAGATGCTCTGGTTGTCGCCGGTCGCCGCAGTGTAGATGCCGGCGATCTTCATCGGCCAGACGTTGCCGCCGTCCTTCTTGGTCCAGATGTTGGAGCGGATCGGCACGGTGTCGCCGATCTTCCATTTGAAGCGCTCGGCGACGGCGCTGCCGACGATCGCGGCGGTGCGGTCCTGCTCGAATACCTTCTTCTGGTCCGGCGGCAACGTGTAGTCGTTGTAGACCAGGAAGAACGACGGCACGTCGATCGCCAATGCGGACAGCTGATTGCGATCCTCCTGGTAGATGCCGCCGAACCACGACTGCGCGGTCGCATACTTCACGCCCGGCAGAGAGCGTACGCGTTGCAGATACGCCAGCGGAATCGGATTGATGATCGCCACTTTGTGGATCGTGATGAGCCGATCCACGCCGGCCATCTCCGGACTGCCGGTGAGCGCGACGCGCAGCGTCTGCATCAGGCCGAACAGCAGGAACGCGACGACGATGGAGGCGAGCGTGAGCCCGGTGCGCAGCTTCTTGCGCCCGAGATTTGCCCATAGCAGCGGTAGATGCTTGAACATGGCAGCTCCGTCGTCAGATCAGGCGACAGCTTCCGTCGTCAGCTGTCCCTTGTTGAGATGCAGCACATGCTTGGCGCGCGCCGCCGCGTGCGGATCGTGCGTGACCATGATGATGGTCTTGCCTTGCTGCGTGTTCAGTGCCTGCAACAGATCGAGGATCTCGTCACCAGACTTGCGGTCGAGGTCGCCAGTGGGCTCGTCGCACAACAGCAGCGTGGGATCGGAGACGATCGCGCGCGCGATGCCGACGCGTTGTTCCTGGCCGCCCGACAGCTCGCGCGGCTTGTGCTTGGAGCGCTCGCTCAAGCCCACCAGGCTGAGTGCAGCGCTGACGCGCTTATGGCGATCGGATGACGACAACGACGTGAGCAGCAACGGCAACTCGACGTTGCGCTCGGCCGTCAATACCGGCAGCAGGTTGTACATCTGGAACACGAAGCCGACGTGATTCGCGCGCCACTTGCCAAGCGCGCCGTCGCTGAGCGAATCGGTCCGCTGACCGGCGATTTCGATCGTGCCGCCGCTCGGCCGGTCGAGGCCGCCGATCAGGTTCAGCAGCGTCGACTTGCCCGAGCCCGAGGGCCCCATCAGCGCGAGGAAATCCCCTTTCGGGATGTCCAGGTCGAGCTCATGCAGCACGTGCACGGTCTCCGCACCGCGCTTGTAATCCTTTGCGACCTTCCGCAGTCGTACCAACGTCTCCACGATTCACCTCACCCGTTCTTGCTCTTGACCTTGACGCCTTCGCTCAGTCCTTCGACCGGTGCCGCGACCACGACATCGCCGGCATTGATGCCCGACAGAACTTCGACCTGACCGTCGCGCTCGCCGCCCGTGCGCACAGCGACGCGTTCGAGCTTGCCTTCCTGCACACGCCACACGAAGCTGGTGTCGCCATCGCGGATCACTGCTGCCGCGGGAACGCGCACCGACGCGCGCGGCGCAGCGGCCTGCGTGCCCTCGACCGGACGGTCTTCGAGAAAACTGACCTTCACTCCCATGTCCGGCAGGATGCGCGGCTCGAGCAGGTCGAAGCCGATCCGCACGCGCACCGTCGCCTTCTGGCGGTCCGCGGTCGGCACGATGTTGATCACGTGACTGGGAATGACCCAGTCGGGATAGGCGTCGAGCACGGCCTCGGTCTTCTGATTCGCCTTGACGCGATTGATGAACGCTTCGTTGACGTCGACCTCGATCTCGCGCGAGTCCATGTCGACGACGGTGGCGATGCCGGTGCGCGTAAAGCCGCCGCCGGCGGAAATCGGCGATACCATTTCGCCGGGCTGCGCGTCCTTGGAGACGACGACGCCCGTGAACGGGGCGCGCACCATCAAGTCGTCGAGATCTTGCGCGCGCACGCGCACGGTGCCTTCAGCAACCTTCACTTCGCCACGCAGAGCTTGCAGGCGAGCGTTGAGCGCTGCCGCTTCCGATTGCGCTTGATCGAGTGCCAGCTCGCTGACCAGCTTGTCCTTGCGCAGTTGCTCGGTGCGGCGCAGATTGCGCTCCGCTTCGGAGACGCGCACTTCGACCTCGTTGAGATTGCCGCGCGCGGCTTCCAGCTGACGCTGCGCGAGCTCGTAGATCGGCTTGGTCGTAGTGTCGTCGAGTCGCGCGAGCAGCTGGCCTTCTTTCACGGCCATGCCCTCTTCGATCAACACCTCGGCGACTTTGCCCGTGACCTTCGATGAAACTGTGGCTTGGCGACGCGCGACTACGTACCCGGACGCATTGAGGACTGCAGCGCTGCCGCTACCGCCGCCCGACGAGGACTGAACGGCGGTTGCCGTCTCAACCTCGATGGCTTTGTCGCGCAACAGTGCATACAGGCCGACAGCGACGGCGAGGACGAGCACGCCGATGACGGCCCACTTGTAGATCGGGCTCGGTCCCGAGCTGCCAGGCTCGCTGTTGCGTTCGATGCGCAGACTATCGAGAGCGTTCTGGTCGAATGCCATGGTGCGTCGCCACGTTGGAAGGCGGCGCATTCTAATCAGGTCACTGGCGTCGTGTAACTCGAATCGGCGAAAGGCGGCTGAACGCCGGCCAAGCCGCGATCAGCCGATCGTGCTGGTCAGGTCGATTTCAGTGCGATGTCAGGCCAGCGCGCGGTGATGAACCAGGAACGGGTCGGTGATCGGCGCCGTCGGCAATGTGAAATAGAAGACCGCGCCCTGGTTCGGCTTGCCTTCGGCCCAGATGCGGCCGCCATGGCGGTCGATGATGCGCGCGACCGTTGCGAGGCCGACGCCCGAGCCGTCGAAGTCCGCCGTGCCGTGCAGTCGCTGAAATGGCTTGAACAGCTTCTGCTCGTAGGCCATGTCGAAGCCGGCGCCGTTGTCGCGAATGTAAAGCGTGGCGAGCGAGCCGCCGCTCGACTGGCCGATCTCGATGCGCGGCTGCCCGGTCTTGGAGGTGAATTTCCAGGCGTTGCCGATCAGGTTCTGGAACAGGTCGCCGACCAGGCGCCGGTCGCCGTGCACGGCCATGTTCGGTTGGATCACGACCTCGACGTTGCGCGTCGGGTCCTTCTGGCGCATGTCCTGCACGATGCTCTCGGCGAGCGCAGTGACGTCGACGATCTCACGATGCAACGTCTGCCGCGAAATGCGCGACAGCACCAGCAGCGCCTCGATCAGCTCGGACATCTGCCGCACGCTGCCCTGAATGCGCGCAAGTCGGCGTTTTTGCTCGTCGGTCGCATCCGGCAGCGACAGCTCGAGCAGCCCGGCCTGGCCGGCGATCGTCGTCAGCGGCGAACGCAGGTCGTGCGAGACAGACGCGGTGAATGCCTCGAGCTCGCGGTTGGCGCGCGCGAGCGATTCGTTCGCGTCGCGCAGCTGGCGCTGGCTCGGCAGCATCAGGATGCCGGGCAGGTAACGCCACAGCAGGATCGCCGTGGGCACCGAAGCTGCGGCCGTGAGGAGCTTGACGATGCCTTCGAGCCAGTAGTGCGCGTGCCAGACGTTCCAGATGTCGACGACGTAAGTCAGTCCGCACGCGACGATGAATATGCCAAAGCAGACCACGAGCCAGTCGAAGGGCAGGTCACGGCGGCGGCGGGCGATGTACAGCAGCGCGAACGGAATCGTGAAATACGCCATCGCGATCAGGACGTCGGCGATCACGTTCATCCACAGCACGCCCGGGCTCCACAGGTAGCAGTGCCCGTGTGGCAGGAACTGCCCGCTGGAGAACCAGGACGTCTCGGCTTCGGTCATGCGGGCTCCTGAATAAATAGTCCCTGACGGCGATGCTGCTTCGGCAGAAGCGCACCGCTCATTCGATCCCCGCGCGGGTCGGGATGATACAGAAGATGGTTGTCCGCGGGCCTGCGGGCTTTAGGCCAACCCTCCCGGCCTTCTTGAAACTGTACCGGCTGGACGGTTAGCATACCGTCCAGCCGGTACAGTAACCGGATTTCCGAACTGTCCAATCCCAGGAAAACCTCCAATGGTAGAAGCACATGCGGTGCCCGGCCCGGCTCGCGACCGGATTCTGGAAGCCGCGGAACGAGTGGTCGCCGAGGTCGGCGCGGCCCGTCTGACCCTCGACGTGGTGGCCCAGGCTGCCGGGGTCAGCAAGGGCGGCTTGCTCTACCACTTTCCTTCCAAGGAGTCGTTACTCGGCGCGCTGGCGCAGCGTTACGTGCAGAACATGGAGCAGTGCATCGAGTCCGCGAAAGGCGGCATCAGCGAGCAGGACCACAGCCGGGATTTGAAGGCGTGCATCGTCGGCATTCTCGGCACCGATCCACGCTCCAAGGCGATGGGTGCCGCGCTGCTCGCGACCGCGGCGAACGACCTGACGCTGCTCGAAGTGATCCGCGAGCGGCTCGTCGCCTACAACCAGGAGCTGGCGGGATCGAGCGCCGACTTCGCGCGCGCCGCGATCGTCACGCTCGCGATCGACGGCTTGATGATGCGCGAGTCGCTGCGCATCTCGCCGTTCACGGAAGCCCAGCGCGCACAGGTCGTGCGCGAGTTGATGAAGATTGCCGACGAGTCTTACAGGTGATGCGTATGTCGACTGCAACGAAGCGAATTCTCAGGACTGTTGCGGTGAGCGTCGCCGCGAGCCTTGCGCTCGCCGGCTGCGGCAAGGAGCAGCAGAACCAGGCTCCACCCGCGCCGGAAGTGACGGTGCAGACGGTCGACAATCGGGCCGTTCCGCTCGAGCTGACGTATCCCGCGCGCACGTTTGGCTCGCGCGAAGTCGAAGTGCGCGCACGTGTGGGCGGCATCGTGCTCAAGCGCCGTTTCCAGGAAGGCACCCGCGTCGTGCAGGGTCAGTCGATGTTCCTGATCGATCCTGAGCCCGTGCGCGCGCGCGTGGGCTCGGCGCGTGCGGCAGTTGCCGTTGCCAAGGCGCGCGCGGACGAGGCACGCCGCCAACGCGATCGCGTGTTGCCGCTGTTCGAGAAGAACGCTGTCAGCCAGAGCCGGCGTGACGAAGCGGTGTCCGGCTTCGAAGTCGCGCAGGCGAACCTGCAGTCGGCCGAGTCGCAGTTGCGCATGGCGCAGCTCGACCTCGAATACACCGATGTGCGTGCGCCGATCACCGGCCTGACCAGTCGCGAAACGCTTTCCGAAGGCAGCCTGATCTCGACCGATCAGGCGTCGAGCCTGCTGACCAAGATCGTTCAGGTGGATCCGCTGTACGTCGAGTTCGACGTGCCGGAGGCCGAGGCAGCAATGATCCGTAGCAGTCTTGCCCCAGCGAACAAGAGCGCCCAGCCGCCGGGCGCGAAGCTGATCCTCGAGGACGGCAGCGAATATCCGCAGCCGGCGCAGGTCACCTTCGTCGACAACTCCGTTGACCGGAACTCCGGCACCGTGCACGTGCGCGCGGTGCTGCCGAACAAGGAGGCGCAGCTCCTGCCCGGTCAGTTCATTCGCGCGAAAGTCGAAGGCATTCAGCTCTCGAACGTCGTGTCCGTGCCGCGCAAGGCCGTGATGTCCGGCCCGCAAGGCACGTTCGTCTGGATCGTCGGTGCCGATAGCAAGGCGCAGATGCGGCCGGTGCAGATCGGCCGCGGACTCGGCAACAACGTCATAGTGACCGACGGCCTGCAGGCCGGCGATCGCTACATCGTCGAGGGCGTGCTGAAGGTGTTCCAGCCCGGCACGCAGGTGAGCGCTGTATCGGCCGAGGAGGCGGCTCGCAAGTCGCAGGCCGAGGCTCAGCGCAAGGAGGCCGCATGATCTCGAAGTTCTTCATCACGCGGCCGATCTTCGCCTGCGTCATCTCGGCGTTCATCGTGATCGCCGGGCTCGCCGGCATGCGCGCGCTGCCGATCTCGGCATATCCGGACATCGTGCCGCCTATGGTGACATTGGCCGCGCGCTACCCGGGCGCGACCGCCGAAACGATCGCCGAAACCGTCGCGGCGCCGCTGGAGCAGGAGATCAACGGCGTCGAGAACATGCTGTACATGCAGTCCGTCAATTCGGGCGATGGCCAGCTGATGATCAACATCACGTTCGCGATCGGCTCGGATCCGGACCTCGCGGCGATCAACGTCAACAACCGCATCCAGGCCGCCGTGCCGCGCTTGCCCGAAGAAGTGCGGCGCCAGGGAATCGTGGTGCGCAAGGCGTCCACCAGCATCCTGCAGGTGGTCGCGATGTACTCGCCGGACGGCAGCCAGGATCCGCTGGCGCTGACCAACTACGCGTCGCTGAACATTCTCGACGAGATCCGGCGCGTGCCAGGCGTCGGCGACGCGCAGATGTGGGGTCAGGAGTACTCGATCCGCATCTGGATGCAGCCGGACAAGCTGTCGCAGCTCGGCCTCGCTGCGTCCGATGTGATCAGCGCGGTGCGTGCGCAGAACTCGCAGTTCGCCGGCGGCCGCGTCGGCGTCGAGCCCATGCCGGAGTCGGTCGACTTCACGTTCTCGGTGCAGGCGCAGGGCCGGCTCGCGACTCCGGAGGAATTCGAGCAGATCATCGTGCACACGACCGACGCAGGCGCGATCGTGCGGCTCAAGGACGTCGCGCGCGTCGAGCTCGGCGCGCAGACCTACAACTCCGCGCCGAAGCTCAACAATCAGCCGACGGTGCCGATCGCGATCTTCCTGCAGCCCGGCGCGAATGCGCTGCAGACGGGCGGTGCGATCGAGGCGCGTCTCAAGGAGTTGAAGGCGGACTTCCCCAAGGGCATGGAGTACACCATTCCGTACGACACGCTCCAGTACGTGAAGATTTCGATCAAGGAAGTCGTCAAGACGCTGATCGAGGCGATGATCCTGGTGTTCTGCGTGGTGCTGCTGTTCCTGCACAACTGGCGCGCCACCCTCATCCCGATGCTGGCCGTGCCGGTATCGCTGATCGGCACGTTCGCAGCGATGCTGATGTTCGGCTTCTCCATCAACATATTGACGCTGTTCGGCATGGTGCTGGCGATCGGCATCGTCGTCGACGACGCGATCGTCGTGCTCGAGAACGTCGAGCGACACATGCGCACCGAGCACATCGACTCGGAAACCGCAACGATGCGGGCAATGGAGGAAGTGACGCGTCCGGTGATCGCGATCGTGCTGGTGCTGACCGCGGTGTTCCTGCCGGTCGCGTTCCTCGGCGGTCTGGTCGGCGAGATGTACCGGCAGTTCGCCGTAACCATCTCGGTATCGGTGGTGATCTCAGGCTTCGTCGCGCTGACGCTGACACCGGCACTGTGCGCACTGATGCTCAAGCGCGAGGATCGGCACGAGCATCGGATTCTGCGCCGCTTCAACGATTGGTTCGCGCGCATGACTGATCGGTACGAGCAGGGCGTGCGCTTCGTGATGAAGCGCGGCGCGCTCGCGGCCGGTGTGTTCGCGGTCATGCTGCTGGCGATTTTCGGCCTGTTCCGTACCGTGCCGACCTCGCTCGCGCCGACCGAGGACCAGGGCTACGTCTTCGTGATCGGCATGTTGCAGGACGCCGCGTCGTTGCGCCGTACCACGACGGCGTTCGACTCCGTGACTGCGGAAGTGCGCCAGCATCCCGCCGTCGCCAACGCGATGTCGGTCTCCGGCATGGATCCGTTGACGTTCTCGTTCAAGACCAATGCCGGCCTGGTGTGGGTGCCGCTCAAGCCGTGGGACGAGCGCACGGGCGATGAGTCCAAGTCGCCCAAGGCAGTCGTGGGAGCCGTGATGGCTGCGGGCGCGAAGGTCAAGGATGCGTTCTTCTTCGCAGTCGAGCCGCCGCCGATCGAAGGCTTGTCCAACGTCGGCGGCTTCGAGATGTACATCCAGTCGCGCGGGCGCGGTACGCCGCAGGAGCTGGGGGACGTCACACAGAAAGTCATCGCTGCGGCGTCACAGCGCAAGGAGATCGACAAGCAGATCCAGACGACTTTCAGCGCCAACGTACCGCAGATGCGCATCGATCTCGATCGCGAAAAGGCGATGACGCTCGGCGTGTCGGTGCCCGAAGTGTTCGACACTCTGCAAAGCACGTTCGGCGCGCTGTACGTGAACGACTTCAATCGTTCGGGCCGCGTCTATCAGGTGCAACTGCAGTCGGAACCGCGCTTCCGCGCGTATCCCGAGGACATCCGCAATGTCTACGTGCGTGCGAAATCCGGCGACCTGGTGCCGCTGACCGCGCTGGCGAACATCCGCGAAGTGAAGGGTCCGGAGATCGTCGAGCGCTTCAACGTGTTCACGTCGGCGAAGATTCTGGGCAGCGCGGCGAAGGGCTACAGCTCCGGTGACGCGATCAAGGCGATGGAACAAGTGGCGCACGAGGTATTGCCGCGGGGCTACACGTTCGCCTGGACCGGCACTGCCTATCAGGAAAAGATGAGCGGCGGCGCGTCCAACGGCGTCTATCTGCTCGGCGTGTTGATGGTGTTCCTGATCCTCGCCGCGCAGTTCGAGCGCTGGACGTTGCCGCTCGCGGTGATCCTCGCAGTGCCTTTCGCAGCGTTCGGCGCGTTCACGGCGGTGTTCCTGCGCGGCCTGCAAAACGACATCTACTTCCAGATCGGCATGTTGACGCTGGTGGGACTCGCAGCGAAGAACGCGATCCTGATCGTCGAGTTCGCGATGATCAAGCATCACGAGGGCATGCCGCTCGCACAGGCCGCGGTCGAGGGCGCGAAGCTGCGCTTCCGGCCGATAGTCATGACGTCGATGACGCTGATCTTCGGCGTGCTGCCGCTCGCCGTGAGCTCGGGTGCGGGCGCCGCGAGCCGTCATTCGCTCGGCACGAGCGTCATCGGCGGCATGCTGGCCGCGACGTTCATCGCGACGTTCTTCGTGCCGCTGTTCTTCCGCTGGATCGCCGGCTTGCGCCGCAAGGGCGAGCAACCGGCGACCGAGGTGAGTCAAGTCAATGCGTAGTCGGTTGCTGCTGAGTGTCGTGCTGCCGCTGGCCCTGAGCGGCTGCTTCGTTTCGCGCGTCGATCCGGAAAAGCCGGAGCTGCCGCTGCCGGCGGCGCTGCCGGCGCAAGCGGACTCCTCGGCGCAGCTGCCCGACCCGTGGTGGACCATCTTCCACGACCCGACGCTCGACAAGCTGGTCGAAGAAGCGCTGGCCCACAATCCGGACGTGGCAGTAGCTGCGGGCCGCGTCGCCGAGGCCCGTGCAGGCCTGCGTATCACGAATGCGGATCGGTTGCCGAACGTCGACGTCGAAGGCGACGCCACGCGCTCGAAGGACAGCCTGTTCGTCAACAATATTCCGGGGATCAGTCGGTATCGAACGATCTACACCGTGCAGGGCGCGGTCAGTTACGAGCTGGACCTGTGGGGTCGCTACCAGCGCGCGTCCGAATCGGCGCGCGCGCAGCTGCTGAACACGGAGTTCGGGCGCGAAGCGACCAAGTTGAGCCTGACGGGCGACGTCACCCGCGGCTACTTCGGGCTGATCGCGGCAGCACAGCAGCTCGGCCGCGCCCGCGAGACGCTGTCGACCCGCGAGGAATCGGTGCGACTGGAAAAGATCCGCTTCGATGCCGGCGAGAGCGACGAATTCACCTTCAAGCGTGCCGAAGCCGATGCCGCGGCGACTCGCGTGTCCGTCCACCAGCTCGAACGCGAGGTCATCGAGCGCACCAACGCGCTCGGCATCCTGCTGGGCCGCTCGCCAAAAGACCTGGTCGACGCTGCCATTTCCGTGCAGGGCCTGGCGCTGCCGCCCGCGATCACGTTGCCGGCCGCGCTGCCTTCATCGGTGCTGGAACGGCGGCCCGACATCGGAGCCGCGGAAGCATCGCTGGAATCGGCGGCCGCCGACATCGGCGTGGCGCGGGCCGAAATGTTCCCGAACATCAGCCTGACCGGGCTGTTCGGCTCAGTCAGCACCGAGTTGGGCGACTTGTTCACGAAGCCCGCGGAAGCCTGGTCGGCGTCGGGCAGCATCCTGCAGCCTCTGTTCGAGGGCGGGCGCCTGAGCGCGAATGTCGCGCGGACCAAAGCGGTGCGCGAGCAGCGCAAAGCGGAGTATTCGCGGACCGTGCAGTCGGCCTTCCGCGAGGTGCTCGATGCTCTGCAGGGTCAGGCCGTGATCGTCGGTGTGCGGGATGCGAATGCAGAGCAGGTCGCGTCGCTGGCGCGGGCGACGGAGTTGGCGGAGCTGCGCTACACGCAGGGCGACATCGCGTACATCGACTTGCTGGATGTGCGCCGTGGCCTGTTCCAGGCGCAGATCGACCTGGTAGCCGCGCAGCGCGATGCGCTGTTGAACACGGTCGACCTCGCGCTCGCCGTCGGCGGCGGGCTCGGCGACAGGGCCGAGCCGCTCAGCGCGAGAAGATAGCTCAGGCCGGCTCCGGCATCGACGCTGGCACCACCGGTCGTTCCGGCAGCGCCACCGAGAGCTCCAGCACCTCGTGTCCGCCGTCGCGCTCGAAGTTGACCTGGATCGCTTCGACGTCGACGTTCACGTACTTGCGGATGACGTGCAGCAGCTCGCTGCGCAGGACCGGCAGGTAGTCCGGCCCGCCGCGCGTGCTGCGCTCCTGGGCGACGATGATTCGCAGGCGTTCCTTGGCGATGTTCGCGCTCGGCGGCCTGCGGCGAAAAATTGACAGCAGGTCCATCGTAATTAGCCTCCGAACATGCGGGCGAACAGGCCCTTCTTGGGTTCTTCGATGAAGCGCAGCGGCACGGACTCGCCGAGCAGCCGGGTGACCGCATCGTCGTACGCGCGCGCCACGTCGCTCTCCGCGTTCAGGATCACCGGCGTGCCGGCGTTCGACGCCGTCAGCACGTCCGGGGACTCCGGAATGACACCGACCACGTCGAGACCGAGGATCTCCTTCACGTCGCCGACGCTCATCATCTCGCCCGTCGCGACCCGCCGCGGGCTGTAGCGCGTCAGCAGCAGGTGCTCGATGATGCCTTTGCCGCCCTTCTCGGCACGCTCCGTCTTGCTGGCCAGCAGGCCGAGGATGCGGTCGGAGTCGCGCACCGAGGAGACTTCGGGGTTGACCACCACGACGGCGCGGTCGGCGTAGTACATCGCGAGGTGCGCGCCCTTCTCGATGCCGGCGGGCGAGTCGCAGATGATGTAGTCGAAGCCGTCCGCGCTCAGGTCGTCGAGCACGCGGCGCACGCCTTCCGCGGAGAGCGCGTCCTTGTCGCGCGTCTGCGACGCAGCCAGCACGAACAGCGTCTCGATCCGCTTGTCCTTGATGAGTGCCTGCTTGAGCGTGCAGTCGCCGTTGATCACGTTGACGAAGTCGTAGACCACGCGGCGCTCGCAACCCATCACCAGGTCGAGGTTGCGCAGGCCGATATCGAAGTCGATGACCGCCACGCGCTTGCCGCGCCGGGCAAGGCCGCAGGCCAGGCTGGCCGACGTGGTCGTCTTGCCGACACCGCCCTTGCCGGACGTCACCACGATGATCTCGGCGGTTCGCGCCGCTTTGCGAGCCGCTGGTCCATCGGCCGCGCGCGCGCGCTCGGCAGCGCGGGCGGGCGCAACGGCGACCGACGCTTCGTCGGACGTCACGTCGAGCACCAGATCGGTTTCGCTAGTCGCTTCAGTCATGGCCTATCCTCCCAAAACGCAGGTCGTCGCCGTCGAGCCACGCCTGCACGGGTTTGCCCGCCAGCTCCGGCGGGATGGTCTCGAAAACACGGAACACGCCGGCGACGGACACCAGCTCGGCATGAAAATCGTGGCAAAACACGCGCGCGCTGACTTCGCCTTGCACACCTGCCATCGCGCGGCCGCGCAGGGTGCCATAGACGTGCACGCAGCCGTCCGCCATCACCTCTGCGCCGGCGCCGACTGCGTTGGTGACGACGAGATCGCGATTGCGCGCGTAAATCCGCTGGCCTGAGCGCACAGGACGGTGATGCATCAAAGCCGGCAGCGCCACGATCTCTTCGGCGGGCGCGGCGGGGGCGGGGGCCGCAACAGCAGGAGCGGGAGCTGCGGCCGGCGCTGGAGCCGCCTTCACCGCGGCAACGGCCGCGCCATAGCTCTTTTGCGCGCGAAACTGGGTCAGGACCGGCAAGTTGAGCTCGCGGGCAAGCGCGTCGACCGCCGCCGTGCCGTGAGCGAGTCCCACGGGCAGCATTCCGGTGCGACTGATCGCCTCGAGCACCGCGCGCAACTCGGCCGCGGTGATCTCATGATCGAGGGAGCTCAGGTCCAGGCAGAGCGCGGCGCGCTCGAACAGGGCGGGGGCTGCTGCAACACGCGCCGTCAGTTGGGCCTGCACCGCTGCGGAGTCGGTGCTGCGGATCCGCATTTGCGCCAGGCCCACCTGGCCGAATCGGATCTCGAATGCTGGCTCGTGCGCGACGGCAGCAGGATTGTTCATCGAATCAGTTTGCGAGTCATTGGTCTGACCGGGCCTCCTCGGCTCCGTTCACGCGCGGAGTGTACCCATCTTCGTACTTCCTCGCATGCCCGTTTGCACGAATCGTGCTCGATACTTCGTCGCGCATGGGCGCCGGGGGCGAATCGTTGCGCATCGGCCGAGTGCCGGCGCTGCGGCGCTGGTACGGCGCGATGCTCACTCTTGTCGTGCTGCTCGCCGGCGGCACGCTCACCTGGGTCGCGGCACGCACCGGCCTCGAGACCGAGAAACAGCGAGCACGCGCCCAGCTGCAGCTCCTTGCAGCCGACACTCAATCCGCAATCGGCGATCGTCTGCTCGCCTACGAGGCGCTGCTGCGCGCCGGCGTCGGCTTGCTCGACACCTTCTGGCCGATCCAGAGCGACGACTGGCAGCACTTCACGGCGCAGATGCGGCTCGCGACGGTCTATCCGGGGCTGCAGGGCATCGGTTTCGCTGCTCGCCTCGGCAACAGCGAGCAACTCGCCGTGGTGTTCATCGAGCCGCTCGACGAGAGCAACCGCCTGGCGCTCGGCTTCGACCCGATGAGCGAGGCGCGCCGCCGGGCGGCGCTGGAGCGCGCGCGGGATTCCGGCTCTCCGGCGTTGTCGGCCAAGATCGTTCTGGTCCAGGATCTGCGGCGCGGGTTGCGCACCGCCGGCTTCCTGCTGTTCCTGCCCGTCTATTCGGTGCCGACCCTGCCGGCGAGTGTCGCCGAGCGGCGCGCGACCCTGCGCGGATTCGTCTATAGCGCGTTTCGAGCCGAGGATTTCTTCCGCACGGCGCTCGCCGATTCCGGCAGCACTGCGTTCGTCGAAGTGTTCGACGGCAATTCGCCAAGCACCGACACCCTCCTTTATCGAACCGGCAGCCCCGTGCCGCCCGACTCGATGACCGAAACGCGCAGCCTGCCGCTCGCGGGTCACCAGTGGACGGTACGAGTCCGCGCGCCCGGAACCGCCTTGTCGATGGCGAACAGTCCGATCCCCTGGATCGTGCTCGGCGGAGTGTCGACGACGTTGCTGCTGGCGGGCCTGGCGCAAGCGCTCGCGTTGAGCCGGCAGCGGCTGCAGGACCGGATCCGCGCCGATCGCGCCCTGGCGGAGCGCGAGCGGCAGGCCGCGCAGGTGCTGGAGAACGCGCTCGATGCGTATGTCGCGATCGACATGGGCGACCGCATCGTCGAGTGGAACCGACAGGCTACGACCTTGTTCGGCTGGTCCGTGCACGAGGCCATCGGCCGCCGCCTGACGGACACCATCATTCCGCCCGACATGCGCGAGCGGCACCTCGCCGCACTGAGCTCTTTCGCCGCGCGCACGGAACACCAGCTGCTCGGCAAACGCCTGGAGATGCCTGCGCGCTGCCGCGACGGCAGCGAGATCTTCGTCGAGCTGTCGATCGTGCAGATCGCTGCGCCGGCCGGGCCGCGGTTCGCCGCCTCGCTGCGCGACATCACCCAGGCGCGCCGGCAGGCCGCCGAGATCAGGTTGCTGAACGAAACGCTGGAGCAGCGCGTCGCCGAGCGCACCACGCAGCTCGAAGTCGCGAACCGCGAGCTGTCGACCGCGAATCGCGACCTCGAGGCTTTCGCATACAGCGTCTCGCACGATCTGCGCGCGCCGCTGCGTGCGATCGACGGTCACGTCAGCCGCTTTCTCGATGACACCGACTCCACGCCGCAGGTGCAGAGTCATCACGCGGGAGCGATCCGCCGCAATCTCGCGCACATGGGCAAGCTCATCGACGACCTGCTCAACTTCGCGCTGATCGGCCGGCGGCGGCTGCACAAGCAGCCGGTGATGCTGTGGGACATCGTGCGCGCGGTCCTGCACGAGCTCCCGCATTCTCCTGCCGTGGTGTACGAGGTCAGCCCGGACGAGCTGCGCGTGGTGCAGGCGGACCCCGCGCTGTTGAAGCAGGTACTGACGAATCTGCTCGGCAACGCGCTCAAGTTCTCGCGCAATGCCGAGCCGCCGCGGATCCAGATCGGCTGCGAGCGCCGCGGCGACGCTACGGTCTATTTCGTCCGCGACAACGGTGTCGGCTTCGATCCGCAGCATGCAGGTAAACTGTTCGGCGTGTTCGAGCGCCTGCACCCCGCTGCCGACTTCGAAGGCACCGGCGTCGGGCTGGCGATCGTCAAGCAGATCGTCGAGCGTCACGGCGGGCAGGTGTGGGCCGACGCTGCGCCCGGGCGCGGCGCAACTTTCTTTTTTACTCTGCCGTAGGCGGACCGAGAGACTCGTATGCAGAGCGATTGGGTGGCGCAGATCCTCCGCTATTGGTTCGAGGAGCTGCAGCCCGAAGCGTGGTTCCGCAAGGACGAGCGCGTCGATGCGGCGATTCACGAGCGCTTCGGCGCGCTGTACGAGCAGCTCGCGCAGATTCGTCCGCAGCAGGTCGAGACACCGAGCGCAAGCATCGCTGCCGTGATCGCGCTCGACCAGTTTCCGCGCAACATGTTTCGCAACTCGCCGCGTGCGTTCGCGACGGATACCTTGGCGTTGTCGATTTCGCTGCAGGCGATTGCTGCCGGCTGGGATCAACAGCTCACGCAGCAGCAGCGCTTGTTTCTCTACATGCCGTTCCAGCACAGCGAAGACCGCGCAGTGCAGGCGCGCTCGATCGAGTTGTTCACGCAACTGGGGCTCGCCGACAACCTCGACTATGCGCACCGCCACAAGAACATCATCGATCGCTTCGGCCGCTTCCCTCATCGCAACGCCGTGCTCGGTCGCCAGTCGACGACGGAAGAATTGCAATTCATCGCCACGCAGCGCGGCTTCTGAGCACTGCTGAAAAAAATACAACGTAAAAAAAATACATGCGCAGCAGCGCGCCGCGCGTGCACTTTCTTCCCGAGATTTTTTCCGACAGTGGCTAGGATCTTTGGCGAGCGTCGAGCGTTCTCATGCTCAGCGCGCCGCCGGGTGCGGCGTTTTTTCAGTAGGGGAAATTTTTCCATGCGCGGAATCAAGAGCGTTTTTTTCGTGAGCGCACTGCTCACTCTGGCTGCGTGCGGTGGCGGTGGCGGCGGCGGTGGCGGTGGTAACAATAATCCCGCACCGCCGGCGACCAATGCGGCGCCGACGGTCAATGCCGGTGCCGACGCGACGGCGACGCTGCCGACCGCAACGGTGTCGCTGGCCGGCTCGGCAACGGACGATGGCCCGGCGTCGTCGTTGACATATCAGTGGACGGCAGCCGGCCCGGCGGCCGTCACTTTCTCGGCTGACAAGGCCACGGCGAGCGACGCGACGTTTTCAGCTGCCGGTGCCTACACGCTGACGCTGACCGTCAGCGACGGTACGCTGAGCGGTTCCGACACGGTTGCGGTCACGGTGAACCCCGCGCCAGCCGCTGCGGACGTCTGGCCGGCGGACGACGATAACTCGGATCCGACGTTCCACGGCTGGGCCAAGGTCGACGCCGCGACGGTCGGCATGACGCAGGCAGGACTGGACACTGCTGCGACCTTCGCGCAGGACATTCCCGCCGGCAATATCAATCCGAACCTCCCGGCGCCGGATCCGGGCAGCGGCATGATCGTGCGGCACGGTCAGCTCGTGCACTCCTGGGGCGACATCGACGCGCGGCAGGAAATGAAGTCCGTGACCAAGTCGATGGGCGGAATCGCATTCGGCCTCGCTCTGGATGCAAACAAGGTCACGTTGAAGGGCAAGGGCGTCGACTACATGCCGACGTTCGGCACACCGCCGAGCGGAAATGCGGCCCGGGCGCAGCTGATCACGCTCGCTCAGCTGGCGACGCATACGTCCGGGTTCGAGAAGTCGGACAAGCAGGCGGCCGGTGAAACCACGTCCGTCATCACGTCCGACCCCGGTACCGTCTGGTCCTACTCCGACGCGGGATTGAACTGGCTTGCCGACGTGCTCACCACCGTTTATCAGCAGGATCTGCGAGACCTGGCGCAGGCGAGCGTGTGGGCGAAGCTGGGGCTCAACGGGGGTGGCACCAACACCGACGACGTCCTGTGGCGCGCGAACGAGCGCCGTCCGGCCACGCGCAACGGCAACCCTCTGCAATACCGCGAGCTCGCGTCCGGCATTCTCGCCAACACGAATGCGATGGCGCGTGTCGGCCTGCTGTTCCTGCGCAAGGGCATGTGGAAGGACCAGCGCATACTGAGCGAGGCGTTCGTCGATCAGGTGCACACGCCGTTGCCGGAGAACGCCACTCTGCCGCTCGTGCCGGACGTCCCGAGCCACAAATTCCCCAATGCCCAGACGGACTACGGAGTGCTGTGGTGGACGAACAAATCCGGAACCATGCCCAACGTGCCCAAGGATACGTTCTTTGCGTGGGGTCTGGGCGAAGAGCTGATCGTGGTGATTCCGAGCCTCGATCTGGTGATCGTGCGCAACGGTGGTCAGGCTACTGCCAACGCCGCCGGTCGCACGTGGAATGACCAGGACTGGGACGGCGACGTCGCGGTGCTCGAGCCGTTCCTGAATCCGATCGTCGCGGCAACGACGCCGTAAGCATCATGGACTGGCTGCCGGATTAACCACCGGCAGCCAGCTCCTCAGCCCAACGCTATCTCCAGCCTGTTCTTCTTCGCCTGCAGTGCGTCGCGCACTGCCTCGATCGCGACGCGCGCAGCGCCTCCACGATACGGACTGTGCTCGCGTTCGAACGCCAGCGTCCGTCCGTTCAATTCGACCTTGCTGACACCACATCCCTGCGGACCGACTGCGTAGCTCACTTCGATCGGTTTCCCAAGCAGCGTCGTCGTGACGCGCAAGCCATCGAGCGTCGACGGGATCACCGGATCGACGCTGAGCGCATTCGCTTCCGCACTCAGTCCGAGGAACCTGCGCACGATCAATCCCAGCGCAATACCGGCACCGCTCGAATAGATGCGCCAGCCGCCGTCGAGCGCCACACGCCCTTCGACGACGCGCTGATATTCCGCGCTGGCTTCATACCGATCCGCGAACGCTGCATCGGAGCTCGAGTAATAGCAGTTCGCCTGGCGCAGCGTCGCGGGCGAAACGATCGCGCGGATACCTATAGGATTCGCCTGGCAGAGCGCGTGGAAGAATCGATCCGCTTCGCCCATGTGCGCGAGCGCCTGTGCGTAACGCAAGTGCGCGTGCATGTACATCAACCCGATCTCGCGACCGAAGAACGTCGCGCTCTCGGCGCGCTGGAAGAGGCGCATCGGTCCGCCGTGATACGGCATCGGCTTGTCGAACAGCCGCACGCCGTCCGGACCGCGCAGATGCGCATCCATCAGCTGCAGATGCTTGCGCGCCTGTTCCGGCGTCAGCAGGTCTTCGAGGATCGCGTGGATCATCGCGAGCGAGCTGTAGCGCACGCCGGTGGTCGTGTCGCTCGGATGCAGCAGGTGGCGCACGCCAGCGCTTTCGAACAGCGCGTAACCCGTGAGCACGTCATCGACGACCAGCAGTCGCTGGAAGTCTCGCTGTACGGCTGCAGCTCGGTTCTCGAACGT